>JAANCK010661151.1_pt1 | contig 21943 bp, 23 predicted proteins | sample 7277841 | NCBI WGS metagenome assembly JAANCK01 (sample SAMN14222788, study PRJNA588281) | permafrost metagenome | isolation source: Arctic cryosol methane SIP | place: Canada:Nunavut | collected 2015-07 | reverse complement strand
GGTCGGTAGCCATCATCAGACTCCTACGCTGCAAGAGCCCGCTTCGGCCGAAGTGCAGACCTTCATGGCGAAGCAACTGACATGCGCGCAGCTAGTCGTTCTGCACGAAGCCGATGCGCCGTTTCATTGTCGGCGCGGGCGGGGCCATGAGCGCGCGGATTGCATCCAGGATGCCGGCAATGGCCTGGTCGTGGGTGGAGAGCTTTCTGTCGATCCTGGCTTCGAGTTCGTCCAGGCCCTTGGCGAGCTCTTTGTTGCCGGCGATCATTTCGCGCAGTCGCACGAAGGCGCGCATGATCTCGATGTTGACGGCGATGGCGCGCGGACTGTTCAAGACCGAGGACAGCATCGCCACGCCCTGTTCGGTGAAGACGTAAGGGGCATAGCGCCGGCCGCCCCAACTTGAGGTCACAAATTGTGACCTCAAGTTCCTAAACTCCTGATCGGTCAACTGAAACATGAAGTCCTTCGGGAAGCGATCCGGATTACGTTTCACCGCCTGCAGCAGAACCTTGGTTTCCACATCATAGAGATTGGCGAGATCGGCATCGAGCAGCACCTTGTGGCCGCGCAGGACCAGAATCGAGCGCTCGATGCGCTCGGCAGGAATTCCAGCGCGGCTCATGAGGCTTTGCCTGGGAATGTGTCGACGGCTCGCGCCAACGCTTTCGGGGCGCGCAGAGGAAACGGAGCGTATCGGGTTCGCATTGATATCGGCCCGCCATATGCCGCTGGCGGCCGAAGACCCAATACTGGTGCGCTTCTCCGGGTGTTGGTGCAGGAACGATCGGCTACAGTCTGCATAGAAGCGGACGATCAATAGTTAAAGTGGACCTAGCAGGTGTAACGCGATTGATAGGCCGTTGGATGACGCGTGCGTCACCGGAGGCGCGGCGTTGACGAAGCGGACGGCGGCCCGCACAATCGGCGCGTGTCCGCACCCAAGCCCTCTTCGCCGCCGCAAGCATCCTACCGGTCCATTTACCGCACCAGATTGTTCGAGGACAGAGTTGTCATCGTCACCGGCGGCGGCTCCGGCATAGGGCGCTGCACCGCGCATGAACTGGCGAGCCTGGGCGCAGCTGTTGCCCTCATTGGCCGCACGCGCGAGAAGCTCGATGCTGTATGCGCCGAAATCGGAGAGGCCGGCGGCAAGGCGAGCGCGCACCCTTGCGATATCCGTGAGGAAGAAACGGTCAAGCGCACGGTCGGCGAAATTCTAGGCGCGCACGGCAAGATCGACGGCCTGGTCAACAACGCCGGCGGCCAGTTCCCGGCGCCGCTGGCGAAAATTTCGGCCAAGGGCTGGGACACGGTGGTGCGCAACAACCTCACCGGCGGCTTCCTCATGGCGCGCGAATGCTATACGCAATGGATGGAGGAACATGCCGCCGGCTGCGCCATTGTCAATATCATTGCCGACATGTGGCTGGGCATGCCGGGCATGGGCCATTCCGGCGCGGCGCGAGCGGGCATGCTCAATTTCACCGAGACCGCGGCGATCGAATGGGCGCCGGTGCGCGTGAACGCGGTCGCGCCGGGCTGGATCGCCTCCAGCGGCATGGATCACTACGGGCCGGAGATGCGCGCGCGCATCCGCGGCCTGCATCAGCATGTGCCGCTGGGCCGCCTGGGCACGGAATCCGAAGTGTCGGCGGCGATCGTCTATCTGCTCTCGCCCGCGGCGGCCTTCGTTTCCGGCGCCTGCCTGCGCGTGGACGGCGCCGTGCCCAACGCGCGGCGCTCCTCGCCACTTGCGGGCAGGGGCGCGAACGAACCGTTCAACGCTTTCCTGCTGGCGCAACAGCCGAAAGTGCTGGACGAGGACGGCTGAGGACGCCGCGGTTGTCGCGCCGAGGCGCCTGAAACGCAGGCCGTCGGCGCTGCGCAATTGACTTCGCCTTTGCGCTAACGCATCATTTCGCCAGCGCCGCGAGCAGCCGCGGCAATGTCAATCAACGTTTCCCCGAGAGTCTAACTCCCCATGTCCCGCATCCTGCTGCTGCATGCCAGCGTCGAAGGCCAGACCTTGCTCATCGCCGAGCGCATCGCCAAAGTGCTCAGGGAAAAGGCGCACAGCGTGGAATTGTTGCCGGCCGACGGCGATCCGTCGCGTTTGGATCCGGCGGCCTGGGACGGCGTGATCATCGGCGCGTCGATCCACTACGGGCATCATCCGGCTTACCTGCATAAGCTGGTCAAGCGGCATCGCGCCGCGCTTGCCGCGAAGCCGAACGCCTTCTTTTCGGTGAGCCTGAGCGCCGGCGGGCCGCGACCCAAGCTGGCGGCGGCGCAGCGCTACATCGACAAATTCCTGCGCAAGACCGGCTGGACGCCGCAGCTGATCGCGAGCTTCGCCGGCGCGGTCAAATACAGCGTATACGGCCCGATCAAGCGCCGGGTGATGATCGTGTTCGTCGGCCTCGGCGGCGGCGAAACCGACACCTCGCGCGATTACGAGTACACCGACTGGGGCGCCGTCGAGCGCTTCGCGCACGATTACATGCAGCGGCTGGCGCAGGGATAAGCCAGGGCCGCGCCGAGGGCGCCTCAGGCGCCCACGCGCACGCACACTTTGCCGTGCACCAGGCCTTGCTCCATGCGGCGCTGCGCGCCGGCCACTTGCGCCAGATCGACGGTCTCGGCAATGTGCGGCACGATGACGCGCTCCGCGGCGAGCTGCGCCAGGCGCTGCAACAATGCACTGCCGGTCTTGAGCATGAACGGCACGCAGCGCTGGCGCGAGGTGACGCGCGCGAGCAGCGCCGACCAGTACAGCGCGCCGCGCGGCATGGTGTTGATGTACACGCCGCCGCTTGCCAGCAGCGGCCGCGCCTGCGCAAACGATGCGGCAGCTGCAGCGTCGAAAATCACGTCGTAGCGCTCGCCGGGCCGCAGCCAGTCTTCCGCCTTGTAGTCGATGACCCGCTGCGCGCCCAGGGCGCGGACGTAATCGACATTGGCCGTGCCGCACACGCCGGTGACGCGCGCGCCGATCCAGCGCGCGATCTGCACCGCGCTCGCGCCCACGGCTCCGGAGGCGCCGCTGATCAGAACCGACTGTCCGGCCTGCAGCCCGGCGACGTCGGTCAGCGCCTGCAGCGCCGTGCCCGAGGCGACCGGCAGGCTTGCCGCGAGCTCATCGCTCAGCGCCTCGGGAATGGGCGCGATCAGGTCCGTGGACAGGGCGAGGAACTGCGCGCATGAACCCCTGCCGGCCATGGGGTTGACCGAACCGAATACGCGCTGGCCCGGCTGGTAGGCACTCACGCCGGCGCCGAGCGCGCTGATTTCTCCGGCGAAATCCTTGCCGGTAATCGCCGGGCGCTTGGGGCGGCCGATGAGGCGCATGATGCCATTGCGCAATTTGAAGTCGACCGGATTCAAAGCGGCCATGCGCACGCGCACCTGCACCTCGCCGGGCGCAGCCTGCGGCACCGCGATCTCGCGCAGCGCCAGCACCGAGTCGTCGCCGAAGCGCTCGTACATTATTGCCTGCATGTGCACTCCATTCGTTGCGTGCGGCGCGCCGGTGTGCCGGCGCAAATCCCTAGGCGGCCGTCTGTACCCGCCTTACTTGCCGTCGCGCCGCTGACGCAGCAGCATGCGCACGCCCAGGGCAATCGGAATGACTGGCCACCATTGCGCCAGCAAGGCCCTCAACTGGACGACCGGCAGGATGCCGAGGTTGATCAGCAGGAAGACGCAGCCGACCAGGATCAGCACGACGGCGCCGAAGCCGGAATTTGTGCGCATGAACGCTCCTTTAAGATGCGATGGCGCGACGCTGGATTGCGCCGTGCCCTTGCCGGTCTAGTACTTCCAGCCGCCGCTGGCGAGCCACTTTTCGACCTGCTCCAGGCGGTCGGCGCCCCAGAAGGCTTCGCCGTCCACCATGATATAGGGCGAGCCGAATGCGCCGCGCGCAATCGCCTTGTCCGACTCGGTTTTCAGCAGCTCCTTGATCGCTGGGTCGTTCAGCGCCACGCGCACCGCCTCCGCCTCCAGCCCGAACCTGGCGCACACGGCAATTGTGTCATCCGGGTTGGAGATATTGATGTCGTCGACGAAATAGGCGCGGTAGAGCGCAGCCACCAGCGCCTTCGCCCGCTTCGGGTCGCTGCGGTCAAGCCAGTAGAAGGCGCGCGCCGGCGCCTGCGAGGAAATCGGAAAAACCGTGGGGAGCTTGTATTCGACGCCGTAGTAGCCGGCGCTGCGGGCAAAGTCATGCCAGGCGTAGTCGCCCTTCAGCGGCACGCTCGGCAGCGGCGCGCCGCCGGTGATTTTCATCGCGGCGCCGAGCAGGAAGGGATGCCACAGGACTTCGCGCCCGTGCTTCGCGCCGAGCGCATCTATCCTGGTGCTCGCGAAATAGCCGTAGGGAGAGGAAAAGTCGAAATAGAAATCGATCGGTGCCGCCATATCTGCTCCTTCGTCGGGTTTGCCTGCTTGTGCTTCCATGTTCACGCCGCGCCCGCTCCGCGTCCAGCAATTCAAGCTCAAAAAGGGCTGTAGTCGATGCGAATTTGACGCATCGCACCAATTGGTTAGACCAAGTATAAGCCAGGACAATCGAACCCATCTGAACTGGCGATTGGATTAGTTGCGCCCACGGCCTTATGTTAACTCTAGGCAGTGCGTTTTGCGCCGCTGGCTCAAAGAGAAGATGAGGTAGCACAAATGAAACTCTACCCGCCCATGTACCCTGGCGAAAGCATTCTGCATCCCGGTAAGCTTCCCGGGGGCGATTTCGGCAGCGTTTGGGCAAAAGCCGCGCTCTGGACTGGTTTTGTGCGGAGCAATACGGCTGCGGCTAAGCGGCCCGAATTCGGCATCGACGTGCTGGCCGTTGAGCAACAAGCCCGCGCCGCACGCAATGCGCGGATAGCGAGCCAGATCAAGTCCTATTTCACCGCGAAAAAGCGCCAGTCCTAGCCCGGGACAGAATGCGCGGATCCCCGGCGCGGCAAACCCGCGCCGGCATGGAATCAGCGCTTGCGCGCGATCACGTCCATGCCGCAGCGGTAGCGCGGGCTGACGTCGTAGTGCAGCGGCTCGAAGCCGCATTCCTGCAGCAACGCGTATAGTCTGGCGCGGCTGAAGCAGTGGTAATGCTCCAGCTCGCCCCAGTAGGGATTGGCCTGCTGCGCGTCGAGCGCGCGCCACACCGCGGTGTCGATATTCGGTGTGGACACGAACAGCAGGCCGCGTGGCTGCAGCAGCTGTGCGGCGCGCTCCAGCGCGGGGCGCGGGAATGCGATGTGCTCGAGCACGTCGGCCAGCGATACCACTTGGAAAGCCGCCGCTTCCTCGATCCCGAATATGTCGCAGCAGCGCGCATCGAAGCCGAGCGCCTTTAGTTTGGCGACGCTCGCTGCGCGCAGGTCCAGTCCCAGCGGCCGGTAGCCCCATTCGGCTGCGGTAAACAGCAGTGAGCCATTGCCGAAGCCGACATCGAGCCAGCGCGCCGGCGCCGCGCCTGCGCGCACAGGCGCGGGGTCAAGATGCGCGGTGACGCACTCGACCACCCCGGCCCACAGCGCGCGCTGCCGCTCCACATCATCACCCGGTAGTTGTCCGGGCGGCGTGCTCGCGAACAGCAGGGCCTCGGCCGCCCGATTGAAATAGCCCTCGGCGAACACGTGGCCGCAGCCGTGGCAGCGGCACCAGGCTATGGTCGCCGGCAGCGCCGGCTGATACAGCGGGTGGCGCGTGCAATCGGCCTCGTGCAGGTCGAGGATGGCCGCGTTGCCGCACAGCGGGCAGGACGCGTAGGCGATGCGCGCCGGTTCGATCTCAGGCTCCGGCGAGGGCGCGTCCGATCACCATGCGCTGGATGTCGCTCGCGCACCTGGAGCAACAAGAGGGCATGCCCCCTTGTCCCCCAAGGGGACTTCCTTCGGGGCGCAGATCCCCCATATTGGCGCGTCGCTCCATCGCTAGCTGGCGAGGGCTCGGCCTATGACCATGCGCTGGATGTCGCTCGCGCCTTCGTAGATCTGCGCCACACGCACGTCGCGATAGATGCGCTCCACCGGGAAGTCGTTGACGTAGCCATAGCCGCCGTGGATCTGGATCGCGTCGGAGCAGACTTTCTCCGCCATTTCGGAGGCGAACAGCTTCGCCATCGACGCTTCCTTCAGGCAGGGCAGCGACGCGTCGCGCAAGGTCGCGGCATGCAGCACCATCTGCCGCGCCACTTCGATTTGCGTGGCCATGTCGGCGAGGCGGAAATTCACCGCCTGATGCTCGATGATAGGTTTGCCGAAGCTGACCCGCTCATGCGCATACTTCAGCGCGGCTTCGAACGCAGCGCGCGCCATGCCTACCGACTGCGCGGCGATGCCGATGCGTCCGCCCTCCAGGTTGGACAGGGCGATGCGATAGCCCAGGCCCTCGGTCCCGAGCAGGTTTGCCGCAGGCACGCGGCAATTCTCGAACGCGATCTGCGCGGTATCGGAGGCGTGCTGGCCGAGCTTGTCCTCGATGCGCGTGACCACGTAGCCGGCGCTGTCGGTGGGCACGATGAATGCGCTGATGCCTTTCTTGCCCGCTGCCTTGTCCGTTACCGCGAACACCACCGCCAGCTGCGCATTCTTGCCGCTGGTGATGAACTGTTTGACGCCGTTGAGCACATAACTACTGTCCGCGCGCTCGGCGCGCGTCTTGATCGCCGACGCGTCCGAGCCTACGTGCGGCTCGGTCAGGCAGAAGCAGCCGAGCATGTCGCCGCGCGCGAGCGGCTTGAGGTAGCGTTCCTTCTGCGCATCGTTGCCGTAGCCGTTGAGGATGTTGCATACCAGGGCCTGCACGCTGGTGATGGTGGAGGTCGCGCCGTCGCCGGCGGCGATTTCCTCCAGCGCCACGGCGAGCGAGACGTAATCCATCCCGGCGCCACCCCATTGTTCCGGCACGGTCACACCGAGCAGGCCCATCGCGGCCATTTCCCCGAGCTGCTCACGCGGGAATATGCACTCGCGGTCCCAGCGCGCGGCGTTCGGCGCCAGGCGCTCGGCCGCGAACGCGCGCACCGAATCGCGGATCATCTGCTGTTCCTGGTTGAGGATCATCGCGCCTCCCGCACCGGCTCGATGCGGTTCAAACCAGCTCGAGCGCCATCGCCGTGGCTTCGCCGCCGCCTATGCACAGGCTGGCGACACCGCGCTTGCCGCCGGTCTTGCGCAGCGCGCCGATCAGCGTCACCAGGATGCGGGCGCCGGAGGCGCCGATCGGGTGGCCGAGCGCGCAGGCGCCGCCGTGGATATTGACTTTCTCGTGCGGCAATCCGTGTTCCTTCATTGCCACCATGGTCACGACGGCAAAGGCTTCGTTGATTTCGTACAAGTCCACCTTGCCCGTGTTCCAGCCGGTCTTGTCGTAGAGCTTTCTGATCGCACCCACCGGCGCGGTGGTGAACCAGCCGGGTTCCTGCGCGTGGGTGCTGTGGCCGACCACGATCGCGAGCGGCGCGAGGCCGAGCTTCTCCGCCGTGGAGCGGCGCATCATCACCAGCGCCGCGCCGCCGTCGGAAATCGAACTCGAGTTCGCCGCCGTGATGGTGCCGTCCTTCTTGAACGCGGGTTTGAGCGTCGGGATCTTGTCGAAATTGGCCTTGAACGGCGACTCGTCCATTTCCATGAAGCGCTCGTCCTTGCCGCCTTTGATCGCCATAGGCGTGATTTCCCAGGCGAAGGCGCCGCTCTTGTTGGCTGCCTGCGCGCGCTCGAGCGAAGTCACGGCGTACTTGTCCTGCTCGGCGCGCGTGAAGTTGTACTTCGCGGCGCAGTCCTCGGCGAAACTGCCCATCAGCCGCCCCTTGTCGTATGCGTCTTCGAGGCCGTCGTAGAACATGTGGTCGAGCAGCTGGCCGTGGCCGAGGCGGTAGCCGCCGCGCGCCTTGGCGAGCAGGTAGGGCGCATTGGTCATGGACTCCATGCCGCCGGCGACCATGATGTCGTTGGTTCCCGCGACGAGCAGATCGTGCGCGAACATCGCCGCCTTCATGCCTGAGCCGCACATCTTGTTGATGGTGGTGCAGCCGGTGGCGAGCGGCAGCCCGGCGCCGAGCGAGGCCTGGCGCGCCGGCGCCTGGCCCTGCCCCGCCGGCAGCACGCAGCCCATGATGACTTCGTCCACCTGCTCGGGCTTGATTTTCGCGCGCTCCACCGCGGCGCGGATCGCCGCCGCGCCCAGTTCGGCGGCGGCGAATTGCTTCAGTTCACCCTGGAACGCGCCCATCGGAGTGCGCGTGGCGGAGACGATGACGATAGGATAGTTCATGGTTTTCCTTTCAATAGTCAGATGTGTTTTGCGATTGCGGCTGGCGGCGGCCGGTCTTACCTGGTTTCGCCGAACAGTTCGCGCCCGATGAGCATCCTGCGGATTTCGGAAGTGCCGGCGCCGATCTCGTACAGCTTGGCGTCGCGCCACAGGCGGCCGGTCGGCGTTTCATTGATATAGCCCATGCCGCCCAGGGCCTGAATCGCCTCGCCCGCCATCCAGGTGGCTTTCTCCGCCGAGTAGAGGATGGCGCCGGCGGCGTCCTTGCGCGCGCCGGTTCCGGCGAGCTTGCCGCGGTCCAGCGCCTTGCCTACGGCGTAGACATAGGCGCGGCAGGCGTTCATGGTGGTGTACATGTCGGCAAGCTTGCCCTGCATCAGCTGGAACTCGCCGATCGGCTGGCCGAACTGCTTGCGCTCGTGCACATAGGGAATGACCACGTCCATGCAGGCCGCCATGATCCCGAGCGGTCCGCCGGAGAGCACCGCACGCTCATAGTCCAGGCCGCTCATGAGCACGTTCACGCCGCGGCCCATGCCGCCGAGGATATTTTCTTCCGGCACTTCGCAGTCGCGGAACACCAGCTCGCAGGTGTTGGAGCCGCGCATGCCGAGCTTGTCCAGCTTTTGCGCCGTGGAAAAGCCCAGGAAGCCCTTTTCGATGAGGAAGGCGGTGATGCCGCGCGGCCCGGCCGCGCCGTCGGTCTTGGCGTAGACCACGAGCACGTCGGCGTCCGGCCCGTTGGTGATCCACATCTTGTTGCCGTTGAGGACGAACTTGCCGCCCTTGTGCTCGGCCTTGAGGCGCATGCTCACCACGTCCGATCCGGCGCCCGGTTCGGACATCGCCAGCGCGCCCACGTGCTCGCCGGAGATGAGCTTGGGCAGGTATTGGCGGCGCTGCGCCTCGGTGCCGTTGCGGCAGATCTGGTTCACGCACAGGTTGGAGTGGGCGCCATAGGAAAGCCCGACCGAGGCGGAGGCGCGGCTGATCTCCTCCATCGCGATGATATGGGCGAGGTAGCCCATGTTGGTGCCGCCGTTTTCTTCGTCCACGGTGATGCCGAGCAGGCCGAGCGCGCCGAACTTGCGCCACAGGTCCGCGGGAAATTCGTTGGCGCGGTCGATCTCGGCCGCGCGCGGCGCAATCTCGCTCGCCGCGAAGGCGCGCACCGTGTCGCGCAGCATATCGGTGTCTTCACCGAGGTCGAAGGGCAGGGAGGGAAAGTCGATCATGTCTTGTCGTCCAATTCAGTGTAGCGCTGCTTGACGGATCCGCCGGATCGAAGACTGTACGAGCCGTTTACGTAAACGTCAATCAGACCGGGCATCAGCCGGCCGGCTTGCCCGCCTTGCGGCCGCCGCTGAGGAGCTTGCGGCTTTGCGCCTCGAACACCGCAATTTCCCCCAGCATCTCGTCGATGTCGGCGCGCTGGCGCTCGAGTTGCTCGCGCCGCTCCGCCAGCGCCGCGAGAAATTGCTCGAGCTGTGGTTTCTGGTCGCGGGCCGAATCGTACAGTTCGAACATCGCCGCCACCTCGGACAGCGACAGGCCCAGGCGTTTGCCCCGCAGGATCAGTTTCAGCCGCACAAAATCGCGTTTGGCGTAGATGCGCCGGCTGCCCGAGCGCTGCGGCGAAAGCAGCCCCTGGTCTTCATAGAAGCGGATCGCGCGCGGGGTAACATCGAATTCGCGCGCCAGATCGCTGATGCTGTAGGTCTCTTCGCGGCGGCTGGGGACAGTACTCATATTGCGCAGCAACATAAATGGCGAGAGTCGCAATTATTTGCGAGAATTGGCTTTTTTGGCACCAGGCCGATACGGCCCCGGATGCATTCTAGCCCAAGCGCGAGGCTGGCGCCGACGGCGCAATCCGCTGCCTGAGGGACGCCGCCATTCCCGGCACGCCCGTGGCAAAATGAACTGCGCGGTGCGGATGCGGCGCGAATTCGGGGGCGCATGGGCACGGCCCGGCTTAAACCAGCGGTACCAGGGAGTAGAACTATGAGCAAGGAGCAAGCCAAACCCGAGGCCGCAGGAACCGATTCGGCGAAGATCTTCGCCGAAGTGGCCGAGCGATCCAGTCGCATCATGGGCGATTTCCTCAAGCGCCAGGCCAAAGCGAAAGACCCGGCGCTTAGCGACGAGTTCGGCATAGGCAAGGCGTTCATGGACCTGTCGGCGCTGATGCTCGCCAAGCCGCAGCAGCTCGCCGAGGCGCAGATGAACATGTTCTGGGATTACACGCGTCTGTGGCAAAACAGCTGGATGCAGATGATGGGGCAGAAGGTGGAGCCGGTCGCCGTGCCGCGCAAGGGCGACAACCGTTTTCGCCATCAGGACTGGGAAAATCATTTTCTGTTCGACTATGTCAAACAGTCATACCTGATCGCAGCGCGCCACATCCACCAGGCGGTGTCGCAGGTCGAAAATTTGCCCGCAGACGAGCGCAAGAAAGTGGATTTTTTCACGCGCCAGTACATCGATGCGCTGTCGCCCTCCAACTTTGCGCTGACCAACCCGGAAGTCGTGCGTGAAACGATGGCCTCGGGCGGTCAGAACCTGCTGCGCGGGCTGAACAATCTGCTCGCCGACATCGAGCGCGGCGACGGCCAGCTGCAGATCAGCATGACCGATCCCAAGGCGTTCAAGATGGGCGAGAACATCGCCACCACGCCGGGCAAGGTGGTGTTCCAGAACGAATTGATGCAGCTGATCCAGTATCAGCCGAGCACGAAGAAGGTGTACAAACGGCCGCTGCTGATCATCCCGCCCTGGATCAACAAGTACTACATCCTCGACTTGCGCGAATCCAACTCTTTCATCAAGTGGGCGGTGGACCAGGGGCACACGGTGTTCGTGATTTCCTGGGTCAATCCGGGCAAGGAATACGCCGGCAAGAGTTTCGAGGACTATTTGCACCAGGGGCCGAACGAAGCGCTGGACGCGATTGAAAAGGCCACCGGCGAGAAGCAGGTCAATGTGATCGGCTATTGCCTCGGCGGAACCCTGCTCGGCGCGGCCCTCGGGGTAATGGCGGCGAAGAAAGACAAGCGCGTCGCCAGCGCCACCTTCTTCGTCTCGCTGCTCGACTTTTCCATCCCGGGTGAGCTCGGCGTGTTCATCGACGAGAAGCAGGTGGAGAATCTGGAGCGGCGCATGAACGAGCGCGGTTATCTCGAAGGCTCGGAGATGGCCGGCACCTTCAACATGCTGCGCTCGAACGACCTGATCTGGTCGTTTGTGGTGAACAACTACCTGATGGGCAAGGATCCGTTTCCGTTCGACCTGCTCTACTGGAACTCGGATTCGACGCGCATGCCGGCAAGGATGCACAGCTTCTACCTGCGCAATATGTACCTCGGCAACAAGCTGAAGGATCCGGGCGGCATTAGCATGGACGGGGTGCCGATCGACATCAGCAAGATCAAGATCCCGGCGTATTTCATCTCCACCGCCGAGGACCACATCGCGCCGTGGAAGTCGGTGTACAAGGGCGCGCGCGTCCTGTCCGGGCCGGTGCGCTTCGTGCTCGGCGGCTCCGGCCACATTGCCGGCATCGTCAATCCGCCCGCGGCGAACAAGTACTGCTACTGGACCAACGCGGCGGCTCCCGCCGAGGCTGAGGAGTGGCTGGGTACGGCAACGCGCCATGAAGGCTCGTGGTGGGGCGACTGGCAGGCATGGATGGACAAGAACAACGGCGGCATCAAGGTCGGGGCGTGCGTGCCCGGAGACGGCGCGCTGCCGGTGATCGAAGCCGCTCCCGGCAGCTATGTCAGCCTGCGCCTGGCTGCGGAAACGACCAAGCCGAAATCAAGTTCCGGCCAGAAATAGCGGAATACGGAATACGTCCACTCAGCCCGTTCGGGCCGGCGCGGACACTTGACCCTACAGCAGCTTGCCTTGGTTCATGCCGCGGTTGCGCCATTTCCGATGTCGCCATATACTGTTGCGCAATATAAAAGAAACATAAAATAAAACAGAAGCTTGATGAGCTCGCGGGAACCTTCCCGGATGGCAGAAACCTAAGCATTAAGAATTCGCGTCAGGCGAAAAGATCGGGCGCGAGGGGTTTCAGGCAGTATTCCGGGGGAAGCAGCGATGGGCTTGCCGGAATTGCTTCAGTGCAGCAAAGCCCGTAAAGAGCGTGGAATCACGGACGGCAGCGGTGCAGGTTTCCGCAGTCTTTCGTGAATAGAAGCGCCAATCAAAACTAGGAGGAGATAAATCATGCGGAAATCTTTTCAATGTGGCGGCATGGCCCGTGCGCTGGCGTTTGGCGCGGCGCTCGGTGCAGGCGCATTTGCCGGAGCGCCGGCCTATGCGCAGGCGGGTGGCGACACCATCGTCCTGGGGTCGGCGATTTCGATCACCGGCAAGTATTCCCAGGAAGGCAAGAACGCGAGCGATGGCTACAACTTCGCGGTCAAGCGCATCAACGAGATGGGCGGGGTGAAGATCAACGGCAAGTCCTACAAGCTTGCGATCAAATACTACGACGACGAGTCGACCCCGGCGCGCACGGCGCAACTGCTGGAGCGCATCATCAACCAGGACGGTATCAAGTTCGTCCTTGGCCCCTACGGCTCCGGCCCGACCAAGGCCGCCGCGCCGGTGACCGAGAAATACAAGATTCCCATGGTCGAATCCGAGGGCGCTTCGCGCTCGCTCTTCACCCAGGGCTATCGCTACATGTTCGCTGCGCTGTCGACTTCGGATCAATATCTGTCGCCGGTGATCGACCTCGCGGCCGAGTTGGCGCAGAAGAGCGGCAAGAACCCGTCGGACCTGAAGATCGGCATGGCATTCGAGAACGACCCGTTCTCGCTCGACGTGCGCCAGGGCGTGGTCGACGAGGCCAAGAAGCACAATATGAAAATCGTGGTCGACGACAAGATGCCGCGCGACCTGAGCGACATTTCCGCCACGCTGACCAAGATCAAGGCGGTGAAGCCGGATATCCTGGTGTTCTCGGGCCACACCAAGGGCGCGACCACCGCCGCGCGGCAGATGAAGGAATTGGGCGTCAATGCATCGGTCGTGGCCATGACGCACTGCGAGTCGGCCAAGCTGACGACCCAGTTCGGCGCTGCGTCCGAAGGCATCCTGTGCCCGACGCAGTGGGCGGAAACCCTCAAGTACAAGGACGACGTGTTCGGCACGGCCATGGACTACAACAAGGCGTTCCTGGCGGCGCACCCCGAATACAAGATAGTTCCCTACCAGGTCGCGCAGGGTTCGGCGGCGGTCGAGATCTGGGCCGATGCGTTCCGCCGCGCGCAGAGCCTGGACCCGGAGAAGCTGCGCGACGCGCTTGCCGCGTCGGACTTCCAGACCTTCTACGGCAACATCAAGTTCAGCGCAGAGGGCAACAACGTCGCCAAGCCGATGGTGCTGCGCCAGATCCAGGGCGGGAACTACGTCGTGGTGGCGCCGACCAAATACGCTTCCGAACCGATAGCGTATCCGCGCAAGGCGCCGCAGTAAGCGTCCGACCAACCGATAAGCCAGCATAGGCGCGCCGGCCTGCACGGGTCGGCGCGGTCGCGTCCATGTGGGACAATCTGCAGATCCTCGGTAACGCGCCGGTCTTTAATATTCAGCTCCTGCTGAACGGCTTGAGCATCGGCGCGGTGTTCGCGCTCGCTGCCTACGGCCTCGCGCTGGTATGGGGCGTAACCAGCGTCAAGAACCTGGCCCAGGGCGATTTCGTCATGATGGGCGGCTACCTGGGCTATGAGCTTTCGCGCCACGGCATCCACCCGATGGTGGCAATCGTACCGGTCGCCGCGCTCATGTTCGGCTACGGCTGGATCATCTACAAGCTGATCATCCGCCGCGTGATCCAGCTAGACCTGTTCACTTCGCTGCTCGCCACCTTCGGCCTTGCGATCACCATGCAGCAAGCGCTCAACCTGGTGTTCGGCCCCGACGTGCGCACGCTCAAGTCCGGATTCGGACGCTTCGAGATGTTCAACGGAATGGTCGACATCACGCAGATCCGCGTCATCGCGTTCGGCATGTGCCTGGTGCTCGCGATTGCCCTGGTGATGTTCCTGAAACGGAGCCGCATCGGGCAGGCGATCCGCGCGACCGCGCAGGATCCGCGCGCCGCACGCGTGCTCGGCGTCAACACCGACATGGTCTATGCGCTCACCTTTTCGATAAACTCCGCGATTTGCGGCGTGGCGGGCGTAATCATCGCGATGATCTGGGTGATCCAGCCGTTCTACGGCATCGCCTATTCGGTGCGCGCGTTCGTCATCGTGACCGCCGCCGGGCTGGGCAACTTTCCGGCGGTGATCCTGACCGCGCTCGGACTCGGGGTGATCGAACAGTACAGCGGGTTCGTGCTCGGCGCCCAGTTCCAGCAGGCGACGGTCGTCGGCCTGCTGCTCGCGATCCTGATCTGGCGCCAGGCGCGCCTGCGCCGCCAGCGCATGGTGCTCCAATGAGCCGGCGCTCGCTCGCGCTGCACCTGCTGCTCCTGGCGGCGGGCATCGCCGCGCCTTTCCTGTTCCCCGCGCACGCGGTGCAGTTCGCGGTGTTCTGGGTATTCGTGCTGTTCGCCATGACCTGGGACACCATGGGCGGCCAGATGGGCTACAACTCTCTCGGCAATATCCTGTTTTTCGGTCTTGGCATGTACATCTGCGCAGTGACGCAGATCGGCCTGGTCTACGACGTTGCCGAATATACGGCCGCCAGCGGCGCGATCAAGATCGACTTTACCGATCAGCAGTACTACATGGGCCTCGCCTTGGGCGTGTTCCTGGCCGCGATCGTGCCGGTGGTCGTGGCAGCGATCCTGAGCTGGATCCTGTTGGGCCTGCGCGGGCCCTACTTCGCCATCGGCACTCTGGGAGTGGCCATCGCCGCAGCCGAACTGACCAACGCCTGGGACTACGTCGGCGGCGGCAGCGGGATTTCCATGCCGGTCTTTCCCGGCGGTCCGGGGATGCGCGAGCGTTTCTTCTACTACGCCTGCATGGCCGCGACCGTCTTGTGCTTCCTGTTCCTGCGCTGGCTCTACAGCACCCGCTTCAGCCTGGCGATAAACGCGATTCGCGATGACGAGGACAAGGCCGAAGCGCTCGGCCTGCACACCGGGCGCTACAAGATGGTCGCCTGGTCGGTTTCGGCTTTCTTCCTGGGAATCGCCGGCGCGCTGTTCGGCAACATGACCGGCTTCATCGAGCCGCTGGAGACCGCCTACCCGACGCTAACCTTCGGCATTTTCATGGTCGCGATGACCCTGCTCGGCGGCAAGGGAACGCTGTGGGGCCCGATCCTCGGCGCCACCCTGTTCTATACGCTGCGCGAACTCACCTGGACCTACCTGCTCGGCTGGCAGTACATCGCGCTCGGCGTGCTGATCATCGTCAACGTGGTCTATTTCCAGCAGGGCATCCTCGGCTGGCTGCGGGCGCGCCGGCCGCAGTGGTTCGGCGTGCAGGTCGAGACGCGCTCGGCCAAGGAACTCGGCAAAGCCGGGCGCAGCACATGAGCGGCGCGGTCATAGAGGTGCGCGGCGTTACCAAGGCGTTCGGCGGCGTCGTTGCGAATGACAATGTGTCGCTCAAGGTGACGCCGGGCGAAATCACCGGACTGATCGGCCCGAACGGCTCGGGCAAGACCACACTGTTCAATTCGATCGTCGGCCAGTATCCGATCGATCACGGATCGATCCTGTTCGAAGGCCGGGAGATTTCGCGCCTGTCGGTGCAGCAGATCGCGCGGCTCGGCATGCTGCGCACCTTCCAGCAGACGCGCATATTCGCGAAAATGGACTGCATTCAGAATCTGCTGATTTCCCTGTCGCACCGAGAGCACGCATGGCAGAACATGTTCGGGCGCTACTCGCCCGAACTGATCGAGAAGGCCGAGCATCTGCTGGAATTCGTGGGCTTGTATTCCAAGCGCACGCTGGTCGCGGGATCCTTGTCCTTCGGGCAGCAAAAGCTGCTCGAATTTGCGATGGCGCTGATGAATGAGCCGAAGGTGCTGCTGCTGGACGAACCCACCGCAGGCATCAACCCGACCCTGATCAACGGGCTGATCGACCGCCTCAAGCGCGCCAACCAGGAGTTCGGCATCACGCTGTTCGTGATCGAGCACAATATGCGGGTGATCATGAATCTCGCGAACCATATTTACTGCATGTCGCACGGCGAAATGCTCGCCAGCGGCTCGCCCGCCGAGATACGCGACGACCAGCGCGTGATAGACGCCTATCTGGGAGCGCACTGATATGGCTGGCCCAATGGCGCGCGCCGCCGGTTACCACGAGGGCTCCGTCGACCTCGTCCTGTCGGTCGACGATGTCGCGCGTCAGGCCGAGGAACTGCGCGTCGAGATTCCCGAATCGGAGCTGAAGGCGCTGGCGGGCAACGAGCCCTTCCTTTCCATCAGGAACCTGCGCGCCGGGTACGGCAACATGGAGATCCTGCACGACCTCACCCTGCACGTGGGACGCGGCCAGTCCCTGTGCCTGATCGGCCCCAACGGGGCCGGAAAATCGACGGTGCTGCACTCGATCTATGGCTTTACCCAGATCTACGGCGGTGAAATCACGGTAGGGTCGGGCAGCGACCGGCGCGACATCACGCACCTGGGCTCTGAGCGCAAGCTCAAGGAGGCGCGCGTCGCCTATATCATGCAGGACAAGTCGGTGTTCCCGAACATGACGGTGGAAGAGAACCTGCTGATGGGAGGCTATCTGCTGCACTCCCATGCGAAGGCGAAAGCGGCCGCCGAGCGTGTATTCGACAAGTACAGCCGCCTCGCCGCGCGCCGCAGTCATGCGGCGAAAGTGCTGTCGGGCGGCGAGCGGCGCCTGCTGGAGATCTCGCGCGCGCTGGTGATGGAGCCAGATGTGCTGTTGGTCGACGAACCTTCGATCGGCCTGGAGCCGCGCTTCATCGACATGGTGTTCGAGATCCTGCACGACCTTCAGCACCAGGAAGGCAAGACCATCCTCATGGTGGAGCAGAACGCCAAGAAAGGCCTGGAATTCGCCGACATCGGCTATGTGCTGGTTTCGGGCGAGACCGCAATGGCCGCGACGGGGAATGCGCTGCTGGAGAATCCGGACGTCGGCCGCCTGTTCCTCGGCGGCTGAGCTGCCGCTGGGCCGTCGTGTTGCCGCTCAGGCCCTGAATCTGCGCAGGTAGTCCATGCCTGCAACGGCGCGGCTGCCGTACCAGGAGGTCATCTCGCCGTCGATGCGAGCCACTGTCTTGCCGCACATCGCAGGCAGCGCGCGCAGTTCGGCCGCGTCGCGCTCGCGAAAACGATAAGGCTCGCCCGGCAGCAGCACCAGCCCCACGTCGCGCAGCACGGTTTCGTCCAGCTTCACTTCGGGGTAGCGCACCGACGCGACTTCCGGCGCGGTATCCAAACCGGCCAGCGCGAGCGTGCGCGATATGTACGTATCGCGCGAAACCGTCATCCACGGGTCCTTCCAGATCAGGTACAGCACGCGCCGCCGCGGCCAGGCGCGCGCGGCCCGGATCAGCGCGTCGAGGGCCTGCTCGAACCGTGCGCACAGTGCCTCGGCCTCCCGCTCGCGGCCGAAAATTCCGCCGAGCAGGCGGTAAAGGCCCGGATTGTCCTGCGGGGAGAGCGGATGGGTGACGATCAGATGCGGCACGAATTGCGCCAGTGCCGCGGCCGTCGGCTTCTCGTTCTCGTCGATATTCAGCAGCACGTGCGTGGGCGCGAGCGCACGCACTTTCGCCAGGTCCACGTCCTTCGTGCCGCCGACCTTAGGCACGCGCTGCAGGGTTTCGCGCGGATGCACGCAGAAGCCGCTGCGGCCCACCAGCTGGGGCGCCAGACCGAGCTCGCACACCAGCTCGGTGAGCGAGGGCACCAGCGAAACGATGCGCGCCGGGGTTTGCGCGCGCGGGTGCTGCGTGCCGGCGGCGTCGCGCCACATATGGCGCTCAGATCGCCGGATCGCGCGGCGCGATCCCTGCGCCGATTCCGCTGCAGGCGCCGGTGATGCAGAGCCTGAGCGGCACCGGCGCCGCTATTTTCCGCGCTCCTTGCGCGCCAGCTCGACCAGCTGCTGCACCACCTGTATCAGCTCGCTGGTGCCGCCGGTCATGCGCGCGGAAGTGAGGAACTTGCCGTCGACCACGATGCTCGGAACGCCCTTGATTTCGAACGCCTGCATCAGCACGTGTGCCGCGGCGAGCTTCGCCTTGATCTGCGGCGAGTTGTAGATGTCGATGAACTTCTGCTTGTCGAGGCCGTTGTGCGCGACCCAGGCCGCAGCGACCTGCTCTTCGTTGAGCTTGAGGCCGTTGAAGTGGAAATTGTCATATACCGGCCAGTGCAGGCGCCCCAGCTGGCCCATGGCTTCCAGTGTGTAGAACAATTTGGCGAAATTGTCCCAGTTGTCCGAGGACAGCGCCGGCACGCGGCGCAGCACTACCGAGGCCGGCCCGTTGAAATACCAGCGTGACAGCTTCGGCTCGAGTTCGTAGCAGACCGGACAGCCGTAGTAAAAAAACTCGATAACTTCGATCTTGTCCGCGCTTGCCACCGCATACGGCTTGTCGAGCCGGATGTAGTTGCGGCCTGGCTCGAGCGCGGAGGGCGCCTGGGCATGGGCGGCGGCGGCGAGGGCGAGCAGCAGCAGCGCCAGCGCGTTTCTCAGAAAGGTCATGGTCGCTTTCCCCGGGGGCAAACTGGAAGTGAGAATAATAAGCTTATCCGGCGGGCTTTGCCAAAACTGCCGGTGCCGGGCGCAGATTGCCGCCATGCTAGCCCGCCCGTGCCTGCCTATTTCCTCTGCGCAGGCTTGCCGCCCTTCTTGCGCTCCTGCTCGATCAGGTAATCGGTGACGGAGAGCAACTGCTCGAACGACCTGATGTTATCCGTGATGACGACGTAGCGGCCGTCGACCGCCATCGACGGCACGCCCTCGATCTTGAACGACTGCGTGAGCTGCGCGGCGCGCTTGAGCTTGCCCTCCACGCTGAAGGAGCGGTAGGCGGCGGCGAATTTCTTCGTGTCCACGCCGTGCTTGCCCAGCCATTCCGTCAGCGCCGCTTCATTGCCGACGCGCAATCGCGAGCCGGTGTGCACCGCGTCGAACAGCGCCTTGTGCAGGCGCTCCTCCTGGCCGATCGCATCGAGCGCATAGTAGGCGCGCGCGCCCTGCGCGTACTCTTCGTTGAACATGGCCGGTACGCGGCGGAAATGCACGTCCTTCGGCAGCTTTTTCACCCATGGTTCGAGCACCGGCTCGAAATCGTAGCAATGCGGGCAGCCATACCAGAAAAACTCGATGACTTCGATCTTGCCCGGAATATCGGTGGGCTGGGGCGGGGACAAATCACGATACTCGACGCCCGCCGTAGGCTGTGCCTGCGCCAGACCGGTCGCGCCAAATAGAATCAAAGCCGCAATGAGCCGTTTGAACATTTGTTTCTCCTGATATCCTGCTACAAAACGAGGGGATCTGCCCATCGCGCCTGCGCAATCCGGGCCGCAGCGAGAGACTATTTCAACATGAGGGGATAACTCCCCTCATACTCCCCTATATTGGGCGTTGCAAAATTTCATTTTGCAACGGGTTCCAAGCCGACGCTCGCCGCGGGCTCCGGAAAGAAATCGCTCAGTGCGAGCCGGAATCCTTGATTTTGACCAGCGAAGCTTCGATTCCGTTCTGCGCCAGGGTCTGGCGCACGCGGTTTATTTCATCCAGTTTGGAGTAAGGCCCCACGCGCACGCGGTACCAGGTGCCTTTTTCCGGCAGGTCGATCGGTTCGACGCTCGCTTCCACTCCGATCAAGGCAAGCCGGGCCTTCAGATTGTCGGCGTCGGCAGGATTCTGGAACGCGCCGGCCTGAAGCAGGTAGTTTTCCGCGGCGGCGCCCGCCTTGGCGGCCTGCTTGATCTGCTGTTCGGTCACGGGCTCCTCTGCCCCGGGCAGGATCTTGTAGAACTCGAAGCGCGGCTTCTCCACCTGCTGCGTGGTCTTTTCGTCCGGCTTCACGATCGCTTTGCCCGGTTCCGCCGCTGCCTTCTCCGGCGGCTTCACTTTGGTGAGAAACGGAATCGGCGTCTTGTTCATGTACCAGGCGACCCCGACGGCAATGCACAGGCCGAGGATCAGGCCGATGAATATCCCGATCAGCGTGCCGCCGCTGTTCTTTCTCTTCGCCATCGCTCTCGGTTTGTTCTCTTTCGCCATTTATAGCTCAGTGCAAAATGAGGGAGCCTGCCCCCTCATACTCCCCAGGTCTGGGCCGTTTCGATACAAAGGAAACGGCAATTCACATTTTCTCCGGCGCATTCACGCGCAGTAGCGCTAGTCCGTTTTGCAGCACCTGGCGTACTGCCAGAATCAGCGCCAGCCGCGCCAGCCTGAGCTTGCCGTCGTCGACGAGCACGCGCTCGGCATTATAGTAGCTGTGGAACTCGCCTGCCAGTTCGCGCAGGTAGAACGCGACCATATGCGGGGCGAAGCCGCTTGCGGCTTCGGCCAGCAACTCGGGGAATTCGGCCAGGCGCTGCGCCAGTGCGAGTTCGCGCGCGTGCGTGAGCGGCGCAAGCTCGCATGCGGCGAGCGAGTGGGCGTCTACGCCCGCCTGAGCCAGCACCGAGCAGATGCGCGCGTGCGCATACTGCACGTAATACACCGGATTGTCCTCGGTCTGCGCCTTGGCGAGGTCGATATCGAACACGAACTCGGTGTCCGCCTTGCGCGAAACCAGGAAGAAACGCACGGCGTCGCGGCCGACTTCGTCGATCAGTTCGCGTACGGTGACATAGCTGCCGGCGCGCTTGGACAGCTTTACCTCCTCGCCGCCCTTCATCACCGTCACCATCTTGTGCAGCACGTAGGCTGGGTAATCGCGCGGGATGGCGGCGCCGGTCACCGCGCGCAGCGCCTGCAGGCCGGCGCGCACGCGCGCCACCGTGCCATGATGATCCGAGCCCTGGATATTGACCGCATGGGTGAATCCGCGCTGCCATTTGCTCACGTGGTAGGCGACGTCCGGCACGAAATAGGTGTGGCTGCCGTCGGATTTGCGCATCACGCGATCCTTGTCGTCGCCGTAGTCCGTGGTCCTGAGCCACAGCGCGCCGTCCTGTTCGTAGGTTTTGCCCGAGGCGACCAGCGCGCTTACCGCCGCCTCGACCTTGCCATCGGTGTAGAGCGAGGACTCCAGGTAATAGGTGTCGAACTTCACGCCGAATGCGCGCAGGTCTTCGTCCTGCTCGCGCCGCAGCGCCGCGACCGCGAACCTGCGCACCGCGGCGAGATCGCCCGCATCGGCGCCGGTGGCAAGATAATCCGCGGCGATCTCGCGTATGTATTCGCCGTGGTAGCCCGATTCGGGGAAGCTCACCGGCTCGCGCCTTTGTTCGCGCGCGCGCGCCTGCACCGACAGAGCCAGATTGTCGATCTGCACGCCGGCGTCGTTGTAATAAAACTCGCGCGTGACCTTCCAGTCCTGCGCTTCGAGCAGCGCCGAAATGGCATCGCCGAGCGCCGCCTGGCGCCCGTGGCCGACGTGCAGCGGACCGGTGGGGTTGGCCGAGACGAATTCGACCAAAATCGGGCGCCCGCGCCCGGCACCCGCGCGGCCGTAGTTCGCGCCGGCCGCAAGCACTCTGCGTATGGCGTCGAGCTTGGCTT
>JAANCK010403584.1_pt1 | contig 21960 bp, 24 predicted proteins | sample 7277841 | NCBI WGS metagenome assembly JAANCK01 (sample SAMN14222788, study PRJNA588281) | permafrost metagenome | isolation source: Arctic cryosol methane SIP | place: Canada:Nunavut | collected 2015-07 | reverse complement strand
GGCAGCGTCGGTGGATTGCGACGAACCGCCGCTCGCGGGCGCGAAACGGTAAAATGCTGCGCGAGCCGCGGGTGTAGCTCAATGGCAGAGCAGAAGCTTCCCAAGCTTACGACGAGGGTTCGATTCCCTTCACCCGCTCCACTTCGCACCGTGACCTTTGCCGCCGCTTCCAACCACGCTCTCACGCCTGCTGCGCGGCATTGCTTTCTTGGACAAAGCCGTCGGTTCAGCCGCCGGCGATTGACCGGATGAAGTCGGCCAAGCGCATCCCGGGCTTCGCTCCGGTCTTTTGGGCTGCCTGATTGAGGTGCGACAGGACGCCTGTCTGCCAACTCGATCGTGAATCTCCGATGCGGGCGGTCCAGTGCGATACCGTGCCCGCGATTACTCCGCGCCGATCAAGCTCCGGCAACCTCGAAATCCCGGCGTGGTCACGCCCAACACCGGCATCGTTGAAGAAAACCGCGCGGGCGCTGACCCTGAGCGCCGAATCCGGATCTCCGCCAAGAAGCCCTCCGTGGGACGCGGTCACGATGATGCATGCCTCGTCCTCGTCCGATACCAGCGACGCGGAATCCACCCCGACGACCGCGGCGTACGCTCCGGCGTGCTCGAGGACATGACGTCCCTCCTTTACCTCCGGAATGTCCGCATGCGACACGGGAGCGAACTGCAGCCGCATGGCGCCCTCCACGGTCCCTTGGCCCGGCACGCATCCCAGCGCGCGGGCGGCTTCATTCACATGGGAAACGATGCCCCGGGCGGCGGTGTCCTGCCCGTCCCCAATGCGGGCCGACTGGTGATCGATCGCGGCCGCGGGCGTTCCGATTCGCTCGAGGTACGCAAGGCCACCGATACCCGCCTGGTCCAACCCGATCCCCGCGTCGTTCAAAATCACTGCCCTCACCTTCGCCCGTGCAGCCAGGTATGCCGCGTATATACCGCAATGCGAGCCGGCGATGACGACATTGCCGCCGACTACCCACCCGAGACTCGTGACGCTGTCGGCGACGAAGATCCCGGGTCGGATGAGCGTCGCGCCGTGGCTGTCGCTTCGCATCGGCGCCTGTCGCTCAGAACGCCTTCGCAGGAAGCCAAAGCGCTATCGAAGGAAATAGCACGAGCAAGAGGATCTCAACCAGCATGATGATCACGTAGGGAAACGCGCCCCACGAGACTTCGCCCAGGGGACGACCGGAGATGCCCTGGATGACGAACAGGTTCATGCCGACCGGCGGCGTGATCAGCCCGATTTCCAGCAGCAGGACGAGCACCACGCCGAACCAGATCGGATCGAAGCCCAGAGCCTGCACGATGGGGTAGACGACGGGAAGCGTGAGCAGCATGAGCGACAACGCATCCATGAGGCAACCGAGGACCAGGTACGCGACCACGATCACGCCGAAGACAACCCAGCGCGAAGCGTCGAGCGCCGCGATCCAGCCGACCACGCCGCGGGGGACGCCCGCCGACACGAGCGCGAAGGACATCACCTGCGCGGCGACGACGATCAGCAGGATCATCGCGTTCGCGCGCACGGTCTCCAGCAGGCTCTGGCGAAGGACGGCCCACGAGAGCTTCCGGTACAACGCCGCGATGCCCAGCGCGCCGCTCGCGCCCACGCCCGCCGCCTCGGTGGGCGTCATCACTCCCGCGTAGATTCCGCCGAGCACGACGACGATCAGGGCGAGGATCGGCACCATGTCCGGAATGGTCTTGAGCTTGCCCTGGACGGGCGCCTTCGCGTGCGCCGGCACGAGGCCCGGGCGAAGCGTCGCCTGGACGCCGAGGAACAACATGAAGAGCAGCGTGAGCAGCAGCCCCGGCACCAATCCCGCCGCGAAGAGGCGTCCCACCGATTCGCCGACGCTCGAGCCGTAGATGATGAACGGGATCGACGGGGGAATGAGGATCCCGAGCGTGCCGCCGGCAGCGAGGGTCCCGGCCGTGATCCGCGGGTCGTAGCCCCGCGACCGCATCTCGGGAATTGCGACGGACCCGATCGCTCCGGCGGTAGCGACGCTCGAGCCGCACAGCGCGGCGAAGATCGCGCACGCGACGATGTTCGATTGCGCGAGCCCGCCGGGAACGCGCGCGAGCCACGGCGCGAGCCCGCGATAGAACCGTCCGGAGACGCCGCTCCCCATGAGGACCGACCCCATGAACAGGAAGAGAGGCACCGCGGTGAGCACGAAGCTGTTGAGCTGTCCCCACACGACGGAGGCGACGCCCGCGAGGAGTGGCGGTTGGAGGATGGCGATGCCGACGATCCCGACCATCCCCAGGGCCACCGCGATCCAGACGCCCCCCAGAAGGAGCACCAGCATCAGCACGACGTATAGGGTCCCCGCGAGCTCCCAGCTCACGTGGATCGCCCGGCGGCGGCATCGAGGAGCTGCGTGACGAGCTCGAGCCCCAGCAGCACGAAGCCCGCGGGGACGAGCGCCTGGATCGGCCAGAGGAGCATCTGCGAATCTATGGAGACGCTCGCCATGCGCGAGCTTTCGAGCGCGTAGGCGGCGGTTTCGTACGCGAGCAAGGCACTGAACGCGATGCCCACGATGCACCAGCCGATTCGAAACCACCGCAGCACCGGGGGAGGCAGGCGCTCGAGCCCCATGTCGACGCGGATGTGGTCCCCCTTCTCCATCGCGTAGGACAGGGCGGGGAGCGTCACGGCCACCAGCAGGTAGCCGGACACCTCGTCGGTATATTCGATCGGCGAATTGAAGAAACGGCGCAGGACGACCTGCAGCGTGATGAGCGCGATCATCGCGAGGAGAGCGGCGCCGGCGAGCGCCGCCGCCCCGCGGTTGAGCTTGCGGACGACGCCTCGGAACCCCCCCATCACTTCTTCAGGCCGAGGTCACCCAGCACCTTTTCTAAGGCCGTCACGCCATCCGCGCCGATCTTCGTCTTCACGTATTCCCGCAGGAGGGGGATCACCTCGCGGCGGGTCCGCTCGCGGTCCTCCTGCGAGAGGGAAACGACCGACTTGATCTGTCCCTTGGATTGCATCTGCTGCAGCGCCTGGACGTCGGCACCCAGGACGATCTTGCGCTCCCAGGTCCTGGTCCACTCGTCGCCCACCTGCTTCACGGTCTTGCGCAACTCCGGGCTCAGCGCATCCCATGCCGCGCGATTCACGCTGATGTAGAAGTGGTTCACCGGCCCGTCGATCTTGAAGAAGTAGGGCGCGACCTCGTAGAGCTTCGCGGTCTGGACGCCGACGGTGGCCGTCATGACGCCGTCTATCACGCCGCGCTGGACAGCGGGGTACACCTCCGCCCACGTGGTGAACGAGGGCACGGACCCCCATACCTTCAGGTACTCCGATTCCAGCCCGCCCGCCGTCCGGATCTTCTTGCCCTTCAGCTCCGCGAGGCCCTTCACCGGCTGGCGCATCACGATCTCGCGCTGCGGATAGACGCCCCATGCAATCGGCTCGACCCCATGCTTGCGCAGAGCCGCTTCCGCGACCGGCATCATGTCGCGCGCCAGGATCTGCTCCTCGCGGTCGTTCAGCGCGAGGTAAGGCAGGTCGGGAAGGACGAGCTGCGGGGCGTCGCCGAAGTTGAACACCCCCACCACCTCGGCCATCTGCACCAGGCCCTGCTGTGTGACGCGCATGTACTCGGTGCCCTTGTAGGGCAGCTCGCCTGCCGGGTAGAAGGTGACCTTCACCTGCCCGTTCGTCTTGCTGGTGATCTCCTGCGCGAGCTCCTCGAACACCTTGGCGAAGATCTGGCCCGAGGGGCTGATCGAGACGAACTTCCATTCGACGGGCGCCGCCGAGAGCGGCAGGGAAAGCGCCAGAACCAGGAACGACACGAAACGAACAATGTGGCCCATCGGGTCTTCTCCTCTATCGATGTACGGTCCGATGCCCCGGACCTCGTTGTTTTCGCCGTCCTATACCGGGCGATCGCCCTTTGCCACCTTGAGCGCACGGTTGTCGACGGCCGGGAGCATCCGGGCGGGATCGCGGGTTACCACGAAGTCGATAATGGTCGGGGTGGACGTGTTGGCGAGTCCCTTCTCGAGCGCGCTCGCCACTTCCTCCGGATCCTCGACGCGGATTCCCGTGCACCCGAGCGCCCTGCCCACGTCGGCGTAGTTGAGCTCGTGCAGGTCCGACGACTGGTAGCTTCCGGCGCCGTACATGGAATGCTGCAGCGCCTTCACGTAACCGGACGCGGCGTTGTTGAACACGCACAGGACGAAGTTCGCTCCCACGCGACGCGCCGTTTCCATCTCGCCCATGGTCATGTTGAAACCGCCGTCCCCGGTCAATGCGACGACCCGTCGGCCCGGCCCGACCCCGATCTGGGCGCCGATGCCGGCCGGAGCGCCGTAGCCGATCGACGCGAGGCCGCGGTCGGGCACGAAGTGCCGCCCCGCGCGCTTCGTATCGAAGAGGAGCGCGCCCCAGTGCGCGGCGAATCCGCCGTCGGCGACAAGCACGTCGTCCGCCGAAAGGATATGGTTGATCTCGCCGAGGATCCTGCCGATGTTGATTGGGCGCTCGCGCGACTGCGTGCGGTCGCGCGCGCCGGCGATCCACTTCGCCATCCGCGCCGCGACATCCGCGCAGTAGCCCTCTCGAGCCCCGCGGCGCGGGCCCTGCGGCGCGAGCGCGGCGGCCAAATCCTCGAGAGCGAGTCGCGCGTCGCCGACGAGCGCGAGGTCGGCATGCGTCGTGCGGCCGATCTCCTCCCCGAGAACGTCGATGTGGATGAGCGGAGCCGCATCGGGAATAATGGAGTAGCGCCGGGTCGCGATCTCCCCGAGCTTGCAGCCGACGACGAGCAGGCAATCGGACGTCGCGATGAGCTCGTTCGCGATCCTGTCGTAGCGACCGAAGAGGCCGGCCGACAACGGATCGGTGCAGGCGATCGCGCCCTTCCCGCTCATGGTGTGCGCGACCGGGATCCCCTCGGACCCGGCCAATGCGAGGAGCGCGTCGTAAGCCTGGGAAAGGTGGATGCCGCCTCCCACCAGCAGGAGCGGCCGCTTCGCCTTCGCGATCATCGCCGCCGCGCGAGCGACGTCCGATGCGTCCGGACGCGAGCGGTGCGACGGAATTCCGACGGAACCTTCGTCGATTCGCAGGTCCGTCAGGGCGAACGCGTACTCCGCGTGCGAGATGTCCTCGGGCAGGGCAACGATGGCAGGGCCCGGCCGGCCGGAGGTGGCCACGGTGAACGCGCGACGCACAAACTCGGGAACGCGGCGGATCGACTCGACCCGGATCACCTCCTTCACCACCGGGCGCAGGATCTCGAGCTGGCGCACCTCCTGGGTCATGTTCTTCCAGGCGTGCTCGCGATGGGCCTCGGCGACGAGGGCGACGATCGGAATGCCCGCGTTGAAGGACTCGGCGAGGCCGGTGACGAGGTTGGTGGCGCCCGGGCCGAGCGTCGCATCGACGACGCCCACGCGGTTCGTCACGCGCGCGTACGCATCCGCGGCAAAAGCCCCGCAACGCTCGTCATTCACGAGGATGTGCTGCAGGCGCAGCTGGCGGCATGCCTCGTAGAACGGCAGGAGCTGGAATCCGCCCATGCCGAAGATCGGCCCGACCCCGTGCTGCCGGAACATGTGTGCTACGGCGGCACCGCCGGTGAGGACCAGCGTGCTGGGATCTTCCTTCGGCTTGGACGAGGCGTTCACGGCAGGCGCCCTCCACAGTTTCGAGCATGGAGCGTAGGCCCGTTTCATCTCACGAGTCAAGATGACTGTCTCATTTCTTCCCAAAGGGCCCGCTTCGGGGTAAGGTTTGTGGCCTCGTCACCCGCGCCTTCCACTCCGTGCCCTCCGTGCCGCGATCGAGTCCGAAGAAAGCCCGAACGCCCTCGCGCGCCGCCGAGGATGCCTCGCTTGGTGCGACGAGCCAGAGCCTCGAGCGCGGCATGTCGCTCCTCGAGGCGGTGGTCGACCGGCCGCTCGCCGGGACGACGCTGAACGAGCTCGCCGCGGCGACCGGCCTCTCGCGCCCGACGGCACACCGCCTTCTCCTGAGCCTGCGCAAGCTCGCGTTCGTCGACTACGACGCGGAGACGCGCCGCTTCTTCCCCGGCCTCAAGGCGTATCGGATGGGCCTCGCGTCGGCCGCGCGATTCGACATCGTGGAGCTCGCGGACCGGAGCATGGCGAAGCTCGCCGAGGAGACCGGCGACACGATCTTCCTCTCGCTGCGCCATGGCGACAGCGCCTTGTGCGCGGCGCGCAAGATCGGCCCATTTCCCATCCGCACGCTGACGCTAAACGTGGGCGACTTCCGTCCCCTGGGCGTGGGCGCCGGAAGCCTTGCCCTGCTTGCGGCACTGCCGGAGGACGAGGCGCGGCACGTGATCGCGCGCAACCGCGCAAAGCTCGCGGCGTACCCCGGCATCGATCCCGCGAGCCTCAGGGAGATGGCGGCGAGGACGCGGCGACAGGGATTTGCGGTGAACGACGGGCTCATCCTGGAGGAAATGGCGGCGGTCGCGGTGCCGGTCCGAGACGGCAGCGGGAAGACGATCGCTGCGATCTCCGTGGCGGCGATACGCAGCCGCATGGCGCCCCCGCGGCGCGGCACCGTGGTGAAGCTGCTCGAGCGGGAGCGGGCGGCCATCGAGTCGATGCTCGGCACTCCTGCACGAGCGACAATGGAGATCCGATGACGCAATCGCCCGCCATTCGCTTCAAGGACAAGCTGCATCGCGGCCCGGTGACGGTGGTGAATCCCGACTACCCAAGTCCCGCCCTCGTGGAGTTCCTCGGGCGCCCACCGCTTGGCGTGGATGCGGTGATGATCGACCTGGAGCAGGGAAGCGCGGACATCGAACGACTGGAGGACATGGCGCGCGCGGCGCGGCTGGCCGGGCTGTGCAGCCTGGTTCGCGTCTTCTCGCCCGAGGCATGGGTCATCGAGCGGATCCTGCTGCGAGGCGTGGACGGAATCGTCGCTCCGCGGCTGGATACCCCGGGACAGTTCCGGCAGCTCGTGAGCGACGTGCGCTACTGCTTCCCCAGGACATACGAGTCGAAGATCATCGTCGCGCAGGTCGAAAGTCGCGCTGCCTGCGAGCGGCTCGACGAGATCCTCGCGATCGAGGGCATCGACGTGTTCTTCATCGGGCCTGTGGACCTCTCGAAGAGCATGGGCCACGCGGGCGACTACGGCGGCCCGGAAGTGGCGTCCGCGATCGAAGACATTTGCCGCCGGGCGAAGGCCGCCGGCCGCAGGTCGGGCATCCTCGTCAAGCCGGGGGACTTCCAGGATTGGCAGCGGCGTGGCATCTCGTTCCTGTATTTCCACGTGAACGACTGGATCGGACTCGGGGCGCGCGATTTCCCGCTCGGCCCGCCGAAAGGCGCTTGACCATGTCCGGATCGACGCCGGCCGTGAGGCGCTGGTCGCGCCGACCCGAAGGCTCGAACTGGGGCGAATTCGGCGACGACGACCAGCTGGGCAGCCTCAACTACATCACGCCGGAGACCCTCCGGAACGCGGCCTCGGAGATCGTCGAGGGACTCTCGTTCTGCCTCAGCCTTCCGCTCGACTACCCGGGGGGAAGCGCGCTCGCCCCACACCGCTTTCCGCCGACGCTCAGGGCCACGCGACGGCACGGGCAGCCCTTCTTCAACTATCGCTTCGGCCTGCACGAGGGGCCGGGCTTTCGCGACGTGGGCTGCGACGATGTGGTGACCCTGTGCACGCAATACTCGACGCAGTGGGACAGCTTCGCGCACATCGGCCACGAGTTCGACGTCGACGGCGATGGCGTGGCCGAGCTCTGCTACTACAACGGTTTCTTGGGAGGGCGGGACATCCGCTCGCCCGAGGAACGCCACGGCTCCATCGCCATGCCGCTCGGGATCGACAATTTCGCCGCCCGACCCATCCAGGGGCGCGGAGTGATGATCGATTTCGCGCACCACTTCGGGCGCGAATTCCGCAACGTGGGCTACGCGGAGCTGTGCGAGGTCCTCGAGCGCGACAGGATCCTGGTCCGACCCGGCGACATCCTGTGCATCCATACCGGTTTCGCGAGCGAGCTCCTCGCGATGAACCGCCAGGTCGACCGCGAGCGCGTCCATCGCATGTGCGCGGCGCTGAACGGCACGGACACGAGGTTGCTCGGCTGGATCACGGAATCGCGGATTTCCGCCATCGCGGCGGACAACTATGCGGTGGAGCGCATCGGGCTGGGCAGCGACGCGGGCGCGGAGTCGTACGTTCCGTTGCACTATCACTGTCTCTTCCTGCGAGGAATTCCGCTCGGCGAGTTGTGGCACCTCTCGGATCTCGCCGTCTGGCTGCGCGCGAATGGACGCCATTCGTTCATGCTGACCGCGCCGCCGTTGCGCCTGCCGGGCGCCGTCGGCTCCCCCGTGACACCCGTGGCGAACGTCTAACCCCACTCCCTACCTGAATCGCTTTTCGCAGCTCGTGATCCAAACGAGCCGGACACTCACACGCAAATCACACGATTCGAGAGAACGCCTTGTGAATCAGGGGCCGGTCATGTTTTCGATTCCCTTCACCCGCTCCAACCGCCTCACCCGGTTACACTCCCACCCATGCCCCGTGCCGCCCGCAAAGCGCCGATCGCGCCGACCTTCTCCACGCGCGTCGTGCGCTGGCAGCGCGCCCATGGGCGCAACGGCCTGCCATGGCAGGGCACGCGCGACCCGTACCGAATCTGGCTCTCCGAGATCATGCTGCAGCAGACCCAGGTGGCGACGGTCATCCCCTACTACGCGCGCTTCCTCGAGCGCTTCCCCACGGTGCGCGTCCTCGCCGAAGCGGACCCCGACGAGGTGATGGCGGCGTGGAGCGGGCTGGGCTATTACGCGCGCGCCCGCAACCTGCAGCGTGCCGCGCGCGAAGTGCAATCCCGTTTCGGCGGCGAGTTTCCCGGCTCGTTCGACGCCCTCGCGACGCTGCCCGGCGTGGGACGCTCGACCGCGGCGGCGATCTGCGCCTTCGCGAGCGGCGAGCGGCGCGCGATCCTCGACGCCAATGTCCGCCGCGTGCTCTGCCGCCACGGGGGCATCGATGCGGACCCCGCGAGCGCCGCCACCCGGGACGCGCTCTGGGCCGCGGCCGAGGCGCGCCTGCCGCGCCGCGGCATCGAGGCCTATACCCAGGGCATGATGGACCTGGGCGCCGTCGTCTGCCTCACGCGAAATCCCCGCTGCTCGCTGTGTCCCGTGGCCGCGGATTGCGTGGCGCTTTCCTCGGGCCGGATCGCCGAGCTGCCCGCGCCCCGCGCGCGGCGCGAGCGGCCGCGCCGGCACGTGGCCATGCTGGTAGTCCTCTCCCGGGGCGAGGTGCTGCTCGAGAAGCGGCCGGCGCGCGGCATCTGGGGCGGGCTATGGTCGCTGCCGGAAGGCGAGGTCTCGATCGCGCCGGAGCACATCCTCGAGCGCGACTGGGGAATCGCCGCGCGCACGGTGTCGGCCCTGGACCCTTTCGAGCATGGGTTCACCCCTTTCACGCTCGAGGTCACGCCGTGGCGCATCGACGCGCGCCGCCCGGCGCGGGCGCGATCGGGCCGCGCCGGGAGCTGGCTCGCGCTCCAGGACGTGGACGGCGCGGCGCTGCCCAGCCCCGTGAAGCGCCTGCTCAGATCAATCGCTGCTGGCGCAGGAACTTCTCCAGGATCGCGAGGCGCAGCGTCGCGTCGGTGAGCTCGAGCAGCTTCTGCTTCACGTCGCTCCTGAGCGGCAGGATCTCCGCCAGACGGAAGCCCACCCAGCTCGCGTCGTCGAACCGCAGCGGTGCCACGAAGCGCCCCGGGCCTATGCCCGCGATCGCCTTCCGGAGGAAGAGGGCGCACTGCGCGAGCCCGGGTGCGTCGGGCGCCTCGGGCTCGGGCGCGAACCGCTCCACCTCTCCCACGACGAGCCCCTGGCGCGTGGTCTCGGTCGATTCGATGCGGAAGCGCTCGAGGCCCTCGGCGCGCACCTCGAGCACGCCCAGCTCCTCCACGTCGCACTCGGCGATGCGCGCGAGGCAGCCCACGGGCTCGGGCACCGCGGGCACGCCCACTTCCGCGCCCTCGCGGATGAGGCAGATGCCGAACGGCTTGCCGCCCTTCAGGCAGTCCTTCGCCATGTCCATGTAGCGGACCTCGAAGATCTTCAGGGGCAGTGCTGCGCCCGGGAAGAGCACGGTCTTCAGCGGAAAGAGCGGGACGGTCTCGGTGCGCCGCGGCGGCGCGAAGAGCTTGATCATTCGGTCGAGCGAGCGCGTGCGGGCGCTAGTCCTTCAGGTCGCGGTGCCGCAGGACGACCTGGTAGTCGGAGGCGAAGCGCTCGGCGAGCTGGTCGGCGATGTACACCGAGCGGTGGCGCCCGCCGGTGCAGCCGATGGCGACCGTGAGCGAGGCGCGCTGCTCGAGCATGAAGCGCGGCAGCCATCGCTGCAGGAACCGCTGGATGTCCTCGATGTAGATCCCGGCCTGGGTCTCGCGCTCGAGGAATGCGATGACCTCGGGATCGTGCCCGGTCTGCGGCCGCAGGCGGGGATCGTAGTGCGGGTTGGGCACCACGCAGCGCGCGTCGAAGACGAAATCCGCGTCGAGGGGCACGCCGCCCTTGAAGCCGAAGGACTCGAAGCACAGCGCGAGCCGCGTGAGGTCCGTGACCACGAGGTCCTGGATCCATCCGCGCAGCTGCGAGGGCGTGAGCATGCTGGTGTCGATGCGCTGCCCGATCTCGGCCAGCCACGCGAGCACTCCACGCTCCTCGGCGATCGCTGCCGGCAGCGCCTGGCCCTCGCGCGCGAGCGGATGCGGCCGGCGGGTCTCGGCGAACCTCCTGAGCAGGCTCTCGTCGCTCGCGTCGAGGAAGATCACGCGCACTTCGCTCCCGCGCGCGCGCTCCTTCTCGACGATCGCGGGCAGGCGCCCGAGGCTCTCGCGGCTGCGCGCATCGGCGCTGATGGCCACCTTCGGCTCGCCCAGGCCGAGGGCGTAATCGGCGAGCGGCCCGATGAGATCGGCCGGCAGGTTGTCGACGCAGAAATAGCCCGCGTCCTCGAGGGCCTTCAGCGCCACGCTCTTGCCCGAGCCGGATACGCCCGACAGGAGGACAAGGTGCATCAGTCGCGCCCGTCGTCGGGAGCCGCGCCCCCCAGGCGCATCGCCGCCTCCTTGCGCGCGATGAATTCTCCCGTCGAATCGACGCCGCGGGTGAGCAGGATGTGGTTTCGCACCGCCGCTTCGACGAGCACCGCGAGGTTGCGTCCCGGCGCCACCCCGAGGGTGACGGTGGGGATCTCCACGCCCAGGATCTCCTGGGTGCCCGAGCGCGTCGCGAGCCGGTTCTTGGGCTCCTGGCCGCCCTCGGGAGCGTCGAGGTGCACGATGAGGCGCAGCGCCTTCCTCGGCCGCACCGCCGTCTCGCCGAAGATCGTACGGATGTTGAGCACGCCCAGGCCGCGCACCTCGAGGAAGTCGCGCAGCATCGGCGGGCAGCGCGCCTGGATCGTCTCCGGCCCGATCTGCTGCAGCTCCACCACGTCGTCGGCCACCAGGCCGTGTCCCCGGGAGACGAGCTCCAGGGCGAGCTCGCTCTTGCCGATGGAAGAATCGCCCGTGATGAGGACTCCGATCTCCAGCACGTCGAGCATCACGCCGTGCAGCGTCGTCACCTCGCCCAGCTCCTGCTGCATGTAGGGCCGCAGCACGTTGATCACGTGCTGGCTGGGCTCCCCGGAGGTGAGCACGGCCATGCCCGCCTTTTCGGCGGCGCGCGCGAGGACGGCGGGCACGCCCACGCCATCGCACACGATCACGCAGACCGTGTCGCCGGAGCAGATGCGCTCGGCCGTGGGCTCCTGCATCGGGGGCGGGAGCCCTTCGAGGTACCCGACCTCGCGCGGGCCCATCACCTGGGCGAGCAGGGGATGGATGAGGTTCAGGTGCCCGATGAGGCCGATGCCGGGCTGGTGCAGCATGTCGCCGTCGAACTCGCGCGTCGCGCCCGCGGTGCCCGCGGACCATTCGAGCCCGAGGCGCTCGCGCCGGTCGTCAAACAGCTGCTGAACGCTGAGCCGGGGCATAGGGCGACCACTCGGTGATCAGCCGGTGCGCCGCCTGGATGTCGTCGGTGGCGGCGAGCGCTTCGCGCAGGCCGGCGTCGCTGAACATCTGCGCCAGCTCCGAGAGCATCTCCAGGTGCACTTCGGTGGCGTGCTCGGGCACGAGCATGGCGAAGACCAGGTTCACCGGCTCGCCGTCGGGCGCCTCGAACGGGATCGGGGCGGCGGTGCGCACGAACGCGCAGACGGGCTCCTTCAGGGTGCGGATGCGGCCGTGGGGAATCGCCACGCCGTAGCCCAGCGCCGTGGAACCCAGCTTCTCGCGGTCGAAGAGGCTGTCGAAGACCCGGGCGCGGGGGATCTGGCGCGAGTTCTCGAACAGCAGCCCGATCTGCTCGAACAGGCGCTTCTTGCTGCTCACGTCCAGGCCGAGCAGCACGTGGTTCAGGGGAAGCAGGCGCGAGACGAGGTTCATGCCCGTGGGGCCCGCGCGCTACGCCTGGGGAAGGCGCTTGATGCCGCCGGAGGCGTGCCGCGAGAGCTGGAAGCGCTCCTTGTGCTTGATCACCTGGCGGTCGAGCTTGTCGATGAGGCAGTCGATGGCCGCGTACATGTCGGCTTCGTGGGACTGCACGTGGATGTCCTTTCCCGAGAGGTGCACGTTGGCCTCGATCTTCTGGTCGAGCTTCTCCACGGTCATGATCACGTTCACGTCGATCACGTGCTCGAAGTGGCGGCTGATGCGCTCGAGCTTCGACACGACGTAGTCCCGGATCGCGGGCGTGATCTCGACGTGGTGGCCGGTGAGGTGCAGGTTCATCGGACGCTCCTTTCCAATTGTTGACGGTGCTTCGCAACCACGTTCACATCGACTTGCGCAGGTTGGCCGGCTGGATGTGCAGGGCTTCGCGGTACTTGGCCACGGTCCGGCGCGCGACCTGGATGCCCTGCTGCGCGAGGATGTCCGAGATGCGATGGTCGGACAGCGGCTTGCGCCCGTCCTCGGCGGCCACCAGCTGCTTGATCAAAGCACGGATGGCGGTGGCCGAACAGGCCCCACCCGTGTCAGTTGAAACATGGCTGCCGAAGAAGTACTTCAGCTCGAAGATCCCGCGCGGCGTGAGCATGTACTTCTGCGTGGTGACGCGGGAAATGGTGGATTCGTGCAGGCCCACCGCGTCCGCGATCTCGCGCAGCACGAGCGGGCGCATGGCGACCTCGCCGTGCTCGAAGAAGTTCTTCTGCCGCTCCACGATCGCCTGGGTCACCCGCAGGATCGTGTCGAAGCGCTGCTGCACGTTCTTGATGAGCCAGCGCGCCTCCTGCAGCTGCCCCGAGAGGTGCTTGCCGCCGTTCTCGCGCGAGGCCTGGAGGATGTCGGCGTACATCTTGTTGATGCGCAGCCGCGGCATCGCGTCGCGGTTGGGGGCGGCGGTCCAGCGGCCCGAGAGCTTGCGCACCACGACGTCGGGCACGATGTAGCGCACGTCGCCCTGGTCAAAGGCCCGGCCGGGCTTCGGGTCGAGTGTCAGCACGAGCGCGTGCACTTCCCGCAGCTCGTCTTCGGAGACGCCGAGCAGGCGCTTCAGGCGCGTGAAGTCCCGCGCGGCGAGCACGTCCAGGTGCCGGGTCACGAGCTCGATGGCGGCCGCGCGGTGGGGCGTGTCCTCGGGCATCGCGCGCAATTGCAGCTCGAGGCACTCGGCCGCGTCGCGCGCGCCCACGCCCGTGGGCTCCAGGTTCTGCACGTGCCGCAACGCGATCTGCAGCTCCTCGATCTCGACGTCGGACATCGCCGCGATCGCCGATTCCCGCAGCTCCTCGAGGTCGCTCTTGAGGTAGCCGTCCTCGTCCAGGTGGCCCACGACGAACTCCGCGATGCGCTTGTCCCGCGGCGTGAGGCCCGTGAGGAGGATCTGCTGCAGCAGGTGCTCATGCAGGGTGGGCTCCGCGGCGGCGAACTGGGTGAAGTCGTCGCGCTCGTCGTCGTCGCGCCGGGAGCCGCCGGTGGGGGCGTGCTCGTCGCCGAAGCCGTGGTCCTCGGCGAGGCTCGCCGGCTCCTCGCGCGCTTCCTCGGAACTCGCGGGCGCCTCGGCGCGGGGCTCGGCGTCGGTGGCGGGCGCGGCCGGGGATTCGTCGCCGGAAGCAATGTCGGAGCGCTCGAGCAGGGGGTTTTCGGCGAGGTAGCGCTCCAGCTCCTGGTTCAGCTCCACCGTGGAAAGCTGCAGCAGCCGGATCGATTGCTGCAGCTGCGGGGTGAGCGTGAGGTGCTGCGATAGCTTGAGCTGGAGGCTGTGCTTCATGTCGAAGGTTCCCGGAAGGAACTGACTGTCCGCTAGAGGCGGAAGTTCTCCCCGAGATACACCTTTCGGACGTCCTCATTATAGACGATATCCTCCGGCTTCCCGAAGGCGAGGACGGTCCCCTGATTGATGATGTACGCGTGGTCGCAGATGCCGAGGGTCTCGCGCACGTTGTGATCGGTGATGAGCACGCCGATGCCCCGATCCTTGAGGAACCGGATGATCTGCTGGATGTCGAGCACCGCGATCGGGTCCACTCCCGCGAAGGGCTCGTCCAGCAGGATGAAGCGCGGATGGGTCGCGAGCGCCCGGGCGATCTCCACCCGCCTTCTCTCGCCGCCCGAGAGGGACAGGGCCGGGCTCGCGCGCAGGTGCCCGATGTGCAGGTCGTCCAGGAGCTGCTGCAGGCGCGTGTCGATCTCCTCGGCCTCGAGCCCCTGCAGCTCCAGCACGGCCTGGATGTTCTGCGCGACGGTGAGCTTCCTGAAGATGGAGGCCTCCTGGGGCAGGTAGGACAGGCCGAGGCGCGAGCGCCGGAATATCGGAAGGTGCGTGAGGTCCACCGCGTCGAGCGTCACCGTGCCGCGGTCGATGGGCACGAGCCCCAGGATCATGTAGAAGCACGTGGTCTTTCCCGCGCCGTTGGGCCCCAGCAAGCCCACCACCTCGCCGCTTTCCACGGTGAGCGACACGTCGGAGACCACGGTGCGCTTGCGGTAGCGCTTCATGAGGCCCTCGGCGCGCAGCACCGAGGAATGGGGCTCGGGCCGCACGAGCGCGAGGCGCTGCGAGGCGGTGGTCGCGGCGGCGCCCATCTACTGCTTCCCCGCGTCGGGCTTGAGCTCGAGGGGCGCGCCCCGGGGCTCGGCCGCCTGCCCATCCTTTTTCGGCGGCAGGATGATGGCCTTCACCCGCGACGGGATCGAGGCGGTCGCGCCGGGCGCCGCACCCGAGACCTGGGCCAGCTCCCGGCGCATGTCGTAGGAGATGAAGTCGCCCGCGATCTCGTTCTGGTTGCGCTTCACGCGCGCGTGGTTGTAGAGCCGCAGCACGTCGTTGCGGTCGTCGAATTCCGCGCGGTCCGCGTAGCCCTCGACCCACTCGTCGGAATTGTCGAGCTTCTGCCGGAAGGTGACCGGGGAGCCGTCGGCCACGTAGAACTTGTGGCGCTCGGCGTCTTCCTTCACGGTGACCTTCGCGGCGGTCATGCGCATCGTGCCCTGGGTCACCACCACGTTGCCGTCGAAGGTGCTGGTCTTGTGCGCGTCGTCGGCCACGAGGCGGTCGGCGCCCACCACGATCTCCTTCTCCCGGTCGGCCTTCTCGGCGAGGGCGGCGGTGGCCGCGAATGCGAGCGCGGCGGCGATGAGGGTGGCGATCGTGCGCATCAGGGGGAAGGCTTGTAATACGCATGCACGCGATCGAGCGTGATCGTGCGAGTCTTGTTGTCGAGCTCGAGGCCCTCGGCGACCGCGTGGCCCGAGGGGCTTTGCATCGTCACCTCGCTCGTGGTGCGCGCGATGCCCGCTTCGGGGAGCACCAGCAGCCGGTCGGTCATGAGGCGCGCCGGCTCCATGTTCGCGTCGCCCTCGCGCACCAGCACCACGTGCCCTTCGATCCACACGCGATCGCCGCCCTGCTCGAGGCGGCCCTTGTCCGCGGTGATGGTCATCTTGGGCTGGCGCGGCTCGAAGGCTTCGAGGGTGAGCGACTCGAGGAACGCCGAGTCGTCGTCGGGGTAATGTACCATCTTCCGCGCGGCGAGGGTGTAGAGCACGCGGCCGTCTTCGCCCAGCTTGCGCGCGTTGAATTTCTCCACCATGGTGTCGGGATCGTGGCGCAGCGCGCCGTCCGCGCGCGTGGCCGGCGCCTGCACCAGCTGGTTGAGCCACAGCGTCATTCCCACGAGCAGCCCCAGCACCGCGAGGGGAAGCCAGGAAGTGGGTCGCACCATGGCGGCGGATGCCGGGCCTCGCGGGCTTCAGCCCGGGAGTGCCGCGCCGAGCTTGCCCTGCGCGCGCAACACCAGCTCGCAGAACTCCCGCACCGCGCCCCGTCCGCCGGCGGCGCGCGTCACGTAGTGCGCGCGCTCCTTCACGGGTCCGGCCGCGTTGGCCACCGCCACGGCGAATCCGCAACGCTGCATCACCGGCAGGTCCGGCAGGTCGTCGCCCACGAAGGCGCAGGCACCCGGCTCCAGGCGCAGCCCGGCGAGCAGCCGCTCGAACGCGGCGACCTTGTCGGCGGCACCCTGCACGACGTGCGCGATCGCGAGCTCGCGCGCGCGCACTGCCACCGCCTCCGAGGCGCGCCCCGAGATGATCGCCGCGGCGACCCCGGCCGCCTGCAGCATCTTCACGCCGTGCCCGTCGAGGATGTTGAACGCCTTGAACGCCTCGCCCTGCGCTCCGATGTAGAGCGTGCCGTCGGTCATCACGCCGTCCACGTCGAAGATGGCGAGCCGCACGCCGCGGGCGCGCTCGAGGACGTCGTCCAATCTAGACGACTCCGGCGGCGAGCAGGTCGTTGAACGTGACCACTCCCAGCAGCCGCCCATCGGGCGAGGTCACCACGAGGCGCCCGCCGATGCGATGGCTCTGCATCACCTGCGCGGCCTCGGCGGCGAGCTTCTCCGGGGCGATGGCGCGGGGGTTGGCGGTCATCACGTCGCCCACGCGCACGGTGCGGATCATGTCGTGCTTCTCGAGCGTCCGGCGCAGGTCCCCGTCGGTGAAGATGCCCAGGACCTTGTCGTGATCGTCGACGATCGCCGTCATGCCGATGCCCTTCTTCGACATCTCGATGATCGCCTCGGGGAGCAGCGTGCCGGGGCCGTTCTTCGGGAGCTCGCTGCCCTTGCGCATGATGTCGGACACGTGCACGAGGAGCTTGCGCCCGAGGGTGCCGCCCGGGTGGTGCAACGCGAAATCGTCGCTGCCGAAGCCGCGCGCGTCGAGCAGCGTCACCGCGAGCGCATCTCCCAGCGCGAGGGTCGCGGTGGTGCTTGCGGTGGGCGCGAGGTTGAGCGGGCACGCCTCCTTCTCCACGCGAGCGTCGAGGTGCACGTCGGCTTCCTTCGCCAGCGTGGAGCCCGGCCGGCCGGTGATCGCGATCACGGGGGCGCCGCGCCGCTTGATGAGCGGGAGCACCTTGAGGATCTCGTCGGACTCGCCGGAGTAGGAGATCGCGATCACCACGTCCTCGGCGGTGATCATGCCCAGGTCGCCGTGGCTCGCTTCGCCCGGGTGCATGAAGAACGAGGGCGTGCCGGTCGATGCGAGCGTCGAGGCGATCTTGCGCGCCACGTGGCCCGACTTGCCCATGCCGGTGACCACCACGCGGCCCTTCGTCCCGAGGATCATCCGGTGCGCGGCGAGGAAGGCCTCGCCCAGGCGGTCCTTGAGGGCGCGCACCGCGTCGGCCTCGATGTCGAGCACGCCGCGCGCGAGCGCGAGGTAGCGCTCGGCATCGGACAATGCGTGGGGTTGTAGTAGATTCGACATGAGCCTCGAAGTATAAATCCAATGACCGCCCCCCGCCGCCCGTGAGCCCATGCACGACGCCCTGTCCGTCACGCTGACCCTGCTCGCCTCGGCGGTGGCCGTGGTGGTGGTGTTCCGGCAGCTGTCGATGCCGGCCATCCTGGGCTACCTGATCGTGGGCACGCTGGTGGGTCCCCACGCGCTGGGCTTCGTGCCGGCCACCGAGGTGCAGGGCTACCTCGCGGAGTTCGGCGTGGTCTTCCTCATGTTCTCCGTGGGCCTCGAGTTCAGCCTGCCCCAGCTGATGGCGATGCGCCGCACGGTCTTCGGCTTCGGCGGCGCGCAGGTGGCGGTCGTGATGGCGCTCGCCGCGGCGGGCGCGCTCATCGCGGGGGAGTCCTGGCCCGCCGGGCTCGTGGTGGGCGGCGTGGCGGCGATGTCGTCCACGGCGATCATCTCCAAGTCGCTCGCGGAGCACGCGAAGCTCAACAGCGACTACGGCCGCCAGGCCATGGGCGTGCTGCTGTTCCAGGACCTCGCGGTGATCCCGCTCCTGGTGCTGATCCCGGCGCTCGCGCTTACGAAGGGCGAGATGGCGATGGCCGTGGCCGTGGCGCTCGCCAAGGCCGCCGTGGTGCTCGCGATCGTGCTCTACCTCGGACAGCGCCTCGTGCGCCCGCTCTTCGAGCTCGTGGCGCGCCAGAGGTCCTCGGAGATCTTCGTGCTCTTCGTGCTGCTCGTGACCCTGGGGCTCGCGTGGGTGACGGAGCAGGCGGGGCTTTCGCTGGCACTGGGCGCCTTCCTCGCGGGGATGCTCATCTCGGAGACCGAATACCGCTACCAGGTCGAGGACTACATCAAGCCGTTCCGCGACGTGCTGCTGGGGCTCTTCTTCGTGACCATCGGGATGCTGCTCGACCCGCGCTCCCTCGCCGCGCATTTCGCGATGATCGCCGCGGTCTTCCTCGCGCTCCTCGCGGTGAAGTTCCTGGTGATCTACGGCATTGCGCGCGCGTTCGGCAACGAGAAGCCCACGGCGCTGCGATCCGCCCTCGCCCTGGCGCCCGCGGGCGAGTTCGGCTTCGTGCTGCTCGCGCTCGCCACGCGCGAGGACACGCTGCAGCCCGCGACGATGCAGGTGGTGCTCGGCGCCACGCTGCTGTCGATGCTCGTGGCACCCCTGATCCTCGCGCGCATGGAGCGCATCGCCCTGTACCTGATCGAGAGCGAGTGGACCTCGCGCGCCGTGGCCCTGCACAGCCTCGCGGTGAAGGCGATGGCCACCCGCGGGCACGTGATCGTCTGCGGCTACGGGCGCAGCGGCCAGGCGCTGGCGCACTTCCTCGAGCGCGAGAAGATCCCGGTGATCGCGCTCGACGCCGATCCGGAGCGCGTGCGCGAAGCGGCCGCCGCGGGAGACTCGGTCGTGTTCGGGGACGCCGCGCGGCGCGAGGTGCTCGTGGCCGCGGCCCTCTCCCGCGCCACGGCGGTGGTGGTGAGCTTCGCCAACACCTCCAAGGCGCTCGCGATCCTCGCCCACGTGCGGGAGCTGCGTCCCGAGCTGCCGGTGATCGTGCGCACCTTCGACGACAGCGACGTGGGACGGCTCAAGGCCGCGGGGGCGGCGGAGATCGTGGCGGAGGTGGTCGAGGGCTCCCTGATGCTCGCCACCCAGACCATGATGCAGCTCGGCATGCCCTTGAACCGCGTGCTGCGCCGGCTGCGCGAGGTGCGCGAGGAGCGCTACCGCTTCATCGGAGGCTTCTTCCACGGCGTGACGGACGTGCAAGGCGCGGACGTAGAGCAGCCGCGGCTTCGCACCCTCTTGGTGGGCCCCACCGCGGCGTGCGTGGGCAAGACGCTCGCCGAGGTGGGGCTCGCCGCTATGGACGTGCAGGTGACGGCCGTGCGCCGGAAGAGCTCGCGCGAAGTGAATCCCGCTCCCGAGACCGTGGTGCAGGCGGGGGACGTGCTCGTTCTCCTCGGCAGCCAGGAGCGCCTCGCCAAGGCGGAGATCCGCCTCCTCCAGGGCTGACAAGCAAAGAAGGGGGCAGGTTACTTTTCCGCGTCCACCTTCCGTGCCCTTCGACGGCCGTCCTCGAGGAGTGATCGTTACCGGCCTGCCGAGCGCCGCCTCCGAGAGATAGCGCAGGAAGATCCGCCGATCGGGATCGCTGCGGAAGAGCTCCGTGCGGTTATTGCCACGCGCGATCACATGCTGGGGCACGCCCGGAAAATCGATTCGAGGAGAACGCGACATGTCCCTTGAACGCGGCAACCGCCGATCGGAATACGCGTCGGGGCGGAAAAGTAACCTGACCCCTTTTCCAAAAGAAACGGCCCGCCGGGGCGGGCCGTTCGCGAACGTGCCGCGCGGTCAGAACGTCATGCAGACCGTGTAGCTCGTCGCGTCGTCCACCGTGGCAGTCGTGAGGGCGGCGGTGCCGGGCGAGCCGTTCGGGATGTCGGCCGTGGTGCGCATCGACCCCGTCTGGGTGTTGCCGTCGTCCATCTGGATGTCGAGCTGCTTGGCGAACTTGCCGAGAATGCCGCTGGAGCACACCTGGTAGGTACCGGTCATCGCCGTAGGCGTGGTGATCTGGACCTGTCCCGTCGCGGCGCTGGAGATGCCGAGCTTGCCGCCCACTGCGTTGGTGGGGATGTACGTGGGATCGGCCACGTCGGTCGGCCCGGCGGCGAGGTTCGAAAGCCGCACGTGCTGCCAGAAGAGGAACGACTCGTCGGTGTTCGTGGTGGAATTCCAGTTGCCGTTGATCACGCCGTTGCCCTGGGAGCCCGCCGGAGTCGTCGCGTTGGTCGCGCCGGTCACGTGGGTCGCCGCGGCCGGATCGTCGCCGGGAAGCGCCTTGAACTTGTCCTGGTAGGCGTAGATGTAGGTGGGAATCACGCGGAAGTCGTTCGCGAGGTTCTTCACCTTGGCGCTGTTGATGAGTTCCTGACCCTTCAGGATGCCGCCCAGCAGCAGCCCGATGATCACGAGGACGATCGCGATCTCGACGAGCGTGAAGCCGGACTGCTGCGATCTGGATTTCAGTTTCATGGTTGCTCCAAGGTTAAACGGTCTTGCCGGAATTGAGGGATGTTGCCGGAAGTCGTATGCAACGGCCGTGCCAAGACAGCAATACATTGGTTTATAAGGGTATTGTTCAGGTGCCCCGGCTTACCGCAGTCGAAGGGAACGGGTACTGTCCGGCTCCCCGACAGCAAATGTCGGCTTGCCGACACCCGGAGCGCTTTCTGGCCCGCCGGAACGCTTTTCAATTATCCTCGGCGCCTAGCCTGCCCGGTCCCTTCCTTGGCGTCGCCTTCCCCCCCCCTCTCCCTTCGCCTTTCCACCGCCGTCGTCGCGGCGCGCCGCTGGGTGGTCCTCGCCATGCTGCTCGCGTTGCACGCGGCGCTGGTGGCGGAACCGGGAGAAATCTTTCAGGGAATCTGGTTGCTCGTGCACTTCGGCCTGTTCCTGCTCTGGCAGCCCTTCTTCGCCGCCGAGCGCGAGCTCGAGGTGCTCTCGGTGGTGTTCCTCGTGGCGGTCACCGCCGCCACGCTCTACTTCCTCGCCGGCTGGATGATCGTGGCGTGGCTGCTGGTGCTGCTGGGCATCCTCGGCGGGCGCGTATTCACCATCGAGGCGGCGCAACGCAACCGCTTCTACCTGGTCGCCTTCACCTACGTGCTCACGATCCTGCTGCTGTGGGCCGTTCCCTCTCTCATCCTGGGCGGCCACATGCTGCCGCCGGCCGTCTCCCACTTCGTCACCACATTCCTTCCTGCCGGGCTGCTGCTCCTGCTGCTCCTTCCACTCAGCCCCGCGCAAGCGCAGAGCGGCCAGGTGTTCGATTTCTTCTACGCGGTGCTCGTGTTCCAGCTCGGCGTGGTCCTCGTGCTGGGTTCGCTGGCACTCATGCGCTTCACCCACGAGAACTACGCGCTCTCGGTGGCGCTCACGGCGCTCGGCTTCGGCGTAGGGCTGCTGGTCTTCGCGGTGCTCTGGAATCCGATGCGGGGCTTCGGCGGCCTGCGCACGTAGTTCTCGCGCTACCTGCTGTCCGTGGGCCTGCCTTTCGAGCTCTGGATGCGCCGCGTGGCGGAGCTGGCGGAAACCGAGACCGACTCGATC
>JAANCK010265252.1_pt1 | contig 21995 bp, 22 predicted proteins | sample 7277841 | NCBI WGS metagenome assembly JAANCK01 (sample SAMN14222788, study PRJNA588281) | permafrost metagenome | isolation source: Arctic cryosol methane SIP | place: Canada:Nunavut | collected 2015-07 | reverse complement strand
GACTGCGCCAGTTTCGATGACACCGTCGGCGTCAACGGCTGGCCGCTGGAACTGCACCTCAAAGGCGACGTCGAGTTCCGCTGGCCGAAGATCCCGGAGAGCCGCGGCTTCAATCACTTGCCCTACCGAATGACGGTGCCGCTGGGGCTGGTCAACCTGTGGGTCGCCGGGCGCTGCGCCTCGATGACCCATGAAGCGCAGTCGGCGGCTCGCGTCACGGGCGCCTGCTTCGTCATGGGCCAGGCCGCCGGCGCCGCGGCCGACCTGGCTCAGTCGGCCGGTTGCGCAGCTGCCGACATCGACATTCCTTCACTGCAGGCCCGCCTGGAATCCGGCGGCGCCTATCTCGGCCGCCAGTGGTAGAGGCCAGGAGACTTTCATGAACGCACCCCTTCCGACCGCGCAATTGCGCCAGCAGCTTTACCGCGAGATGGATCCGCTGAACCTGACTCCGCTGTGGGAAGTGCTGCACGCACTGGTGCCGCCTGAGCCGGCCACGTTGTGTGTACCGGCTCTTTGGTCCTATGACGCGGTGCGGCCCTTTCTGATGCGGGCCGGCGAGGCGATCACGGCCGAAGAAGCGGTACGCCGCGTGCTGATTCTGGAAAACCCGGCGCTGCGCGGCCAGTCGGCGGTGACGCAATCGCTGTACGCCGGGCTGCAATTGATCCTGCCGGGCGAAGTAGCTCCTAGCCATCGCCACACCCAGAGCGCCTTGCGCTTCATCGTCGAAGGCTCGGGCGCCTACACCGCTGTGGACGGCGAGCGCACCACCATGCATCCGGGCGACTTCATCATCACCCCGAGCTGGACCTGGCACGACCATGGGCACGAGGGCGACGAGCCGGTGGTCTGGCTGGATGGCCTGGACATCCCGATGGTCCGTTTCTTCGACGCCGGTTTCGCGGAGAACAACACCAGCAAGTCCCAGAAGGTTTCGCGCATCGAAGGAACGAGCTTCGCACGCTATGGCCACAACATGGCGCCGGTGCGTCACGAAGCGCGCTTCGGCGCCACTTCACCGATTTTCAGCTACCCGTACGCGCGCAGCCGGGAGGCGCTGGAATGCCTGGAGCGAGACGCCCCGGTCGACGACTGGGACGGTGTCAAGCTGCGGTACCTCAATCCTCTCACCGGCGGCTCGCCCATGCCGACGATGGCAACATTCATGCAGCGACTGCCTGCCGGCTTCGACGGCAGACCCTGGCGGCAGACCGATGGCGCCGTCTACAGCGTGGTCGAGGGCAACGGCGAGGCCGTGATCGAGGGTCGCGGCAACAGCTGGCGCTTCGCTTTCGGGCCGCGCGATCATTTCGTCATCCCGTCGTGGCACACTGCGCGTTTCTCATCGGAACGCGGCTGCGTGCTTTTCAGCTATTCCGACCGCCCGGTGCATCAGGCCCTGGGCATCCACCACGAAGAAAGGTCGTCATGAGCTACGTTTTCAACCCGCTGCCGCTGCCGTCGGTGCCCGTCGTGGGCCGCCCCGAGCGCTTCCCGGTGCGCCGTATCTACTGCGTGGGCCGCAACTACGAAGAGCATGCCAAGGAGATGGGCTTCACCGGCCGCGAGCCCCCCTTCTTCTTCATGAAGCCGGCCGACGCGGTGGTGCCGGTCAATGCCGGCGAGACCGGCACCATGGCCTACCCCAGCCTCACCAAGAGCCTGCATCACGAGATCGAGCTGGTGGTGGCGATCGGCACCGGCGGCAAGACCATCAAGGCCGCGGACGCGCACAAGCACTTCTTCGGGTACGCCGTGGGCCTGGACATGACCCGGCGCGACCTGCAGGGCGAGATGAAGAAGCAGGGGCGGCCCTGGGACATCGGCAAGGGCTTCGAGCATTCGGCGCCGATCGGCCCGATCACGCCGGTTGCGCAGGCCGGGGACGTCAGCAAGGCGGAAATTTTCCTGCAGGTCAATGGCAAGGACCGGCAGCGCAGCACGGTAGCCAAGTTGATCTGGAACCTGGGCGAAATCGTCGAGCATCTCTCGGCGGCCTGGGAACTGCAGCCCGGCGATCTGATTTTCACCGGCACGCCGGAGGGCGTCGCTGCGGTCGTGGCGGGCGACACACTGGTGGGTGGGATCGCGGGGCTGGGCGAGTTGCGCGTGCGCGTGGCCTGAGCCTGCGGGTTCAGAGGCGGCTCACCAGCCGCCGGACATGAACAAGCGCGGCTGCACGGCTCGGCCGCTTGCTTTCCCTCGTACACTTGCAGGCTATGCTGATTCGCGGCCCGATCAAGCACTGCCGGAACTGTGGAACCGCAGTCGTCTACCGCCTGCCCGACGACGGCGACACGCATGAACGGGCGGTCTGCCCGGCGTGCGCCACGATCCATTATGAAAACCCGCTGAACGTGGTCGGCACGGTCCCGTATTGGGGCGAACAGGTCCTGCTGTGCAAGCGCAACATCGAGCCGCGCTGGGGCAAGTGGACATTGCCCGCAGGCTTCATGGAACTGGGCGAAACCACGGCACAAGGCGCGGCGCGCGAAACCGACGAGGAAGCCGGCGCGCAGATCGAAATGGAGGAACTGCTGACGGTGCTGAGCGTGCCCCGGGTGGGACAGGTGCATCTGTACTACCGGGCCCGGCTGCTGAGCGATCGCTTCCACCCCGGCCATGAAACGATCGAAGCGCGGCTGTTCTCCGAAAACGAGATCCCGTGGGACGAACTGGCTTTCAAGACCGTGCGGGAAACACTGCTGCGCTACTTCGAAGACCGGCGCAAGGGCCGGTTCGAGGTTCATACCATCGACATCGCCTGAATGCTTGGCGAGTCGGGCAGGCCATGCCTCCCGGGCCCCCGCTAGTTCCGAACCTTGCTTTCCTCGCGCAGCTTGGCGTCTTCGCGCCGCTTGACGCAGAGCGGATGGTTGCGGGTGCCGGGCTTTTCGCATTGCTCGGCCAGGCAGAACTCGCGCATCAGGAAGATCTTGTCCTTGCACACGTCAACCGGACTGACGCGTGGCACCGGACTTGGCGCCGGCACGGGTCTAGGCGGCGCTTCGTCGCGAGCCTCATGAATCGGAGCCGGCGCAGGAATCGGCGGATGCTCGTTGTCGACCGGCGGCGCGGCCCCCATGCCCGTCTTGCTCCTGGCAGGACTCGTTGACCGGCGCGCGGCGCTGACGGCGGGGTGTGGCGAGGCCACGCTGGACACTGCGACCGGCTTGGTGGCGATGTCCGGAAGAGCGGCGGCCGGAGCGCCGGATTCAACCGGCCGGGCTGTGGGCGGCGGCGCCACAGCCAAGGTCGCGGAAGCGCCAGGCGCGGGACCGGCCAGCGGCTTTTCGCTACCGCCCTTGCCCGTCATCAGCAGCACCGCGGCAACGACAGCCAAGCCCAGGGCACCCGCGCCCGCCAACACCGGCATCCGGGATTTGCGGCGAACCGCTGCGGCGACCCCGGACCCTTTCGCGGCCGACGGCGCGTCGGCGGCCGGTTCATCCGCACGGGTCGAGACCCCGCGGCCAAGCAATGACCGCTCAGCATCCTGCGGCTCGAGGATGGTTGCCGCAAAAGCCCGCCCGGGCCCGGAGTCGGTTGAATCAGCATAGACGGTAGCCGGCGGTGTGCTCCCCGGCTCGGCGGTAGCCGGGGCCAGCGCAAAGTCTGACGTTGCCGGCGCCGCAACGGTCGCCGACACCTCGGCCACCGGCGTGGCCACGAGCGGTGCCGCCACGATCGGTGCCACTGCAGGTACTGCAGGAGCAGATGCCGTGGCGTCAGGCTGCGCGACTGCCATGCCCGGCGCGGTCCCCGGGGAAACTTTGGAAGGCGAAGTGGGCTCGCGCATCCGGGTTGCCTCGAGGTCGTCCGCTTCCGGCGTCGCAACTGTGGTTTCGAAGGCCATACCGCCGGTAAGCTTGCGCAGGCGCCGCCTGGCCAGATCGCCATAGATGCCGGCGGGGAACTTCAACAGGAAGTCCTGCAGTTCCTCGGGGTCGCCGGAATCCTTGATGTCCTTCCAGTAGACCAGCTCCACTTCCTGAGTCACCGTCGATCCGATGGTGGTGGGGACGCTGGCCCCTGCCAGCGACTGGCTGCCACCGTGGGTCGAAGTACCGAATCCCGATTTGCGGGAAGGATCGGCGGGCGGCACCACAGTCGCGTCTTCCGCACGCCGCATTGCCGATTGCAGCGCCGCTGCGAAATCGCGGGCGCTGGCGAAACGGTCGTCTCGGTTCTTGGCCAGCGCGCGCGCCAGCACGGCGTCGATGGCGGCGGGCAGCCGCGCGTTGAACGAGCTGGGCGGAGGCGGTGTGTGGCCGATGATCTGATGGATGATCGAGAAGTCGTTCTCGCCGTCGAACGGCCGTTTGTCGGTCAGCAACTGGTACAACACGACGCCCACCGAAAACAGGTCGGCGCGCGCGTCGATCTTCTGGCCCTGGACCTGCTCGGGCGACATGTATTTGAGCGTGCCGACCATCGTGCCCTGGGTCCGGGTGGCGTCGCCCGAGTCCTGTATCCGCGCTACGCCGAAATCGGTCAGTTTGACGCGACCTCCGGGTTCGATCAGCAGATTGGCAGGCTTGATGTCGCGATGCACGATCCCCTGTCGATGCGCGTAATCCAGGGCCGACAGCAGGTCGCGGATCATCTTGAGCGATTGCTCCAGCGAGTACCGCACCCCTTTGTCCAGATGGTGCTTCAGATCGTCGCCCTGGATGTACTCCATCACAAGGAAAGCGATGTCGCCGTCGCGATCCGAGTCGTAGACACTGACGATGTTGGGATGCTGCAGGCGCGCGGCGGACCGGGCCTCGGTGCGGAAACGCGCTTCGTATTCGGCGGCGGCCTCTTCCGACAGGTTCTCCACCTTCACCGTCTTGATGGCGACGTGTCGGTCGAGATTGGGATCGCGCCCTTCGTAGACGATTCCCATCGCGCCTTTGCCGAGGACGCGAACGAGGTCATAACGGCCAAGCTTTCGAAGACTCACAAAACACTTCGCCTCGTGAAGGGGAAAGCTGATTCTAGCCTGTGCCCCCTCGGCGCCCGTCAATGCTCGCGGGGCACTGTCTCGCGCCTGATACGCATGCTTTCCCGCAGATAGGCCTCGGCAAAGTAACGATCCAGCAGGCGTTGGGCCCATCGATCCAGGTCCCGCGCCTGCTCTTCGTAGAAACGCGAATAGGCGTCCCAGGCCCGCGTGTTCGCAAGAACGTGGAACCCGTCCCCGAGCAGCCCGGCCCTCAGTTTCGCGGGGTCGAATTCCGCCAGCGTGGAACCGAGCACGGCCCCCACGGCTTTGCCGGTGGCAACTTCGTGCATCACCAGTTCCTCGACCAGTTCGCGCAGCGCCCGCTCCGGATGAACCAGCCCCGCGCCCGCGGAGCGGCCGCCAAACAGGTAACGCAGTTTGGTTTCCTCCGGCCAATCGGCCTTGAGCGGATTGCTGTCATCCCGGCCTACCAGGGTCCGGTCCTCGGCGCGCAGGTCCTCCTTGACACCCGCGGCCGTTGTCTGCAGCCGCAGCAGACCCCGCACCATGACTCGCACCAGCTTGCCGATCGTTTCCAGCTCACCGGGGCTCAGAGGGCCGAGGCTGGCAGCGTCCAACCCCAGGCCCTGAAAGAAGGCCGACAGGTCGGTCGCGATGCTGGTGCCGGTACTGCCGCTGCCAGCTTCCGGTCTGCGCGCATGGGGGCCGCGCGGCCGGAACGTGGCTTCGAATTCCCACTCACCGAACGGATCTCCATCCGATCCCGCCGCCAGGTCCGTATCGCTCGGCATGAGCGGGGTGGCTTCGGTGTCGCCGAAAGGCGCGAACCCCGAGTGCTCACGGTCAAAAATCGCCTCGCGATGGGGGTGCCGGGCCGCATCCGGCACCGTCTTCGCAGTCAGCCGGTATTCAGACAGGGTGAGGGTCTGGCCTGCCGGCAGCACCCCGCGCGCGCCCGGCGGTGCCTCGCCAAAGGGCATTTCCACCCCATTGACGACCGAAAGCACATGGAAATGCAGCTCGCCCGCTTCGACCCAGACCGAGAGGTGCTTGCGTGACACCTTGCGCTGGGGATCGGGGAGACACACCCCGCACTCCGACCCGCGGCCCAGCACCAGTTCGGGCTGGCCCGGCTCGAGGCGGCGCACGACATCGAGGCCGGGGCCTTCGATGCGGAGTTCCAGCGCCATGCCGGGCCCGTTGCGATCAGGCTTTCACCGCGAACAGCACCAGCGGGGCAGCCTCGGCATCGCGCTCGCAGCCCAGCGAGATCTGGCCTTGCCCGACCAGGTAGCATTCGGTGCGGCGCAACACCACCGGCTCGACCTGATTGCCCATGTACACCCAGGTGCCGAAACTCGACGTGTCGCTCAGAACGAAATGACTGCCTCGCCACTCGACGGTCGCATGGACGCGCGACACACGCCCGTCGTTGATGGTCAGCGAAGCCGTGGTGGCGCGGCCCAGGGTGAGCTTGTCGCCGTGGGAATCCAGGCGCAGCGAGCGGCCCGGCCCGGCGAGTTCGAGCCAGCTGGCCTTGCCCGCCTTGTAGAGGGACGCGCCCATCACGGTTGCGTCGTCATCGCGGTCCACGCGCCAGTTGACGCGGAACACCTCGGTTGCCTCGGACTTGCCGCGCAGGAACATCGGACCGAGGCTGCGCAACTGGTCGCGAAAATATGGCGCCAGCGCGTCACGCACCCGCTGGGTCGCCAGGATCTGATCGGCCCCTGCCAGGTCGGCCAATCGCGCGGCGCTGTTCACCGCATCGCCATAGCAGTCGCCGTCGATCTCCACCACCTCGCCGGATTCGACGCCCATCTGGATCTGGACCGGAATGCCACTGCCGGCATAGACCGGGTTCTTCTGCAGCCATTCCTGGATCGCGATGCACGCCTCCACCGCATCGTCTTCAGCGGGAAAGACAACAAACAGGCCGTCGCCCAGCAGCTTGACCACACGGCCGCGGTGCTGCTCGAACGTCGTGCTGAGCGCGCCGGTGAGCTGGGTCACGAAGCGACCGGCTGTCTCGTCGCCGAGCCGCTCGAAAATGCCGGTGCTGCCGACCAGGTCCGCGAAAACGACGGTGGTCATACTGCCTTCAGCGCCCTCCAGGAGGTTTATCGAAAGGTACACCCATTCGCAGGGATTTTATGCGGGGTGGCGCAAAGGTAAAGGGGACGACCCCTGGCCCGAGTGATTCGTGCCCTCTCGCGCCATTCCCGGTCGCCCCGCGCAAATGGGCAAGGCCGGCACAAGCCCCACAAAAAAAAGAGCGGCTTTCGGGGTCGAGCCGCGCAGGCCCCGCCTTAAACTTGGCCATGGTCCGGTTCCTCGCTGTCTTCTTCACGGTGCTGCTGGCTCTGTTCCTGGCGGAACTGACGGCACCCGTTCAGCGGACGATCGTGGTGCCCTGGACGGCGTTCCTTGCTTCTTGCAGCGCCTTTGTTCTGCACCTCCTGGATTCGAACGTGATGTCCAACGGCAATGTGCTCCAGGACATGCGCACCGGCAGCGGCATCGCCATCGAGGCGGGCTGCAACGCTGTCGAGGCTTGCATCATGCTGGCTGCAGCCATGCTGGCCTATCCGGCGGCTCTGCGCTGGAAGATCACGGGGTTGGTGATCGGTTGCCTGGCCATCCAGGCTTTGAACCTGGTGCGCATCGTGTCGCTGTTCTATCTGGTGAGGTGGAGCGTTCCCGCTTTTGAATTTGCGCATCTCTATCTCTGGCAGGCGCTCATCATGCTGGACGTGCTGCTGGCCTGGCTGGTGTGGCTGCGCTGGATCACCCGGGGCCAGTTTCGCCTGGCCGACACCACGTCGGCGGCCTAGCCTCATGGCGCGTGGGGCGACCTCACTGCGGAAGTTTTCCACCAGCGCACTGCTGTGGTTGGCGTTCACTTTGGCCATCTGGTATCCGTTGCGCGAATGGATGTTGCTGCCCGCAGGCTGGCTGGCGAAAGAGATCATGACGACGACTTTCCCAGCCTGGGTAGCCGGCGCCGAACTCCACGGCAGCACCCAGGTGCTGCTCACCCACCTGCGCGTCTGGGCCGGCGGTGGCCGCGTGGGCGAACTGGCTCCCGAGGCCCACGGCCTCGTCTACGCCTATGGTGCGCCGCTCCTTGCGGCTTTGCTGCTGGCATCCAGAACGCGGGGCCTGTGGTGGAAGCTGCCTGCCGGATTGTTGGTCCTGGTGCCGTTCCAGGCATGGGGCATTTGTTTCGCGTGGCTGATGCAGGTGGCAGCGATCGCGGGCAACGAGACCCGGGATCAGACCGGCTTCGGTCCATGGGCCACCAACTTCATCGCAGCGGGCTACCAGTTTGGTTTCCTGATCCTGCCCACGCTCGTGCCGGTCCTGGTGTGGTTCGCTTTCGAGCGCCGCGTGCTTGCCGAGGCGCTGATTGAAGGCGCCTTGGCCAGCGCGAAGGCGCCTTGACCAGCGAATCCCGATAGTGCGCGCGCTGCGCTTGCGGCCAAAGAAAGACGGGCTGCGGCCCGAAGGCTGCAACCCGCTGATTTCGCTGAAAGAGATTGGTCGGCGTGGCGGGATTCGAACTCGCGACCCCTTGCACCCCATGCAAGTGCGCTACCAGGCTGCGCTACACGCCGACAAGCGGCAGATTATAACCGGGACAGCGCAGACAGCGGCTCGACAGGCATCAATGTGTTGACGAAAGCAGGTCGCGGATCTCGAACAGTTCGCGGCGCACGAACAGCAATTTCTGTGAGATGAATTCGCGCTCTTCCACCGGAACGCTGTCCTCGAAGTCGGAAAAGGTCGAGTCGTCGACCTCGATCACTTCGACACCCTCGAGCATCACTTCTCCGGATCGGCGCTTGTCGCGCTCGACCTGAACCAGTTCCTGCAGCTTGTTGCGCGCCCCGCTGATGGTGAAGCCCTGGTCGTACAACAGGTCGCGGATGCGCCGGATCATCAGCACTTCATGGTGCTGGTAGTAGCGGCGGTTGCCGCGGCGCTTCATCGGCCGCAGTTGCGTGAACTCCTGCTCCCAATACCGTAGCACGTGCGGCTTAACGCCGCAGAGGTCGCTCACTTCTCCAATGGTGAAGTAGCGCTTCGCGGGGATGGAAGGGAGAGCTTTCTCCATTGAAATCAATGTTGTACGAGAGAAAGCTGCTAGGTTACTCTAAGTCAGCCCGGCCTGCAAAGCCTGATCGCAAGGTCCCGCCGAATTGTTGTTTCAGCTCACTCGGCGTCCACGTCGTTGCCCTGGATCTGCTCCTTCAGCTTGTGGCTGGCATGGAACGTGACCACCCGGCGGGCCTGGATCGGGATGGCTTCGCCGGTGCGCGGGTTGCGCCCGGGACGTGGCGCCTTGGTGCGGATCTGGAAATTGCCGAAGCCGGAAATCTTGACGTCGTTGCCTTCGACCAGACTGTCCGAGACGAGGTCGAAGAAAGCGTCGATCATGTCCTTGGACTCGCGTTTATTGAGTCCGATCTGCTCGAACAGCAGCTCGGCCAGCTGGGCCTTGGTCAACGCCGGCGTTTCCAGGCTCTCGACGGCGAAGTCCATGATGTCTTCCTGCTTCATTGTTGTTGCGCGTGCAGTCATTGCTATCCCCTCAAGCGGCCCCCGAGCTGGCTGGCGATGCGGCTGACCACCGCCTTGACGGCACCGTCGATCTGTTCGTCAGTCAGTGTGGCTTCGCTACTGGCCAGCGTCAAGCGAACCGCCAGGCTTTTTTCATTGGCTGACAGCCCGGCCGCGGCCTGCTTGGGCTTGTACACGTCGAACAGGAATGCGTCGCGCAGCAGTCCGGCGGTTGACGCCGAACGCACCGCCTCCAGCACGGCGTCGTGCGTCACTGTGTCGGCTACGATGACGGCAAGGTCGCGCTGCACCGGCTGGAATTTTGGCACCGCCTCGAAGGCCGGGACCGGGTGATTGACGATGGCTTCCAGGTCCAGCTCGAACAGCACGGGCGCATGCGCCAGTTCCCAGGTCTGGCGCCAGCGCGGATGCAGTTCGCCGACGACACCGATCTCGCGGCCGTCGAGCCAGACGCTGGCGCAGCGCCCCGGATGCAGGGCCGGATGCACGGCCGGTCTGAACTGTGCCTTGCGCGGAACCAGCAGCGCTTCGACGTCGCCTTTGCCGTCGTAGAAGTCCACCGGCTGCCCTTTGCGCGCCCATTGCAGGCCATCGGAGTCACCGTAGGCCAAACCCGCAACTCGCATGGGCTGGTGGATGCCGCGCACGGTGCTGTCGGTGGTCACCACTGAAGGATCACGCACGAACACCCGACCGAGTTCGAACACGCGCACCCGCTCAGCCTTGCGGTCGAGATTGAACTTCAAGGCTTGCAACAGCGATCCGAGCAGGGACGAGCGCATGACGCCCATCTGGCTGGCGATCGGGTTGAGCAGGCGGATCGGGTCGACATTGCCCGCCAAGTCGCTTTCCCAGCTGGCTTCGACAAAGCTGAAGTTGATGGTTTCCTGGTAACCCAGGCCCGCCAGCGAACGGCGCACGGCAAAGCCGCTGCGCCGGGACTCCGGCCGCAGCTTGGCGGTGATCGGTGCCAGCGGGGGCGAGGTGGGCAGCCGGTCGTAGCCGACGATGCGCACCACCTCCTCGATCAGGTCTTCCTCGACGGTGATGTCGAAACGGTACGACGGCGGTTTCACCGTGAGCGTCCCATTGCCCGCGGTCACGGCCAGGCCCAGCCGCTCGAGCGCCACCCTGCAATCCTCGCCGGTGAGCGGCATTCCGATCACCTTTGCGGCGCGGGCCACCCGCAGGGTGACGGGCCTTTGCTCCGGTAGCTTGAGAACCTGGTCATCCATGGGGCCGGCGTCGCCGCCGCAGATCTGCTGGATCAGTCGGGTGATGTGCTCGATATGTTCCACTGTGAGGCTGGGGTCCACTCCGCGCTCGAAGCGATGGCCGGCGTCGGTCGAGAAGTTGTAGCGGCGCGACCGTCCCTGGATGGCCTGAGGCCACCAGAAGGCCGCTTCGACATAAACATTCCGGGTGGCGTCCGAGACCGCCGTCGAGTCACCGCCCATGATGCCCGCCAGCGACTCGACCTGTCGATCATCGGCGATCACGCCGACGCCCTCGTCCACTGTCACCGTGCTGCCGTTGAGCAGCTTGAGGCTTTCACCGGCCGCGCCCCATCGCACTTCGAGCCCGCCATGAATCTTGTCCAGGTCGAAGATGTGAGAAGGGCGGCCGAATTCGAACATCACGTAGTTGGAAATGTCGACCAGGGCCGTGACGCTGCGCTGGCCGCAACGCGCCAGCCGGTCGACCATCCATTGCGGCGTCTTCGCCCGGGTGTTGACGTTGCGCACGATCCGGCCGGAGAAACGACCGCACAGGTCGGGAGCCTGAACCTTGACCTTCAGCCGGTCGTCGTGCACCGGTCGGACGGCCGGAAAATCCGGTTGCATGAGCGGAGCGCCCGTGAGCGCCGACAGCTCGCGGGCCACGCCGTAAACGCTCAGTGCATGGGCCAGATTCGGCGTGAGCTTGAGGGTGAACAACGCATCGTCCAGCCGCAGCGCCTCTCGCACGTCGGCGCCCACCGGCGCGTCCGGCGACAGTTCGAGCAGACCGGCATGGTCGTCGCTGAGCTGGAGTTCGCGGGCCGAGCAGAGCATGCCCTGGCTCTCGACCCCACGCAGCTTGCCCAGCTTGATCAGGAACGGCTTGCCGTCTTCGCCCGGCGGCAATTGAGCGCCAACCAGCGCGCAAGGCACCTTGATGCCGGCGCGGGCGTTTGGCGCGCCGCAAACGATGTTGAGCAAGCTTTCCTGCCCCACATCCACTTGACAGACGCGCAGTCGGTCGGCGTCGGGATGCTGGACCGCTTCGCGGATCTCGCCCACCACGATCTTGCTGAACGGCGGCGCCACGGGCCGCAGCTCTTCTACCTCCAGGCCGCCCATGGTCAAGGTATCGGCAAGCTGCTGGGAGGTCAGCGGCGGGTTGCAGAATTCACGCAGCCACGACTCGGGGAATTGCATGGTTTTCGGTCGGGGTTGGTTAACGGAATTGGCGCAGAAAACGGATGTCACCGTCGAAGAACAGGCGCAGGTCGTTCACGCCGTAGCGCAGCATGGTGAGCCGGTCGGGGCCCATGCCGAAAGCAAAGCCGATGTAGTGTTCCGGATCGAGCCCCATGTTGCGAACCACGGCGGGGTGGACCTGGCCCGAACCGGCCACTTCAAGCCACCGCCCTGCCATCGGGCCGCTCTGGAACTGGATGTCGATCTCGGCGCTGGGCTCCGTGAATGGGAAGAAGCTGGGCCGGAAGCGCAGCGCCAGGTCGTCGCTCTCGAAGAAGGTGCGGCAGAAATCGGTGAAGACGACCTTCAGGTCCTTGAAGCTGACGTTCTCGCCCAGCCACAGGCCCTCGCACTGGTGGAACATCGGCGAGTGGGTGGCATCGCTGTCGACGCGATAGGTGCGCCCCGGCGCGATCACGCGGATCTCGGGCATCGTGCCGCCGGCCTTCACCTGATCGGCGTATTTCTTGATGTGCTGGTGCGCATAGCGCACCTGCATCGGGCTGGTGTGCGGCCGCAGGTTGTACGGGATGCCGTCGTCGCCGTCGATGTCGACGTAGAACGTGTCCTGCATCGAGCGGGCGGGGTGGTTGGGCGGATTGTTCAGCGAGGTAAAGCTGTGCCAGTCGCTCTCGATTTCCGGGCCGTCGGCCACGTCGAAACCCATGCTGGCGAAGATTCGCTCGATCCGCTCCATCGTCAAGCTGACCGGGTGCAGGCCGCCGGGTTCGCGCAGCCGCCCCGGCAGCGAAATGTCCAAGGCCTCTGCCTTGAGCTGGGCCTGGAGCTCGGCGTCGGCCAGTTGCTGGCGCCGCTCGCTCAACGCGGCTTCGATCGCCTGCTTGGCGGCATTGATCGCGGCGCCACGCGCCTTCTTCGCCTCTACGCTGAGCGCACCCAGCCCCTTCATGAGATCCGTGATGCGGCCGGCCTTGCCGGTGAATTGCGCTTTCGCGTTCTCGAGATGGGCGGGCGTGGCGGCCCCGGCGAAAGCCCGGCGCGCACTCGCGACGATGGAATCCAGTTCGTCAGTGGTCATAGATTGGAAACAGAGGCGGACGGGATGAAAACAGGGGCTAGCGCTTGTCAGCCCTAGCCCCTGTCCTTGTGCTTATGGTTGCACCGCCTTCAGGCGATGGTTTCCGTGAACTCAAGCAGCCAGCTTGGCCTTGACCTGCTCCACGATGCCGGCGAAGGCCGCCTTGTCGTGCACGGCGATGTCAGCCAGCACCTTGCGGTCGATTTCAATGCCGGCCTTCCGGATGCCGTTGGCGAACTGGCTGTAGGTCAGGCCGCACTCACGAGCCGCGGCGTTGATGCGCGCGATCCAGAGCTGGCGGAAGACGCGCTTCTTGGTGCGGCGATCGCGGTAGGCATATTGCCCCGCCTTCATCACCGCTTCCTTGGCGATACGGAATACGTTGCCGCGGCGGCCGCGGAATCCCTTGGCCAGGGCGAGAACCTTCTTGTGGCGGGCGCGAGCCGTTACACCACGTTTGACGCGAGGCATGTTTTTCTCCTTGTTCGTCTGGGGTCAGATACCGGCGAACGGCAGCATCTGCGCCATGTGACCCATATTGGTCTCATGGACGGCAGTCGAGCCCCGCAGGTGGCGCTTGTTTTTGGTGGTCTTCTTGGTCAGGATGTGACGCTTGAAGGCCTGGGCGCGCTTGACAGTCCCACCGGGACGAACGCGGAAGCGCTTCTTCGCCCCGCTCTTGGTCTTCATCTTGGGCATGTGAATGCCTCCTTTACTTTGTGCTCGTGAGGCGCCGCGAAATCCTTCCGCGTCTTGATGGCCCCGAGCCACTTGTGCGGCGAGCTCAACACCCGCCACTTGTACGGCGAGTCCTTGACCCCGCCAGCCGGAAGGCGTCAGGGCCTTCCGACATCACCCCACCAGCGCAAGGCCGGTGCGGCGCTGATCCTTCATCTTCAGCCCGGGGCTTGCGAGGCCTCGGCAACCGGCTTGACAGCCACCTTTTTCTTGCCAGGCGCGATCATCATGATCATCTGCCTGCCTTCGAGCTTGGGAAACTGCTCGACCAGTATCAGGTCGCCCAACTCGTCCCGGATCCGGTTCAGCAACGCCATGCCGATTTCCTGATGCGTGATCTCGCGGCCCCGGAAGCGCAGCGTGATCTTGCACTTGTCGCCTTCGGCCAGGAAGCGCCGGATATTGCGCATCTTGATGTTGTAGTCACCATCGTCGGTGCCCGGCCGGAACTTGACTTCCTTGATCTCGATGACCGTCTGCTTTGCTTTCGCTTCGGCCGCCTTCTTCTGTTCCTGGTACTTGAACTTGCCGTAGTCCATCAATCGGCATACGGGCGGGTTCGCAGTGGCGGAAATCTCGACGAGATCCACATCCGCCTCGCCGGCCAATCGCAGCGCCTCGGTAAGACTGACGACTCCCAACGGTTCGTTCTCGGGCCCCGTGAGGCGGACTTCCGGGGCCATGATTTCCCGGTTCAGGCGGTGCTTGCGTTCCTCGCGTTGGCGACGGTCGCGAAATTCAGTAGCGATGGTCCAAATCCTTCAAAAACGATGCCGCCAGCAGGCGGCGAAACTGCCTCAATCCGCGCGCGGGCAAGCTGCTGGACCCCTGGGGGATTCCGACTTTGCACAACTGCAAATCAGAGCTTGTTGGCGACGTCCATTGCGACCTTCTCCGAGAAGGCTGCGACGGACATCACGCCGAGATCCTGGTTGCCCCGGGCGCGCACTGCGACAGCACCAGCGGCCCTTTCCTTGTCGCCAACGACCAGGATGAAAGGGGGCTTCTGCAACGAATGCTCGCGTATTTTATACGTAATCTTCTCGTTACGCAGGTCAACCTCGACCCTAACCCCTTGATCTTGCAGCGCTTTGGCCACGTCCCGGGCGTAATCGGCCTGCGAATCGGTGATGTTGAGCACGATCGCCTGCACCGGCGCCAGCCAGCACGGCAGGGCTCCGGCGTACTGCTCGACCAGGATGCCGATGAACCGCTCCATGCTGCCGACGATCGCCCGGTGCAGCATCACCGGGCGGTGGCGCGCCCCGTCCTCGCCGACGAATTCGGCGTCGAGCCGCTCCGGCATCGAGAAATCGACCTGCATGGTGCCGCATTGCCATTGGCGTCCGATCGCGTCCTTGAGCGTGTATTCAATCTTCGGGCCGTAGAACGCACCCTCGCCCGGGGAAATCTCGAATTCGCACCCCGACGCCCTCAGGCTTTCGATCAAGGCCTGCTCGGCCTTGTCCCAGCTCTCATCCGAGCCGATGCGCTTCTCCGGCCGGGTGGCCACCTTATAGATGATGTGCTCGAAGCCGAAATCCCGATACACCTTCTGTAGCAGGGTCGTGTACGCCGTGCACTCACCCAGGATGTGGTCCTCGGTGCAGAAGATATGGCCGTCGTCCTGGGTGAACCCGCGCACGCGCATGATCCCGTGCAGGCTGCCGGTGGGCTCGTTGCGATGGCACTGGCCGAACTCGCCGTAGCGCAGCGGCAGGTCGCGGTAGCTCTTGATTCCCTGCTTGAAAATCAGGATATGGCCGGGACAGTTCATCGGCTTGAGCGCAAAGTCGCGCTTCTCCGACTCGGTGGTGAACATGTTTTCCCGGTACTTGTCCCAGTGCCCGGTCTTCTCCCAGAGCGTCTTGTCGAGCAGTTGCGGGCCCTTGACCTCCTGGTAGCCGTTGTCGCGGTACACGCGGCGCATGTACTGCTCCAATTGTTGCCAGACTGCCCACCCCTTGGGGTGCCAGAAGACCATGCCCGGCGCGTGATCGTCGATGTGGAACAGGTCCAGTTCACGACCCAGCTTGCGATGATCACGCTTCTCGGCCTCCTCCAGCATGGTCAGGTATTGCTGGAGTTCCTCCTTGGTCGCCCAGGCCGTGCCGTAGATTCGCTGAAGCATCTCGTTGCGATGGTCGCCGCGCCAGTAGGCGCCAGCAACCTTCATCAGCTTGAAGAACTTGAGCTTGCCGGTGCTCGGCACGTGCGGGCCCCGGCACAGGTCCTCGAAATTGCCCTCGCGGTACAGCGAGACGTCCTCGTTGGCCGGAATGCTGGCGATGATTTCCGCCTTGTACTGCTCTCCCATACCCTTGAAATAGGCAACGGCCTGGTCCCGCGGCAGGACCCGCCGAGTCACCGGCTCGTCCTTGGCGGCAAGTTCGGCCATCCGCTTCTCGATCGCGGCCAGGTCTTCCAGCGTAAACGGCCGCTTGTACGAGAAGTCGTAGAAAAAGCCGTTTTCGATGACCGGTCCGATGGTGACCTGCGCGTCCGGAAACAGGTCCTTGACGGCATAGGCCAGCAGGTGGGCGGTCGAGTGTCGAATAACCTCGAGACCCTCTGCGTCCTTGGCCGTGATGACGGCCACCGGGCTGTCCTTGCGGATGGTGAAGCTGGTGTCGACCACCTTGCCGTCGACCTTTCCGGCCAGGGCGGCCTTGGCCAGCCCGGGCCCTATTGAACCGGCGACTTCGGCAACGGTGACCGGATTCGGGTATTCGCGGCGCGAGCCGTCGGGAAGGGTAACTTGGATCATGGAAAAAAGTCCGGCGATAAAACAAAACGCGGCCTGCAGCCGCGCTTTTCCTGGGAGCTTGGTGAGCTTGTTGCGCGACTACGCGACCTCTACGGGGCCGTGGAACGTTCCGGGGTAGTTCGCGGTGTCATAACCAGGGTGCCTTTCTCGCTCTTGTGGTTCTGCTTTTGACAGGTCGTCCTGCCTTTTCCAGCGACGCGATTTTAACCCGGGGGCAGAAAACCCTTGCCGGCGCAGCGCGGACAGGGGGTGATCACCGTCTGCTTTTCGACCTCGAAGTGCTCGTTGATGTTTTCGCTGTCGAAGCGCAGCTCGCCGCTGCCGCCGCAATCGGGACAGCGCGCCTGGTTCAGCTGGCTGACGTCGAAAGCACCTGTCTTCTCGTTGGCAGTGCTCATGGGCTGTTCCCCGATCTCTGTTGTAACGGAGCCTACTCTACGATGAAATGGAGGCCATTCAAAGCTTGAATTCCAGGGGAGCCAGCTCGGGTTTGCCGGGATCAGTGAATTCCTGCCAGTTCCCGGCCTTGCGCACCAGCAACTTGTCGCTGACCAGCCCCTGCCCGCCCTGGGTCGTCTGCTGTGCCACCGTGCGCAACTGGCGGATGCCTTCAGCGGAAGCGGCGTCGCAAAACGCGCACATGTCACGGGCCGGCACGGTGACGACCGGCCCGTTCGGGGTGTACTGCTTCAGGGACCCATCCCAGAGCTCGTCGATCAGCACCAGGCTCGCCTCGAAATCGCCGCCCATCACCAGGGCGTGGAAGCTGGCCTGCGGCACCAAAGTCAGCCCGGGCTTGCCGTCGTTGATCCTTGCCGCGAGATTCCGCAGTCCGACACGGTGCAAGTCCTCGACCGACATGCCTGCAGCCTCCATCTCCCCCAGATTCACATAGGAGAAGTGCTGGCCTTCATCGACGGCGTACATCACGCCGAACGTTCCCTTCGCGGCCCGCACCACCGGCTCCTGCCCGGGCGGAAGCTGCGTTCCAGGCCGGCTCAGCGACACACCGAGCCTGTCCATCGGGTACGCCGTCCAGCCCGGCGTGCTTGACCATGGCGACGGCGCGCGCGATGCGTTGGGCTGCACCGGAAGCCGCGGGCGCTGCCGCATGAACCCGAGGTGCCGGTGCCGGAACCGGGCGGGCTGCGGATGGAGACGCCGCACCGGCCGCTGCCCGTCGACTCCGCTCCCGCGCCCGCGAAGCCGCGCGGGCTCTGCGTTCCTCCTCCTCTGCGGCGGACATTGCGTTCTGGACACGTACCAGGTGGTAGACCAGGGGCAGCAAGGCCAGCAGCGGCATGAACATCAGCACCAGCGACCCGTACTTCACCAGCACGCCGGATTCAAGAGTGCGCGCTACCTTGCTGATTCCGCTGAGGCCCGCCAGCAACGAGACGGCCCAGGACATCATGAAGACCACCATGGTGAAGGTCGACTTGCCCATCAGCGCGAGCAGCATCAGCACGGAGCCGAAGAGGGCGGCCCAGAGCAAGCGGCGCCGGTTTCGCAATTCGTCCATCCGCCAGCCGGCGTCGTCCGCCACGTTCCCGTCCTCGCTGTCGTCCTCGTCCCGGGCAGCCCGCATGGTCCTCTCCTCGTCTACGCGCAAATTCTAGCCAGCTCGACAGGAGATAAAAAAGCCCGCGCACCAATGCGCGGGCTCTTCGTCCCGAGAAGGTCCTGGGTGCCTCAGGCCGCCTTCTTGTCCTCGAAGAATTGCTCGTCTTCGGTCGAGCCTTTCAGTGCCGCCGTGGACGCGTTCGCTTCGATCGTGGTGGTCACGGCATCGAAGTAACCCGTGCCCACTTCGCGCTGGTGTTTGACCGCGGTGAAGCCGCGATTGGCAGCCGCGAACTCGGCCTGCTGCAGCTCGACGAAGGCCGTCATGTTGTTGCGGGCGTAACCGTAGGCCAGGTCGAACATGCCGTAGTTGAGGCTGTGGAAGCCGGCCAGCGTGATGAACTGGAACTTGTAACCCATCGCGCCGAGTTCCTTCTGGAACCGTGCGATGGTGGCGTCGTCCAGGTTCTTTTTCCAGTTGAACGACGGTGAGCAGTTGTAGGCCAGCAGCTTGCCCGGGAATTTGGCGTGAATTGCGTCGGCAAAGGCCTTGGCGAAAGCCAGGTCGGGCGTGCCGGTCTCGCACCACAACAGGTCGACGTATTCTGCATAGGCCAGTCCGCGGCTAACGGCCTGCTCCAGCCCGTTGCGGCTGCGGTAGAAGCCTTCCACCGTTCGTTCGCCGGTGAAGAAGGGCTTGTCGTTCTCGTCGACATCCATGGTCACCAGATCAGCCGCCTCTGCGTCGGTGCGAGCCAGCAGGATGGTGGGGGTGCCCATCACATCTGCCGCCAGCCGCGCTGCAACCAGCTTGGACACCGCCTCGCGCGTGGGCACCAGCACCTTGCCGCCCATGTGACCGCACTTCTTGGCGGCCGCCAGCTGGTCCTCGAAGTGGACGCCGGCGGCGCCCGCCTCGATCATGGCCTTCATCAGCTCGAACGCGTTGAGCACGCCGCCAAAGCCGGCTTCGGCGTCGGCCACGATCGGCGCGAAGTAGTCGACGTAATCGGCGTCGCCGGGCGCCTTGCCTTCGCTCCACTGGATCTGGTCGGCGCGGGTGAACGTCGAATTGATTTTCTTGACCACCTTCGGCACCGAGTCCACCGAATACAGCGACTGGTCCGGGTACATCTCGCCGTTGCTGTTGGCGTCGCCTGCGACCTGCCAGCCGGACAGGTAGATGGCCTTGAGGCCGGCCTTGACCTGCTGCATGGCCTGATTGCCCGTGAGCGCGCCCAGCGTATTGACGAACGGCTCGGTATTGATCAGGCTCCACAGCTTTTCGGCGCCGCGGTGCGCCAGGGTGTGCTCGACCTGAATCGAGCCGCGCAACCGGACCACATCCGCCGCGCTGTAGCCGCGCTTGATGCCCTTCCAGCGCGGATTCTCTGCCCAGTCTTGCTCCAGCTGCGCGATCTGTTGCTCACGGGTCAGTTGAGTCCAGGATTTCATGAAGTCACTCCAGAAGTTGTTGAAGAACCGGGTCGGTCCCGCGATCCGCATCGCGGGTTCGTCGATGTCTGAACTTTAAGTCTTATAGAAGACTGGGAACCATCTTATGTCTTATAGAAGACATATTTTTATTTCTTTTAAAATCAATAAGTTAAGTCAATTGTTTTGCAATATGGAATTTAGTTTCTCGTATTGAGAAATTTCGCGGCAGCGCAGCATTCCAAATTTCCACATCACAAAATCTGATTTTGGCTGATCTGCGCGGGCGCGGGATCGGTGGCCGAACGCGTTGCGAATCGCAGTCCGCAGGGAGCTTCGGGCATGATGCGTCGTCGTGACGAACAGCCTTGCCGAATGAACCCCGGGCCGGAACGCCTCGTCGCCTGTGCCTGCCTGGCGCTGAGCATGGCCCTGGTGGGGAGCTACGTCGCGCTGTCCAAGCCGCTGGTGGCGGCCATTCCCGTGTTCCTGCTGGCCTGGCTGCGCTTTGGCATCGGCGGCCTGGCGATGCTGCCCTGGCTGCGCAAGCCCGCCAACGAGCCGCCGATGACGGCCCAAACCCGGCGGCTGGTGTTTCTCGAATCCTTCCTCGGCAATTTCCTGTTCTCGATCTGCATGCTGTACGGCGTCAGCCTGTCCAGCGCGGTGTCGGCCGGCGTCATCATGGCTTCGATCCCCGCCGCGGTGGCGGTGTTGAGCTGGGCCTTCCTGCGCGAACGGATCGTGCCCCGCATCTGGGCTGCAATTGTCCTGGCCGCACTCGGCATCGCCATGCTGGGCTTGTCGCAGCCCGCAGCGGACCCCGGCGCGACGCGCCCCGGTGCGCCTCACGCCGACCGGGCCTGGCTGGGCCATCTGCTGGTGTTCGGTGCGGTGCTCTGCGAAGCCTCTTATGCGGTGATCGGCAAGAAGCTCACCGGCGCGCTGGGCCCCAAGCGCATCTCATCGCTGATCAACCTGTGGGGCTTCGGCCTGGTGACACCCTTCGGCGCCTACGCGGCCCTGACTTTCGATTTCGCCGCGGTGCAGCCCGGCGTGTGGCTGCTGCTGCTGTTCTACTCGCTGGCCGCCAGCGTCTGGACCGTGTGGCTCTGGATGACGGGCCTGAAGGTAGTGCCGGCGGCCCAGGGCGGGGTATTCACCGTGATGCTGCCCGTCTCGGCGGCGCTGGTGGGCGTGCTGGCGCTTGGCGAGCCCCTGAGCGGCTCGCAGCTGCTGGCCTTATGCGTCGGTGTTGCGGGCGTTGCGTTGGCGACACTGCCGGCCGGCTCAGGCCGATAGCGCGCCACACAAGTGCGTCGTCGTTAGCGCAGAGCTGGGGACCCGGACGCCCTCGCTCGCGCGCGAGCCCTCCTTCGTGGTCGGCCTCGCCTTCCGGCGCAGTCCGCTCACGATGGCCAAATCTCGTGCGCTGCCGTGGCTTTGATGGCGATTGCTCCAGCAATGGGTGAGCAGCAATCCGCCGTGCGGCGAACAGTGGTCGGCCCCGAATCGGCGCCAGCGATAGCACGAATCAGCGCGCACATCCGCGCGCAGGGACCTTCGCCAGAGGGAAAACGGTGGCTGGGCCCAGTGAAAAAAACGACACGCCAGAGAGAAAAAAACGATTTTTCGCTTGGAAACGCGTTTCTTCTCCAGTAGCATCCGCAGTGCCAGTGAGGAATGCAGATTTCCACTGGTGATTAATCAACTTCTAGAAGGAAATAATCATGGCAACTGCGAAAAAAGCTGCGGCGAAAAAGGCCGCAAAGAAGGCTCCGGCTAAGGCGGTGAAGAAGACGGCCGCGAAGAAGGCTCCAGCGAAGAAGGCCGCCGCGAAGAAAGCTCCGGCCAAGAAGGCCGCCGCGAAGAAGGCTCCGGCCAAGAAAGCCGCCGCAAAGAAGGCTCCGGCCAAGAAACGCACTCCGAACGCCGCGTTCATGAAGGCGCTGACCCCGAGCCCGCAACTTGCGGCCGTGGTCGGTTCGGCTCCGCTGCCGCGCACCGAGGTGGTCAGCAAGCTGTGGGCTTACATCAAGAAGAACAAGCTGCAGGACGCCGTCAACAAGCGCATGGTCAACGCCGATGCCAAGCTGAAGGAAATCTTCGGCAAAGGTCAGGTCTCCATGTTCGAGATGGCGGGCTTGATCGGCAAGCACGTGAAGTAAAGTGTTCGCGGTAGCCGGCGCGAAGCCGGCGACCGAGACCGCAGTACCGACAAGGGGCCGCTCACGCGGCCCCTTGTCATTTCTTCAAGGCTTTCTCGCGGATGCTGCTGAGCGTGGCACGGGTGCTGATGACATCCGCATCGAGCACGACCTCGATCAGCGTGCCCTGATTGCGCTCGAGCGCCGCCAGCAGCTGCGGCTCGAATTCGGCCGTCCGCGTCACACGCACGCCGGCATAGCCATACGCCCGAGCCAGCGCCGGAAAGTCCGGATTGGCCAGCTGGGT
>JAANCK011432879.1_pt1 | contig 22214 bp, 23 predicted proteins | sample 7277841 | NCBI WGS metagenome assembly JAANCK01 (sample SAMN14222788, study PRJNA588281) | permafrost metagenome | isolation source: Arctic cryosol methane SIP | place: Canada:Nunavut | collected 2015-07 | reverse complement strand
CGCCTGTTCAAGCTCACCGGCTACACGATCGGCCAGCGCACGGTGCCGCTTTCGGCCATGGTGCTGATCGGCGCCTCCAAGGTGGCCAACACTTCGAAGAGCGACGATCCTGGTGCCGACTTCTACAAGAACGGCAAGCCGGTGCTGGCCACCGCCAGCCTGTTCCTCGGCGGCAAGGTCACGGACAACATCGGCGCCTTCGCCCAGATCACCTACGACAACTACGCAGCGCAGGGTGGCGACGGCCACTACGTCGGCCACACCAACGCCGACAACATCGACCTGCGCTACGCCGACCGCTTCATCGACGACCGGCAGGACCTGATCTTCGGCGTCAGCGTCAACAACAACCCTTCATTGGCGGACCCCTGGAACACGGCGGCCGCGTGGATGCAGTACGTGCCCGTGCCGGGCCCGGGCAGCAGCCAGTTCGTCGATGGCAATGCCGTCGATGAGGTCGATCGGGTCGAGCACGTTGCCTTTCGACTTGCTCATCTTGTGGCCTTCGGAATCACGCACCAGGCCGGTGACGTAGACCTCGCGGAACGGCACTTTGCCGGTGAGGTGCTTGGACAGCATCACCATGCGCGCGACCCAGAAGAAGATGATGTCGAAGCCGGTGACCAGCACCGAGGTCGGCAGATAGCGTTCGAGTTCGGGTGTCTGCTCGGGCCAGCCGAGGGTGGAGAACGGCCACAGCGCGCTGGAGAACCAGGTGTCGAGCACGTCGTTATCCTGCGTGAGCGGTTTGCCGCCAGCCTGCTTGACGGCGTCGGCTTCGTTGGCCGCGACGTAGAAATTGCCGTCCTCGTCATACCAGGCGGGAATGCGATGGCCCCACCACAACTGGCGCGACACGCACCAGTCCTGGATGTTTTCCAGCCACTGGCGGTAGGTCGTGGTCCAGTTTTCCGGCACGAATTTCAGCTCGCCCGACTCGACCGCTTCCAGGCCCTGTTTGGCGAGGCCTTCCATGCTCATGAACCACTGGTCGGTGAGCATCGGCTCGATCACCGCGTGGGTGCGGTCGCCGCGCGGAATCATCAGCTTGTGCGGCTTGGCCGACACCAGCAGGCCTTTCGCTTGCAGATCGTCGAGCAGCTGTTGCCGCGCAACGTAGCGATCCAGACCCTGGTATTCCGTCGGGCAAAGATCGTTCATTTTGGCATCGAGCGTCAGCACGCTGATCGCCACCAGATTGTGGCGCTGGCCGATCTGCCAGTCGTTGAAGTCGTGCGCCGGGGTGATCTTGACCACGCCGGTGCCGAATTCGCGATCGACGTAATCGTCGGCGATGATGGGGATGCTGCGCTCGGCAATCGGCAGGCGGACGTGCTTGCCGATCAGGTGGGCGTAACGCTCGTCTTCCGGATGTACCGCCACCGCGGTGTCGCCGAGCAGGGTTTCCGGGCGGGTGGTGGCGACGGTCAGAAAGCCGGAACCGTCCTCCAGCGGGTAGTTGATTTCCCAGATGAAGCCGTCTTCTTCGGTGCTGACGACTTCGAGGTCGGACACCGCGGTGCCCAATACCGGGTCCCAGTTCACCAGCCGTTTGCCGCGATAGATCAGGCCTTCGCGATACAGGCGCACGAACACTTCGGTGACGGCTTTGGACAACCCGGCATCCATGGTGAAGCGCTCGCGGCTCCAGTCGGGGCTGGTGCCGAGTCGACGCATCTGGCGGGTGATGGTGGAACCGGATTGCTCTTTCCACTCCCAGACCTTGTCGAGGAATTTTTCGCGGCCCAGTTCGTGGCGCGAGATGCCCTGGACGTCGAGCTGGCGTTCCACCACGATCTGGGTGGCGATGCCCGCGTGGTCGGTGCCGGGCTGCCACAGCGTGTTGTCGCCCGACATGCGGTGGTAGCGGGTGAGCGCATCCATCAGGGTGTGCTGGAAGGCGTGGCCCATGTGCAGCGTGCCGGTGACGTTGGGCGGCGGCAGCATGATGCAGTAGGCGGGGGCGGCGGGCGCATCCCCTGCATTGAAATAGCCGGCGCTTTCCCAGTGGGCGTACCAGCGTTTTTCGATGTCGGCTGGTTCAAACGATTTGGCGAGTTCCATGGCGTGCGCGCAAAACCGCCATTATCCCTAAAAAGCCAGGGACGCGTCCCTAAAAAACCCGGGACGCGTCCCCAAAAAAGACGCAGTCGATGCGGTTTCAGTTCGATGGATCGCGCGGCGGTTTGAGTTTTTCGGCTACGGCCTCGCGCACGATTTCGCGCACGCTGACATCAAGCTGGCCGAGCAGGTTGGCGACGGTCTGGTCGAGGCTCTTGCGCAACTCGGCCGAGACCTGTTTTTCCATGACTTCAGACAACCGGGGGGCCAGTTCACTCATCAATTGTTCGGTCAGGGTGTCATTTACTTCGGCGGCGGGGAATGTTTCAGCGGTCGGCACATCAGCTTCGACGGGCAGGGCGGCTGCTGGGACTGCAGCCGCCTGGGCGACGACGGGCGGCGTGCCGCGCTCGATCAGATCGGTCAATACGGGGAGCCATGCGTCAGGTGGTGGGCCTGGCTCGGCGAGGGGGGCGGGCGTCGGGTCGCGGGTGCTGTCGGCTTCGTTGCCGCCGCGATGCTTTTTCAGCAGCGCATCCATTTTGCTCAAAAGCGGGCTCTCACTCATAAGCCTGTTTACCCCGCCTGGCGCAGATCATGCGTTTTGAGGGCATAACCGCGTGCCTGATAGAAACGGTAACGCGCCCGCCCCTGTTCGCGCCCGGTTTCGTCCTGGCCGATGATTTCGACCAGACGTTCAAAGCGAGCAAATGCAGCGGGCTGTTCGGTGTGCAGGTTGATCATGACGTCGGCCGCGCGCAGCGCATCGGCGTTGGCGCCGATCAGCACCGGCGTTTCGTTCGCCAGCGTGTCGCTGTCGCGGCAATGTGGAACGAAACCAAGTGCAGGCGTGGTCCACAACAGCCGGTCGATGGAGTCGGCCACCGCCGGGTCCGGGGCGTAAATCATCACCTGCTTGCCCTGGCCGTGCGCCTTGGCGGCGACCCGGCGGGCGACGTCGAGCGGGTTGTCGGCAAACGTGTAAAAAGTGATTTCGGTCACTGTTCGTGTTCAGGACTGCGCTGCGCGATTGAGCAGCCAGTGCACCAGCAAGGACACCGGGCGACCGGTCGAACCCTTTTCGCGCCCGCCTTTCCAGGCGGTGCCGGCGATGTCGAGATGTGCCCAATGGTATTTCCTGGCAAATTTCCACAGGAAGCAGGCTGCCGTAATCGAACCGCCGGGACGCCCGCCGATATTGGCCATGTCGGCGAGGCTGCTTTTGAGCTGATCCTGATAGTCGTCCCACAAGGGCATGCGCCAGACGCGATCCCAGGCGTGGTCGGCGGCGTGTTCGATTTCGCGCGCCAGCGGATCGTGGTTGCTGTAGAGCGCGCTGGGATGCGCGCCGAGTGCGATGACGCAGGCGCCAGTGAGCGTGGCCAGATCGATCACCGCTTCGGGCTCGAAGCGTTCGGCGTAGGTCAGCGCATCACACAGGATCAGGCGGCCTTCGGCGTCGGTGTTGAGGATTTCGATGGTCTGGCCGGACATCGAGGTCACGATGTCGCCCGGCTTGTTGGCCTTGGCATCGGGCATGTTTTCACACGCGGGAATCAGGCCGATGACATTGAGCTTGAGCCCGAGTTCGCCGATGGCGCGGAATGCGCCGATGACGGCGCCGCCGCCGCTCATGTCGTAGTTCATTTCGTCCATTTCGGCCGGGGGCTTGAGCGAAATGCCGCCGGCGTCGAAAGTGACGGCTTTGCCAACCAGCACCACCGGCTTGGCATTTTTGGCCCCGCCCTCATGCTTTAGCACGATGAAGCGCGGCGGCTTGTCGCTGCCTTTGCCAACCGACAGGAAGGAGCCCATGCCGAGCTTGTCGCAAGCTGCGTAGTCCAGAATTTCGCAGCCGAAGTCGTGGGCCTTTGCGACCTTTTTCGCTTCGCCGGCCAGATATTCGGGGGTGCAGATATTGGACGGCATGTTGCCGAGATTTTTGGCCAGATTGATGCCGTGGGCAATCGCCAGCCCGCGTGCCAGCCCGGCGTCGCCGAACTTCAGTTCGCCACGTCGTGACACCGAAAAAATCACGCGCTTGAGCGGGCGACGCACTTCGTTCGGCTTGCTTTTCATGTGGTCGAAGCGATACAGCGTATCGTGGGTACAGATGACGGCCTGCTCGATGTTCCATGCAGTGTCGCGCTTCTTGACCGGAATTTCGGAGAGCGTAATGGCGGCTTCCATCGAACCGGTGTCGCGCAGGGTTTTGACCGCGCAGGCGATGGCGTCGCGATAGGCTTTTTCGTGGAAATCACGTTCCTTGCCGAGGCCCACCAGCAGGATGCGTTCGGCCAGGACGTTGGGCACTTTGTGGAGCAGCAAGGTGCTGCCGGCTTTGCCGTCCATGTCGCCGCCGCGCAGGATTTCTGCCAGATAGCCGTCACTGGCGCGGTCTATGTCGGTCGCAGGGCCAGACAGCTTGCGGTTGTCGAACACGCCGACCACTACGCAGGCGCTGCGCTGCTTTTCGGGCGCACCGCTTTTTATGCTAAATTCGAGTTCGATTTCCTTGTTTTCCATGTCTGTGCCCAAAAAATTACAGTTTGTCGGCCAAGCGGCGATTAACACTGGCCCGATTATTGGCGCAGGCGCGGCGGAATGTCAAAACCCAGTTCGTGACGCGAACGATCCCCGGATACTTACATGCTTTATCGCCGTGCGCTGACGCGCGAGATGGCTTTAACCACCGGCGCCGTGCTCACGGTGCTGATGGCGATTGCGCTGGTGATCCTGTTTATCAGACTGCTGGGCGATGTCGCGCGGGGTGAGCTGGCCAACGAGGCGGTATTCACTTTTCTGGGCTTTTCGCTGCTGTATTTTCTGCCGGTTTTGATGTCGATTGCCCTGTTTGCCGGGGTGCTGCTGCCCTTGTCACGCATGTGGCGCGATAGCGAGATGGTGATCTGGTTCGGTGCCGGCTTGTCGCTCACGCAATGGGTGCGGCCGGTGCTGACTTTTGCAGGGCCATATACCTTGGTCATCTTCATCCTGACGCTGGCATTGAATCCCTGGGTGCTTACCAAAAAAGCCGAATATCGCCAGGATTTGCGCAGCCACAGCGAAAGCTCGTTGATCGCTCCCGGCTTGTTTGTCGAATCCGAAGCGGGCCAGCGCGTCTATTACGTTGAGTCGCTCAACCCCTTGACTGGCATCGTGCGCCATGTGTTCATGCAGTCGCGCATCGATGGCCAGTTGGGCCTGGTGGTTGCTCAAGAGGGCTATCGCACCGAGCTGTTCGATGGTTCGCGCTACCTGGTGCTCAAGAATGGGCGGCGTTATGAAGGCACCCCCGGACAGCTCGATTACCGCATTGTGCAGTTTGAACGTTACTGGATGCGGCTCGACCCGGTTGCTGTGAGCGCCATCGAAACCACCATCCGTCAGGCGCCGCTGACCGAATTGATTCATGATGCGTCGCCGCCCGCCCGCGCCGAGTTGTTGTGGCGGCTGGGGGTGCCGTTTTCAGCGCTGGTTCTCGCAGTCATGGCGATCCCGATCAGTTACGTCAACATGCGTGCGCGTCGCTCGTATGGACTGGTGATCGCCCTGCTGCTGTATTTCGTCTACAACAATCTGTTGTCGCTCTCGCAAGCCTGGGTGGGGCAGGGCAAGCTGAATCCCTGGGCAGGGATGCTGGCTGCGCATGTGGTGATGTTGCTCGCTGTGGCCGCGCTGTTTTATCTGCGTGCGCGGCAGCATCTGCCGCGCAGGTGGCGCTCATGAAACTGCTTGCGCGTTATCTGGCGAGCCAGGTATTGGCCAACTCGGCCCTGGTGTTGCTGGGCTTGCTGCTGCTGTTTTCGTTTTTTGACGTGATAGACGAGATCGGTAGCGTGGGTCGTAATGGCTATGGTTTGGGGCAGGCGGCCGTGGTGGTGCTGTTGAACGCCCCCGGGCACCTGTATGAAATCATGCCGGTGGCGGTGTTGATCGGCACCTTGCTGGCGTTGTCGCGCCTGGTCGGCAATTCCGAATACGCGGTGATGCGTGTGTCGGGTTTATCTACCTGGCGGGTGGCGGGTTATTTCAGCGTGATCGGGGTGGTGTTGTCGTTGCTGGTGCTGCTGTTGGGCGAATACATCGCACCGTGGTCGGCACAGGCGGCGCAACGCTACAAACTGCTGGCGACGCATTCGGTGGTGGCGCAGCAGTTTCGCTCAGGCTTGTGGGTGAAGGACGGCAGCCGCTTTATCAACGTGCGCGAGGTGATGCCGGACAACACCTTGCGTGGTGTCGAGGTTTATGGCTTTGAAGCCGATGGCCGCCTTGGCTGGACACGCATCGCCGAGCGGGCCAACTGGCGTGGCGGTCAGGCCTGGGATCTGCAAGGGGTGGTGGAGACGCACTTTGCTGCCGATGGCTTGCACGCCAGCCGTTACGCCCACCAAGAATGGCAGTCGGTGCTGACGCCCGACATCCTCAGCGTATTGCTGGTCGCGCCGGAAAAGATGTCGGCACGCACTTTGTGGCGCTATGTGATGCATTTGAAGGAAAACGGCCAGAAAGCCACGCGCTATGAACTCGCACTGTGGACAAAATTCATCAGCCCGTTTGTGATTCCGATCATGATGTTGATCGTGATGCCGTTTGCCATTCAGGGGCCGCGTTCGGGCGGCACCAGCGGCAAGATATTCATGGGCATTCTGGCCGGCCTCGGCTTCTATTTGCTGAGCCGGTTGTTTGGCCATCTTGGCTTGTTGAATGACTGGCCCGTCGTGGCGGTAGCGACTTTGCCGCTGCTGATTTTTTTGGCGATCGCCCTGCTGGGGATCCGCTGGGTAGACCGGCGCTAATGGATTTGCCGCAACGGCTGGCTGACTGCTTGTGCGAACGCCTGCCAGCAAACAAGGTGGCCTGCGTGCATGCCTTGCAGGCAGACTGGCTGGCGGGACGCGTGGCACCCGATATTGACATTGAGCGCGCGCCCATCGACCACCCCGGACAACCCGACCAGCCTGCGCTGATTCCGCCGCAGCAGGTGCCGCGCCGCCGCGCCGACACCGTGGCCGGCCGGGCTGCACTGGTTCATGCGCTGGCGCATATCGAATTCAACGCGATCAATCTGGCGCTCGATGCCGCGCATCGCTTTGCCGGCATGCCGCCCGCGTATTACGCCGACTGGCTGCGGGTGGCCGATGAAGAAGCCTTGCATTTCGATTTATTGAACGCGCACCTGGCCACGCTCGGCCATACCTACGGGAATTTCCCCGCGCACAACGGCTTGTGGGAAATGGCGCTGAAAACTGCACACGATCCGCTGGTGCGCATGGCTTTGGTGCCGCGCGTGCTGGAAGCGCGCGGACTCGACGCCACGCCGCTCATTGTCAACAAGCTGAAGGCTGCGCAGGACCAGCACATGGTGGAAATTCTGGGGGTGATCGAACGCGACGAAATCGGCCATGTCGCCATCGGTAGCCACTGGTTTGCCTATTTGTGCCAGGCGCGTGGACTCGAACCCGAAGCGACGTTCCGCCAGTTGCTGGTTGAATACGACGCACCGCCATTGAAGCCGCCGTTTAATCTGGAAGCACGCCGCAAGGCGGGGTTCAGTGAACCTGAACTGGACTGGTTGAGCCAGCTTTAACTAAAGCCCCAGAGTCGTGGCGGACACATGGGTTTGTGAACGCTGCCACATGGATTCGAAACTGTGATGCAGATTCACAGTGCTGCTGGCGTCGTCAAGGTGAAGTGTGCCGCGTAATGCCGTCTTGTCGGCGCGGATGAGCATGCTGCGCTGGTCGGCCAAGGCGAAAGCCTCGTCAGGGCGCGGCGCGTCCGGATCTGCTTGGCGGATTTCGATGACGTGGCTGAAATCGCGCACCAACTGCATCAGTCGCGGGCAGTTGCGCGTGAGGTGATGGATATCGTCAAGCAGCAGTTCGACACGATGCCCGCCACCCGCCACGCACATGGCGCGTAAAGCAGCGTGACGGGGCAGCTGGTCGAGGTCGAGCAGGCTCAGGTCATGGTCGTAAACGCGTAGTTGGCGCTGGGTGCGCGCCAGCAGCGCATCGAAGGCGGCGTGCAATTCCGAGGGGGTCTCAAAGTGAATCATGTCGGGGCGATCTCCAGCCAGCCAGCTTCGTACCAGTCATACAAACGCTCGCGCAGCGAAGCGGGAAAGGCAGCGAGCTGGTGTTGGTCGGCAAGCTGTTGCAGCGCGGCGGTTTCGTCCGCTGCACTGTTGAACGCCTCGCCGTTGATAAAAAAGCGTCCGCCGATGAACAGCAGGCGGGATTTGGGATTCAGCGTGACGCCCGACTTGCGGGTGAGCTTGTTAAAGGCCGCGTAGCCGAGGGGAGCGTCGGGCGGATTGAAAAACACATTCGGTTTGGGTTCGGATAAATAGCATCCGGCAAATTCCGCGATGTCGCGCTTGCTCCACTGGATGCGGGCGATCATGCCTTCGATCTGGCTCAGCATGGCGCGGCTGATTTCGCCGGGGTGGGGTTGCAGGCGCAGATCAGGATCGGCGTAACGGCCTTCCAGGGCGACGCTGTCCTGCAGGTGCATCAGAAATCCCTGCGCCAGCTCGTCGGTGGTGGGCGCGCGGAACCCGATTGAATACGTCGTGCAGGCATCTTCGGCCACGCCATAATGCGCTACATGCGGCGGCAGATAGAGCATGTCGCCGGGCCCGAGCAGCCATTCATCTTCGGCCTTGAAGTGGCGCAGGATTCTGAGCGGCACGTCGTCCTGAATTGTCAGGTCGGTTTGCTCGCTGATCTGCCAGCGGCGATGTCCCTGGCCTTGCAACAGAAACACGTCATAGGAATCGAAATGCGGACCTACGCTGCCGCCGGGCACGGCATAGCTCACCATCAGGTCGTCCAGCCGGGCGTGCGGGATGAAACTGAAACGCGCCAGCAGGGCATCCGCTGCGGGCAGAACATGGTTGAGCGATTGCACCAGCAGGGTCCACTCGGTTTTGGGCAGGCGCTTGAAGTCGCTCTTTTTGAAGGGGCCGTGGTCGAACTGCCAGTGGCTGCCGCTGCCCTGGATCAAGCGGGATTCGACATCCTCGCGCGTGGCCAGTTGATGCATGGCGGCGGGCGACAGCAGCCCGCTAAAGCCCGGCACGGCGTTGCGGATCAGCAGCGGGCGCTTATGCCAGTAGTCGCGCAGGAAACGGGTGGGGCTTAAGCCGCCGAGCAGGGTTTGGGTCATGGCAATAATTATAACGATGTCGTCAGGAGCGGCCTGTTAGAATGCTGCCGGAAAATACGGGGCGAGCACTCTGAAGCAGGATGCGCGCCTCGCTCATCATCAACTAGCAGGGCGTCGTTGATCGCGCGCTGTTTGGCGTTTCTGGCCGCAGGTTTGTGGCGGAAATGTATTAATCGCTAAAGGAACTCAAGTGAATATTGTTAAAGACACCGTTGTGACGCTCACCTACATCGTCAAGGATATGGACGGCAACCTGCTGGAAGAAAGCAATGAACCGGTCAGCTATCTGCACGGCGACTATGACAATATTTTCCCGCTGGTCGAGCATGCGCTCGATGGCAAAACCACGGGTGAAACAGTGGATCTGAAATTGCAGCCGGCTGATGCTTTCGGCGAATACGAAGAATCCCTGGTACGGGTGGAGCCGCGCGAAGGCTTCCCTGACGACATTGAAATCGGCATGCAGTTTGTGGGCTCCCCCGATGGCGGCGGCGAAGAACTGCTCTACACCGTGACCGATATCGCGGAAGACAAAGTGGTGGTTGACGGCAATCACCCCTTCGCCGGACAGGCGGTGCATTTCCAGTGTGTGGTGTCCGACGTGCGTGCTGCGACAGCGGATGAAGTTGCGCACCGTCATGCACACGGCGCGCACGGCCACCACCATCATTGATCAACGTGGGGTAAATGCGGTCGGGCTGCTTGCCCGGACACTTCATGAAGTGTCCGGGTTAAAATGTCCGGCTACCTGTTCTCTGTGACGGTTTGATCCAGACTATCAATGAAAACTACCTTTCTCGACTTTGAACAGCCCATCTCCGAGCTTGAATCCAAGATCGAAGAGCTGCGCTTTGTACAGGATGATTCTGCGCTGGATATTTCGGAAGAAATCCGCCGCCTGCAGAAAAAAAGCCAGACCCTGACCAAGGATGTCTACGCCAAGCTCAACGCCTGGCAGGTGTCGCAGGTGGCGCGTCACCCGCAGCGTCCATATACGCTGGATTATGTGGCGGGGCTGTTTACCGACTTTTCCGAGTTGCATGGCGACCGTGCGTTTGCCGACGACGCTGCGATTGTGGGTGGCATCGCGCGCTTCAATGGCGAGCCGGTGATGGTGATCGGTCATCAAAAAGGCCGCGACACCAAAGACAAAATCTACCGGAATTTCGGTATGCCGCGTCCCGAGGGCTATCGCAAAGCGCTGCGGCTGATGCGGCTGGCGGAAAAATTCAGCCTGCCGATTTTTACCTTTATCGATACGCCGGGCGCCTATCCCGGCATTGGGGCGGAAGAACGCGGCCAGTCCGAAGCCATTGCCCGCAACCTGTACGTGATGGCCGAGCTGCGCACCCCGGTGATCTGCTCGATCGTTGGCGAAGGCGGCTCGGGTGGCGCGCTGGCGATTGGCGTCGGCGACCGCACCCTGATCCTGCAATACTCAACATACTCGGTCATTTCGCCCGAAGGCTGCGCGTCCATTTTGTGGAAGAGCGCCGACAAGGCTTCGCTCGCCGCCGAAACGCTGGCGATCACCGCCGATCGGCTGAAAGCCAATGGCCTGGTCGATCGTATCGTCGAAGAGCCCGTAGGCGGTGCGCAGCGCGATTGGGATGCGCTGTTCCAGACGATGCGACGCGCACTTACCGACACCCTTGGCGAATTGCGCAAACAGCCGCTGGATGCCTTGCTGGACGCGCGTTACAAACGTTTGCGGGCATATGGCAGCTTCAAGGAAGCTCCTGCCAAATAAGGCTGTCGCCACTGTGGTGGCGGCCGGTTTGGCGCGCCACTTTTCCCCGCACGCGAGGCTGACGCTGGCATTGTCGGGCGGGGTGGATTCAGTGGTCCTGCTGCATGTGCTGCAGGCATTACGCAATCAACATGCCTTTGAACTGCAGGCCGTGCACGTGCACCACGGCCTGTCGGCGCACGCCGATGCATGGGCCGATTTCTGTGCGCAATTGTGCGCGTCACATGGCCTTGAGCTGACGGTGCATCGGGTGCAGATTGCGCGCGACGACGCGGCGGGCGTCGAGGGGGCGGCGCGGCGTGAACGCCAAGGGGTTTTTGCCGCGCTCGATACCGATGCGCTGCTTACCGCCCATCATCAAAACGATCAGGCTGAAACCCTGCTGCTGCAGTTGCTGCGTGGCGCTGGGCCGAAGGGGCTGGCGGCCATGGGCGAGCTGCAACACCGGCGGGGCTGGTCGGCGCCGCACTGGCGGCCGTTGCTGGGCGTTACGCGTGCAGACTTGCTGGTCTATGCACGTGCGCACCAACTGGCGTGGGTGGAAGACGACAGCAATCTGGACGTGCGTTTCCGCCGCAATGCGCTGCGTCAGACCGTGCTGCCTCTGTTGAACACACATTTTCCCGGCGCTGACGCCACCCTCGCGCGTGCCGCCGGTTTGCAGGCCGAGGCCGCCGGATTGCTCGATGATCTGGCGCGTCTGGATGCGGCTGCGGCCATCTCGAGCGAGCGGCTGGATTGCGCCAGCCTGAATGCCCTGTCGATGCCGCGCGCGCGCAATCTGCTGCGTTATTTCATTGAGCAGCATGGCCACCCCTTGCCCAATGCGCGGCAGCTCAACGAGGCGCTGCAGCAACTGCGCGATGCACGCAATGATGCGCGCGTCTGCGTGAGTCTGGGGCGCGACGATTTATGGCGTTATCGGGGCGGTGCCTATCTGGTGGCGCGGGGGGCCGCATTCGCTGAGCCGGTGCTGTGGCAGGGCGAGACGGCCTTGCCTGTCCCCGCGGCTGGCGTGGAAATCTGTCTGGATGCCGGGGTTGGCGCAGGATTGAAGCGCAGCGTGCTGGAAGCGGGCGTGGTGACGCTGGGGGTGCGGCAAGGGGGCGAGCGCCTGCGCCTGCATCCCGGCGGCCCGCACCGCAGCCTGAAAAACTTGTTGCAGGAACGCGCCATTCCGCCCTGGCAGCGTGACCATTTGCCGTTGTTGTGGTGCAACGGACAGCTCTTGTGGGCGGCAAACATTGGGCAGGATGCCGATGCGCTTGCCGCACCCGGCGAGACGGGGCTGCAGCCGCGGGTTGGGGCGCGGCTCGAATGATTGTGTAACCGTTTGACCAACATAGATGGGGCGGCCGAGGGTGCCTCGTGCTATGCTAGCGGGCTGATTTACATGGTTTTTTGAACATTTTTACTTATTTTTTGGAGCAACACATGGCTGTTCAGCGCACTTTTTCCATTATCAAACCTGATGCCGTCGCCAAGAACGTGATCGGCAAGATTGTCAGCCGCTTCGAGAGCAATGGCCTCAAGGTGGTGGCGTCCAAAATGAAACACCTGTCGCGTCAGGAAGCCGAAGGTTTCTACGGCGTGCATCGCGAGCGTCCTTTCTTCAAGGATCTGGTTGATTTCATGATCTCGGGACCGGTGGTGTTGCAGGTGCTGGAAGGTGAAGACGCGATTGCCAAGAACCGCGAACTGATGGGCGCGACCGATCCGAAGAAAGCCGACGCCGGCACCATTCGCGCCGATTTCGCCGAGAGCATCGATGCCAACGCCGTGCATGGCTCGGACGCGCCGGAAACCGCAGCACAGGAAATCGCTTACTTCTTCCCCGCGAGCGAAGTGTATAGCCGCTGATCGGCTGGATTGATGCCGCAAAACCTGCTCGATTTCGATCTCCAAGGACTGACTGCCTGGTTCACTGAACTCGGCGAGAAGCCGTTTCGCGCCAAACAGGTGTTCCACTGGATACATCAGTCTGGCGTGGCCGATTTCGCGCAGATGACCGATATCGCCAAAAGCCTGCGTGAGAAATTGCAGCAGCAGGCGGTCGTGCAGACGCCTGCGATCAACTACGCGCATACCTCGAGCGACGGCACGCGCAAGTGGCTTTTCGATGTCGGGGTTGCCAACGGCATCGAGACGGTGTTCATCCCGGAAGACGATCGCGGCACGCTGTGCGTGTCGTCGCAGGTGGGGTGCGCGCTGGAATGCACGTTCTGTTCGACCGGGCGGCAGGGCTTCAACCGCAACCTCTCCGTGGCCGAAATCATCGGCCAGGTGTGGGTGGCCAATCACAGCCTGCGCGGCGAGGTCAACAGGACCAGTGGCGAAAGCGCCGAGCGGCCGGTGACCAATGTGGTGATGATGGGTATGGGCGAGCCGTTGGCGAACCTCGATAACGTGGTGACTGCGCTTGGCATCATGCTCGACGACCATGCCTATGGTTTGTCGCGGCGCCGCGTCACCGTATCGACCTCGGGTCTGGTGCCCGCAATGGACCGGCTGGCCGAGCGCTGTCCGGTGGCGCTGGCGGTTTCGCTGCATGCGCCCAACGACGCGTTGCGCGACCAGATTGTGCCGATCAACAAAAAGTACCCGCTACGCGAGTTGATGGCGGCGTGCCAGCGCTATCTGGTACATGCGCCGCGCGATTTCATTACCTTCGAGTATGTGATGCTGGCCGGCGTGAATGACCAGCCCGAACATGCGCGCCAGTTGATCGAGCTGACGCGCGAGGTGCCGTGCAAGTTCAATCTCATCCCGTTCAATCCGTTCCCGGATTCAGGGTACGAGAAACCGCGCACCGACACGATGCGTGTGTTCCGTGAGATTTTGCAGGATGCGGGCTATGTCGTCACCACGCGCAAGACGCGGGGTGACGACATTGATGCGGCGTGTGGCCAGTTGGCGGGCAAGGTGGCCGACAAGAGCGGGCGCGTGATGAAGCGGATGAATCGGGAGGCAGCGTGAAAAAATGGATGGTGCTGGGCGTGGCCTTGCTCGCAGGTTGTACGACTAGCCAACAGCCGGTCGAACAACGTCCTGTCTTTGCCAGCATGGGCGGCGCCAGCGCGGAGGCCCAGCGCGCGCGCACGTTCACCGATCTGGCCGCAGCCTATTACGAGCGCGCCCAGTACAAAGTCGCGCTCGATGAGTTGCGCAAAGCGATCACGGCCGATAGCAGTTTCGGGCCGGCCTACAATGTTTATGGTCTGGTTTACATGGATCTGGCTGAAGACAGGCTGGCCGAGGAAAACTTTCGTCGCGCCATCGAGCTGAGTCCAAAAGACTCCAATGCCCGCACCAATTTTGGCTGGTTTCTGTGCACCCGCGGCCAATACGATGCAGGCCTTGCACAATTCACCGAAGCGCTGGGCAATCCCCTGTACACCGAGCCGGAACGGGCGATGACCAATGCCGGGCTGTGTGCCGAAAAGAAGGGAGACTTGTCGCTGGCTGAAAGCAACCTGGTGAAATCGCTCAAGCTGCAACCCGACAATCCCAACACCATCCTGAAACTGGCCAGTTTGAATTTCCGTCAAGGCCGCTTGATTGATGCGCAACGTTTGCTGGGTCGCCATGACGAGCTGGCACCGCAGACGGCGGAAAGCCTGTGGCTGGGCGTGCGGCTGGAACGCAAGCTGGGTGACCGTGCACAGGAAGCGGCTTATGGGCTGCAATTACGCAAGCGTTTCCCCGACTCGAACGAGACGCGGCTATTGCTGGCGGGGAATTACGAATGAGCGAGCTGGACCAAGCATCGGTCGGGCAGATTCTGCGCGAAGCACGTGAAGTGCAGGGGCTCTCGCTGGAAAATGCCGCGATCCGCCTGCGCCTGATGCAGCGTCAGATCGAAGCCATGGAAACGGACGATTTTGCCAGTCTTGGCCAGCCTGTGTTTGCGCGCGGTTTTGTGCGCAACTACGCGCGCCTGCTGGGGATCGCGCCGGAAACCTTGCTGGCACGGATGGAAGGCGCGCCAGCCGAACCCGCAACGGTGAGCCATCTGCCGCCTCCTTCGCCGCGTTCCTGGCTGAGTTCGCCCTGGTTTATTTTGTTATTGCTGGGCGGTGTGTTGGCGGTGGCGGTGCCGGTGGCCTTGTACTGGTGGCTCAACAGCGAGGTGGACGAGAGTCAACCCAAGCGCGTGCCCGTGCTGCAATCACGCCCGGCGCCCGCACCTGCACCTGTGCCTGTGCCTGTGCCTGTGCCTGTGCCAGTGCCTGTTGCTGTTGCTGTTCCTGCAACGGCATTGCCGGTGGTTGAGCCGCCTGTTTTGCCGCTCAGTCCAGCAAAACCCGATGTCCCCGTCGCTGCGCCGGCCGAAACAGGGGCACCTGCTGCGCCTATGGCAGCGATTGCCAGTGGCGTGCTGCATCTTGAGTTTGGTGCCGATTCCTGGACTGAAATCAAGGATGCCAGTGGAAAGATGTTGCTGCGCAAGCTCAATGTTACGGGGAGCAGCGTGGATATCCGCGGCGTTCCCCCGTTCAACCTGGTGATAGGCAACGCGGCGCAGGCAATACTCACGTATAACGGCCGCCCCATTGATTTGAAGCCTTTTATCGATGGCTCGGTTGCCCGATTTACTCTCGAAGAATAGCCACCCTGGAAGAATGATGTTTCAGATTGTGCGTCGTATGTCCCGCCAGGTGCGGGTCGGTCAAGTGCTGGTCGGGGGTGATGCCCCCGTGGTGGTGCAGTCGATGACCAACACCGATACCGTCGATATCACCGCCACCGTGCGTCAGGTTCAGGCGCTTGCCGAGGCGGGATCCGAGTTGGTGCGGATTACCGTCAACACGCTGGAAGCTGCTGCTGCGGTGCCGCGTATTCGTGATCGTCTCGACGCGCTGGGTTGCCGGGTGCCGCTGATTGGTGACTTTCATTTCAACGGCCACAAGCTGTTGACCCAGGTGCCCGAATGCGCCGAGGCCTTGGCCAAGCTGCGCATCAATCCCGGCAACCTCGGGCGCGGCAACAAGCGTGACGAGCAGTTTGCGACCCTGATCGAGGTGGCCTGCCGTTACGACAAGCCGGTACGTATCGGCGTGAATTGGGGCAGCCTCGATCAGGCGCTGGCTGTGCGCATGATGGACGAGAATGCGCGCCTGCCCCAGCCGGAAGACGCGGAGGTGGTGATGCGGCGCGCGATGGTCGCCTCGGCCCTGGAATCGGCAAAAAAGGCCGAAGAACTCGGCCTTGGCGGCGACAAGATCATTCTCTCGTGCAAGATGAGCCGGGTGCAGGATCTGATTGCGGTGTATCAGGACCTGGCTGCCGCGTGCGACTACCCGCTGCATCTGGGGTTGACCGAAGCCGGGATGGGCAGCAAGGGCATCGTGGCCTCGACCGCTGCGTTGTCGGTGTTGCTGCAGCAAGGCATCGGCGACACCATCCGGATTTCACTGACCCCCGAGCCGGGCGGCGAGCGAACCAAGGAAGTGCAGGTCGGCCAGGAGATTTTGCAGGCGCTCGGCTTGCGTGCGTTCACCCCGCAAGTCACGGCGTGCCCCGGCTGTGGCCGCACCACTTCGACCGTGTTCCAGGAACTGGCGCAGGACATCGAAACCTATTTGCGCACCCAGATGCCAGTGTGGCGCGGCCAGTATGCCGGCGTCGAATCGATGCAGGTGGCGGTGATGGGCTGCGTGGTCAACGGTCCCGGCGAATCCAAACACGCCAACATCGGCATTTCGCTGCCCGGCACCGGCGAAGTGCCGGTCGCCCCGGTGTATGTCGATGGCGAAAAGACCGTCACGCTGAAAGGCGAAAAGATCGCGCAGGAATTCCAGGCGATTGTTGAAAACTATGTGCGCAGCCATTACGGCACTGCGTGACCTAAATTCCTATTGATTAATTTATGAGCGACCTGATTCAATCCGTGCGCGGCATGAACGACTGCCTGCCCGAGGTGACCGATACCTGGCAGGCGTTCGAGTCTATCGTGCGCGACTGGCTGCGGCGCTACGGCTATCGCGAGATGCGCACGCCGATTCTCGAACACACGGGCCTGTTCAAACGCGCCATCGGTGAAGTGACCGATATCGTCGAGAAGGAAATGTATACCTTCGTCGACGAGCTGAATGGCGAGTCGCTGGCGCTGCGGCCGGAAGGCACGGCGTCCTCGGTGCGTGCGGTGATCCAGCACAATCTGCTGTACGACGGTGGCAAACGCCTGTGGTACAGCGGGCCGATGTTCCGCCACGAGCGCCCGCAGAAGGGCCGTTACCGGCAGTTTCATCAGGTCGGCGTCGAGGCGCTGGGGTTTGCCGGGCCGGACACCGACGCCGAACTGATCGTGATGTGCGCCGACCTGTGGCGCGAGCTCGGGATCGCGCCGACGCTGCAAATCAATACGCTGGGTGATATCGAGTCGCGGCATCGTCATCGCGCCAAGCTGATCGCCTATTTCGAGGCGCATCAGGATGCGCTCGACGAGGAGGCCAAACGGCGTCTGTACAGCAATCCGCTGCGGATTCTCGACAGCAAAAACCCGGCCATGCAGGCGCTTAACGACGCTGCGCCCAAACTCATGGACGAACTCGACGAGGCGGCGCTGGCGCATTTTTCCGCGTTGCAGGCGATCCTGCGCGACAACGGCATTGCGTTCGAGATCAACCCGCGTCTGGTGCGTGGACTCGATTACTACAACCGCACGGTGTTCGAGTGGGTGACCGACCAGCTCGGCGCGCAGGGTACGGTGTGTGCGGGCGGTCGTTACGATGGCCTGATCGAGCAACTGGGCGGCAAGCCGGCGCCCGCGGCCGGGTTTGCGATGGGTATCGAGCGCCTGCTGTCCTTGATGGAAACCGGCAGCGTCACGCTGGCAACGCCCGCGCCCGATGCGTATATCGTGCACGCGGGTGAGGCGGCACAGGCATTTGCCTGGCAGGCGGCGTCTGCGCTGCGCGGGGCAGGACTTGCTGCCGTGCTGCATTGCGGCGGCGGCAGTTTCAAATCGCAGATGAAAAAGGCCGATGCCAGCCGCGCCCGCTACGCGCTTATTATTGGCGACGACGAAGCGGCGGCGCAGCAGGTCACCCTCAAACCGCTGCGCGATACCGCCGAGCAAACCCGGGTCGAATTGACGCTGGCGATAAAATATTTGCAGCAGTGAATTTCTGAACACAGCATCAACTTAAAAGGATTAGCACGATGGCAACTTACGATCTGGACGAGCAGGAACAACTGGACTCATTAAAAGCCTGGTGGAAACGCTGGGGCACCGTGGCGATGCTCACGCTGGCGATCGTGCTTGCTGCCGGCGCAGGCTGGCGCTACTGGCAGAACCGCACGCTGACGCAAAGCCTGGAAGCTGCCAGCGTGTATCAAAACCTGACCCAATCGCTGGCGGCGAACGACGCCAAGGGCGCGCGTGCAGCAGGGTCGATACTGATCGACAAATACCAGGACACGGCCTATGCCCCGCGTGCGGCGCTATTGCTGGCCAAGCTGAACGCTATGAATAAAGACCTGAAAAGTGCACAAACCCAGCTGGAGTGGGCAGTTAGCAACAGCAAGGAGCCGGCCGTCAAGGATCTGGCGCGGCTGCGCCTGGCAGGGGTGCTGCTGGATCAGAAGCAATACGATGCTGCGCTGAAAGCCCTGGAGGGTGTGCATAGCGATGCGTATGCGTTTCGTTTCTTCGACATGAAGGGGGATGTGCTGCTGGCGCAAGGCAAACAGGCCGATGCGCGTGCTGCCTATCAAATGGCGTTTGGCAAGATGACAGAGGATAACGTGTACCGCAGCATAGTCGAGCTGAAGCTCGATGCGCTGGGAGGGCCGGCCAAGTGAGGATGCGTCTGCTTGCTGCCAGCTTGGCGCTGGTTTTGTCGGGGTGCAGCACACTCGATTCGATGACCGAGACGGTCGGTAGCTGGGTTGGTGCCGGCCCGACCAGGGCCAAGCCTGCACCACTGGTTGAATTCACGCCATCTGCCACACTGAGCGAAGCCTGGAAAGCCGATTCCGGCGATTCGAACGGCTATCTGTTCCGTCCGCAGGTCGATGGCGACGATGTGTACGCCGCGGGAAACAACCGGGTGGTGAGCATCGCCGTATCCTCCGGCCACATCAACTGGAAAGCCGACGCGGACGGGAAATTGTCGGCCGGGGCAGGCGTCGGCCAAGGCATCGTGCTGGCAGGCGGAAGCAAGGGTGAACTGCTGGCGCTCGATCAGAAAACGGGTCAGCTGCGCTGGAAGGTGGCGCTGTCGAGCGAAGTGACCGGGCAGATGCTGGTGCTGGCGGACACCGTGATCGTTCGTACGGGCGATGGCCATGTGCAGGGCCTCGCTGTCGCTGATGGCAGTCGCAAGTGGCTGTATACCCGCACGCTGCCGGTATTGAGCTTGCGTGGATCGGGCGGCATGGCGGTGCGCGACGATGTGCTCTACGCCGGGTTTCCCGGCGGCAAGCTGGTTGCGCTGAATGCCTTGAATGGCGCGCAGCTATGGGAAGCCACGGTGGCGCTGCCGCGCGGTGCGACCGAGCTCGAGCGGGTGGCCGATGTGATGGGCAACCCCGCGGTCGATCAGCGTCAGGTCTGCGCAGTGGCCTATCAGGGCCGCCTGGCCTGTTTTGACCGCACGAGCGGCTCACCGTTGTGGGCGCGGGATACCTCCAGCAATAGCGGGCTGGCGATGGACGACCGCAATATTTATGTCAGCGACGACAAAGATACCGTGACTGTCTACGATAAATCCAGCGGCCGCGCAGGCTGGAAGCAGGACAAGCTGGCGCGCCGCCAGATCACCGCACCGTTGGCGCTGGGCGCCTGGGTGGTGGTGGCCGACGGCGAAGGCTACGTGCACGTGTTGTCGGCCGACGACGGTAGTTTTGTTGCGCGCATCAAGGTGGACAGCGGTGTGCGCACTGCGCCGGTCGATATCGGACCGGGGTTTGCCGTGCAGACGAGCAAAGGCAGCGTGGTTGCCTTCAGGCTCAAATAATCACTCCCTCAATACCGGCGTGCGGGGTGAACCTGACCGCCAGCAAGGATAAGCATGCTTCCCACCCTGGTACTTGTCGGACGCCCTAACGTCGGCAAGTCCACTTTATTCAACCGCCTCACCGGCACGCGTGATGCGCTGGTGCACGATATGCCGGGAATGACGCGCGATCGCCACTACGGTCGCGGCCGCATTGGCGATAAACCGTATCTGGTGGTGGATACCGGCGGTCTCGAGCCGGTGGCCAAGGACGGCATCATGGCCGAAATGGCACGCCAGACCTTGCAGGCGATCGACGAAGCCGACGCCGTCATTTTCATGGTTGATGCGCGCAGCGGCATGACATCGCAGGACAAGGTGATCGCCGACCGGCTGCGCCGTGCGGCGTGCCCGGTGTGGCTCGCGGTCAACAAGGCCGAAGGCATGAACCCTGCGGTGATCACTGCAGAATTTCACGAGCTGGCACTGGGTGATCCGCTGGCGATTTCCGGCGCGCATGGCGACGGTATTTCCGATCTGGTGGAATTGGCGCTGGCGCCGTTTTCGGCCGAGGAAGAAAAAACCGACGATTTCGGCATTCCCAAAATCGCGCTGGTAGGGCGCCCCAACGTCGGCAAATCGACCCTGGTCAACGCGTTGGTGGGCGAGGAGCGCGTCATTGCGTTCGACCAGCCCGGTACCACGCGCGATTCGATTTATGTCGATTTCGAGCGCGACGGCAAGCCGTACACCCTGATCGATACCGCCGGCGTACGGCGTAAAGGCAAGGTGTTCGAGACGGTGGAAAAGTTCTCCGTCATCAAGACCCTGCAAGCGATCGAAGACGCCAACGTGGTGGTGCTGGTGCTCGATGCGCACGAAAACATTTCCGATCAGGACGCGCATCTGGCGGGCTTCATCGTGGAAGCCGGTCGGGCACTGGTGGTCGCGATCAACAAATGGGACGGCATCAGCCCCGAGCAGCGTGAAGATGTGAAACGCGACATCGGGCGCAAGCTGGCGTTCCTCGATTTTGCTCGCTTCAACTACATCTCGGCGCTGAAGGCCAAAGGCCTGGAAAATCTGTTGAAGGACGTCGAAGCCGCGCATGCCGCCGCGTTCATCAAACTTTCGACGCCCAAACTCACGCGTGTGCTGGAAATGGCGGTTGAGCAGCACACCCCGCCGAAAAACGGCTTGTTCCGGCCGAAGCCGCGATACGCTCACCAGGGCGGTAAAAACCCGCCCGTGATTGTGTTGCACGGCAACGCGCTGGAAGGCCTGCGCGACGATTACAAGCGTTATCTGGAAAGCAGCTTCCGCAAAGCGTTCAATCTGCAGGGCACGCCGCTACGCATTCAGATCAAGGAAGGCGAAAGCAAAAACCCGTACGAAGGCAAAGTGCGCGCGCCGCTCACCGAAAGTGAAGCGACACGGATGCGGCGTAAAAAGCGCGTGCGGCGCAAGGTGTACGGCGCCTGAGCGCGCCTGTTCAATTCACCTCAGTCCAGCTTGACCCGGCGCGGCTTCACCCGCAAGGGCAGGCTGTGGTTTGCCGATCAATCGGCAACAACCACGCTCAATCCAGCCAGCGCACCAGATAAAACAGCTTGAATCCTTCGGACGAACGCGACGGCCCGCTGGCAAGCGCTGCGTGCCGGCTTTTGGCCGGGTCGGCGTGCGCCAGTGCGTCAGCTTCGCTGGGATAGACCTCGACCACGCCTTCGGGAAAACGGTTACGTTTTTTGCCTGACGGCGAATAGATCACCACGGCCGAGGTGCCGACAACTTTGGATTCGATATCCGTAAACAGGCTGGTAGCCTGGGGCATGGGAACTCCCGTGGCTCAGTGGGTTTTCTTGGGGATGCTGCTGATCTTGACGGCGTGAGTATTCGGCGTTTCGTCGGTGAAGTGCGGGCGCTCATCCAGGGTGCGGCCGGTGAGTTTTGCCAGCTCGGTTTCACGGTTGGAAATCACCATCAGGCAGTCTTTTATATTGAGCACGGTGTCTTCAGACAGCGGGCTGGGGTTGCCATCGCGCGGTGCGGTATCACGCACGATCGAGGTGAGCGTCTTGCGCATCATGCGCATGATGCGCTGTTCGTCTTGCAGGGTTTGTTCGATGTCCATGGGGATGCTCCGGAGGGCGGCAAAGGGCAATCATTGTCGACGCCGGTCAGAGCTTCGTCAACGCAAGGCCCTGATGGGGACGGGGATAAAAAGCCCGAGTGGGGGCATAAACAGAATGAACCACCGCTGTTTGGCGGCTGCCTTATGCTTGCCGGCG
>JAANCK010111001.1_pt1 | contig 22223 bp, 21 predicted proteins | sample 7277841 | NCBI WGS metagenome assembly JAANCK01 (sample SAMN14222788, study PRJNA588281) | permafrost metagenome | isolation source: Arctic cryosol methane SIP | place: Canada:Nunavut | collected 2015-07 | reverse complement strand
TCGCTATTTCCCGGACCCTGACTTGCCGCCGCTGGTGATCGCACCCGAGTGGGTCGAGCGGGTGCGCTCGGAGATGGCGGAACTGCCGCGCGTGATGGCGGCCCGCTTCGTGCGGGACTATGGGCTGCCCGAATACGACGCGACGACGCTGACGCAGAGCAAGGCGATGGCGGCCTATTTCGAGGCGGCCGCGAGGGCCAGCGGCGAGGCCAAGCTGGCCAGCAACTGGATCATGGGCGAGCTGTCGCGCCGCATCAATGCCGGCGACATCGCGATCGACAAGGCACCGGTCAGCGCGCCGACGCTGGCCGCGCTGATCAGGCGGATCTCGGACGGCACCATATCCAACAACGCCGCCCGCCAGGTGTTCGATGCGTTGTGGAGCGAAGCCGGCAGTGACGTCGACGCCGTGATCGAGGCCAAGGGCCTGCGGCAGATGAGCGATGCCGGGGCGCTGGAGAAGATCATCGACGAGGTGATCGCCGCCAACCCCGGCAACGTGGCCCAGTTCAAGGCGGGCAAGGACAAGGCCTTCAACGCGCTGGTGGGTCAGGTCATGAAGGCCAGCAAGGGCAAGGCCAACCCGGCCCAGGTGAACGAACTGCTGAAGAAGAAGCTGGCGTCTTAGCGCCTAGCGCTTGGCCCCGGCCTTCACGGTGGTGACTGGCTGGCTGGCGGTGGCCACCGGCGGCACGACCGCCTGCTTCGCCCACAGCACCTTCAGCCGCGTCAGCTCCTCGTCGAAGCGGGCGTTGACCCGTACCTTCTCGACATCCTGGTCGACCACGAAGCGCTTCTGGGCCGCCAGTTGTGTGTCCACTTCCTCGATCTGGCGCTTGAGCTTGGGCGGCATGCGGGACGGGTCGAGCTGGTAGAACTCGACTTCGCCATCGAGGAATCTGCGTTGCTTCTGCAGTTCCTCGGTGCGTCGTTGCGCGGCGGCCGTGACGCTGTCGACCATCGCCAGCGCCTCGGCCCGCTCCTTGTCATGAACTTCCCGGCTCGGAAATCGTGCCACCAGCGCCCGCTCGCGCCGCTTCTCCTCCTCGATCCGGGCGCGCTCTTCCTGCTGCCGCTTTTCGTGGTCTTCCTGGGCCGCGCGCTCCGCAGCCGTCAGGTTCGGGCCGATCTTGCGGCGCGTCAGGCCACCCGGGCTGAGTTCGGTCTGCTCCCGGTCGAGGCAATCGGGGATCGGACGGTCGGCCGTCAGGCGCCGCCCCTTCGCGTCGATGCAGGTGTAGATGCTGTCGGAGGCCGCGGCTGCAACCATGGCATGGCCTGCCAGGCCGGCCAGCAGCGCCGCCAGGGCGATCGTCCGAAACGTCGATGCCTGCACTGCCATTCGTTCCCTATTCCACACCATAACGCTGGCGATAGGCCAGCACCTGGCCATGGTACACGCCGATCTCGTCGCCGCCGTGCTGCTCCAGATACTGGAGCAAATCGGCCAGTCTCGCAATGGCGCAGACCTTCAACCCCAGCCGATCGCGTACATATTGCACGGCGCTGTGATCCACGTCCGCGCCGCCCTCGGTGGCTTTTTCCTGCCGGTCCAGCGCGATCGCGACCGCGTACGGCACCGCGCCGGCCGCCTCGATGATGGCAATCGACTCGCGCGCCGCCGTGCCGGCGGACATCACGTCGTCGACGATCAACACCTTGCCGCGCACCGGTGCGCCCACCAGCGCGCCGCCCTCGCCATGGTCCTTGGCCTCCTTGCGGTTGTAGGCGTAGGGCACGTTGTGGCCCAGGCGGGCCAGCTCGATCACCACCGCCGCCGCCAGCGGAATGCCCTTGTAGGCCGGGCCGAAGACCATGTCGAAAGCTATGCCCGAGGCCAGGATGCGCTTTGCATAGAATTGCGCCAGCCGGCCGAGCTTGGCGCCGTCGTCGAACAGGCCGGCATTGAAGAAATATGGCGACAGCCGGCCGGCCTTGGTCTTGAACTGGCCGAAGCGCAGCACGCCGGCGTCCACCGCGAACTGAACGAAATCCTGGGCCAGCTGATCCTGGCCGCTACCTGCCACCATTGGGAACTCCTTGTTCAAACTCACCAGCCTCAACCTGAACGGCATCCGTTCGGCCACGAGCAAGGGCGTGGACGCCTGGCTCGCCAAGACCCGGCCGGATTGCATCTGCCTGCAGGAGGTCAAGGCCCAGGCGCCCGACGTGCAGGGCCGATTCGAGCAAATGGCGGGGCTGAAGGGCTATTTTCACTTTGCCGAGAAGAAAGGCTATTCGGGGGTGGCCGTGTACACCCGGCATCTGCCGAGCGACGTGATCGTCGGCTACGGTTCGCCGGAGTTCGACGCCGAGGGCCGCTACCTGGAGCTCAGATTCGACACGCCTTCGCGCAAATTGTCCATCATCAGTTGTTATTTTCCCAGCGGCTCCTCCGGCGAGTTGCGGCAACAGGCCAAGTTTCGCTTCCTGGACGAATTCGAGCCGCACCTGGGGCGGCTTGCGAGCGAGCGCGATTTCGTGCTGTGCGGCGACGTCAACATCGCCCACAAGGAGCAGGACCTGAAGAACTGGCGCAGCAACCGCAAGAACAGCGGCTTCCTGCCCGAGGAGCGGGCCTGGATGACCAAGGTGCTCGAAGGCGGCCTGGTCGATGTCTACCGCAAGCTGCACCCCGACACCACCGACGACGCCTATACCTGGTGGAGCAATCGTGGCCAGGCCTGGGCCAACAACGTCGGGTGGCGGCTCGATTACCAGATCGCGACGGCGCAACTGGCGCCAGCGGCGCGTGCGGTCGCGATTCACAAGGCGACCCGGTTCAGCGATCACGCCCCACTGACGATCGACTACGACCTGGCGATCTGAGCGCGGCGCGCTCTCAGCGCCCCAGCAGCTGGATGGTCCAAAACGCCAGGAAGCCGGCGAACAGCACCAGGGTCGAGAACGGCTTTTCCTCGACGGTGTGCGCTTCCATCAACAGCTCCTCGGTCACCAGGTAGAGCAGGGCCGCCGCGCTGAAGGCCAGCGCGCCGCCGATCACCGCGTGCGAAGCGCCTGTCAGCAGGAAGTTGCCGGCGAGCGCGAACACCAGCACCGTGCCGCCCAGTGCGCCGGAGATGGCGACGATGCGCCAACCGGCATTCGCGTCGGAAACCAGTGCCAGGCCGAGGAACAGCAGTTCAACGGACAAGCCCAGGGCCAGGATGGTCCCGGTCTCGCCGCCGGCGGCGAACCCGGCGCCGATGATGAAGCCATCGGTGGCCACGTCGATGAAGGTGGCCAGCAGCAAGCCGGTGTTGGATGCGCCCGTGCCGGCGGCTGCGGCTCGGTGTTCGAGCCGCAAGGTCCACAGCTTCAGCCCGTACATGAACAGGCTGCCCAGTGCGAACGCGCCCGCCAGCACCGGTCCGGGAGCGTGTTCGTTGGCGATGTCCGGCAGCAGTTCGACCGCCAATGCCGCCAGCACCACGCCGGCCGCGAAATGCTGGATCAGGCTGCGCGTGTCATGGCTGGGCTTCCAGACCGACGCGAGCATCCCACCGCCGAGGGCGACCAGCGCGGGAATCCCCATGATCAAGGCAGCGTGTACGTTCATTGTCAGGATCCCCTGGGACCAGGGCCCAATTGTAGAAACCCGCTGTCGCGCCCAGACTGCGATTTGACGAGTTGCGCCCGCCATGGGCCAACGGAGGCATCGAATGAATGACGCAGCGGCGTTCAAATTGGCCAGGGCGGGCCCGATCACCACGCGCGATCGGCAACGGGTGGCCCTCTGGGCCGTTGCCTTGCTGCTCGCATACGCCGCCTTCGGTTACTTCGCCGTCCACTCTGAAGGCCGGGCGGTGCCGGCTCATGGCTGGCTGGCTGCGGCGGCTGCAGCCGCTGTATCGACGGCCCTCCTGGCGAATTCCGCGCGCAGGGCCTTGAGCTTTTCGCGCGGGTCTTCTTTCGTCGTCGCCGTCTCCAGTGACATCTCGGCGATGAAGCGGCTGGGTTGCGCCGCGATCATCTCGCGGCCCTTCTTGCGCTTTCGGGTCCAGCTCACGGCCAGCGAGCGCTGGGCCCGGGTGATCCCCACGTACATGAGGCGCCGTTCCTCCTGCAGCCGTTGCAGGATGCTCTCGGACATCGGGGCGTGGTCACGCCCCGATTCGCTGCTCTGGCCGTCGGCCCGCGCCGCCGGACTGTCGTCGCTGCCCAGCTTGAAGGGCAGCAGGCCCTCGGTCACGCCCACCAGCATGACGTGCGGCCATTCCAGGCCCTTGGCGGCATGCAGGGTGGACAGGGTCACGACGTTCTGGTCCTGGTCACGCTCGCTGATCGTCGACAGCAGCGAGATCGTCTGCGCGACCTGCAGGAAGGTCTTCTTCTCGCTGCTGGTCGTCACCCCGGCGGCGTCGTCGATCTGGCCGCCGCAGCGCTGCGCCATCCAGTCGCAGAACTCCAGGACGTTGGTCCAGCGCGAGGCGGCCAGTTTCTCGCTCTCCTCGCCGTCGTAGATGTGCTTCTCGTAGTCGATTTCCTTCAGCCACTCGGTCAGCAGCACCCGCGCCTCGTCGGCGCCGTTGGTGTGACGCGAGCGGAATTCGAAGTCGTTCACATAGCGGCCGAACTCGTGCAGGCCCGCGAGGGCGCGGCCGGTCAGCACCGAGCCGAGCGACGAGGAGAACAGCGCCTCGAACAGGCTCAATTTGTATTTGCCGGCGAACACGCCCAGGTGCTGCAGCGTCTGGTGGCCGATGCCGCGCTTGGGCGAGGTGACCGCGCGCAGGAACGCCGGATCGTCGTCGTTGTTGACGACCAGGCGCAGCCAGGCGCACAGGTCCTTGATCTCGGCCCGGTCGAAGAAGCTCTGGCCGCCCGACACCTTGTACGGAATCTGGGCCTTGCGCAGCGCCTGCTCGAACACCCGGGCCTGGTGATTGGCGCGGTACAGCACCGCGAAGTCCTTCCAGTCCTTGCCCAGGCCCGCGCCGCTGGCGGCGCCGCCGGTGCCGGCCCGGGTCGACTGGATTCGCGCCACCACCCGCTCGGCCTCGTGCGCTTCATGGTCGGCGTCGACCACGCGCACCGGCTCGCCCTCGCCCAGCTCGGAGAACAGCACCTTGGGAAACAGCTTGGGATTGGGACCGATCACGTTGTTGGCCGCGCGCAGGATGGCGCCGGTGGAGCGGTAGTTCTGCTCCAGCTTGACCACCTTCAGCGTCGGGAAATCCAGCGGCAGGCGCCGCAGGTTGTCGAGCGTCGCGCCGCGCCACCCGTAGATCGACTGGTCGTCGTCGCCGACCGCGGTGAAGCGGCCGCGCGCGCCGACCAGCAACTTCAGCACTTCGTACTGTGTCGCGTTGGTGTCCTGGTATTCGTCGACCAGCACGTGGCCGAGCTGGGCCTGCCACTTCTCGCGCACTTCCGGATGCTGCTGCAACAATTTCAGCGGCAGGCCGATCAGGTCGTCGAAATCGACGCTCTGGTAGGCGGCCAGGCGCTTCTCGTAGCGCGCCATGATGCGCGCGGTCACCTTCTCGTTGTCATCCTTTGCTGCCCGCTCGGCGTCAGCGGAGCTGAAGCCCATGTTCTTCCACAGGCTGATGGCCCATTGCCACTGCCGCGCGGTCGCCGCGTCGGTGGTGCCGCCCGCGTCCTTGAGCAGGCCGGTCACGTCGTCGCTGTCCAGGATCGAGAACTGCGGCTTCAGGCCCAGCGCAGCGCCGTCCTGGCGCAGCATGCGCACGCCGAGCGCATGAAAGGTGCAGATCAGCACCTCCCTGGCTTCGCGCCCGATCAGGCTCTTGGCGCGCTCGCGCATTTCGGCCGCGGCCTTGTTGGTGAAGGTGATGGCTGCGATGCGTTTGGCTTCCAGCCCGGCCTGGATCAGCCGGCCGATCTTGTGCGTGATGACCCGGGTCTTGCCGGAGCCGGCCCCGGCCAGCACCAGGCAGGGCCCTTGCATGTAGTTGACAGCTTCTTGCTGGGCGAGGTTGAGGCCTGCGGACATTAGGGGGAGGAACTGCGGAGACGGAACGGTGCTGAGGGGAGAGAGTGCGAAGGGGCGAATCATACCGGCCAAGGTCCTCCCCGCGCTGACGGGATGGCGCACGCGTTGCGCGGAGAATACGCGGGTGCTTGACATCCTGCAGGTCACCTTTCCCTTCTTCGCGCTGGTGCTGTGCGGCTATGTCGCGGCGCGCTGGCGCATGTTGCCGTTCGAGGCGATCTCGGGCCTCAACTCGTTCGTGCTGTACTTCGCGCTGCCCTGCATGCTGTTTCGCTTCGGCGCAGCCACGCCGATCGGCAATCTGCTCGACCCTGCCGCGCTGGGCGTCTACCTGCTGTGCGCGCTGGTGCTGGTGGCGGCGGTGGTGCGCAGCAGCCTGAACCCGCGCGTTCGCTGGAACGACGCGGCTTTCGGTGCGCTGGTCGCGGTGTTCCCCAACACCGGCTTCATGGGCGTGCCGCTCCTGGTGGCGCTCCTGGGCGCGGCGGCCGCGGGGCCGGCGATCCTCACGATCACGATCGACCTGATCGTCACCAGCTCCCTTTGCATCGGCCTCTCACGGCTGGACAGCGCGGACGAGCACGGTGCGGCCGATGCCGCGCGCCGCGCGCTCAAGGGCATGGCGCTCAATCCGATGGCGTGGTCGATCGCGCTGGGTGCCATGGCGTCCGCCCTGCAACTGGAGCCGATTCGGCCGGTGCGGCAGACCCTGGGGCTGCTGGCGGACGCGGCCGCGCCGGTCGCGCTGTTCACGATCGGCGCCGTGCTGGCGCGCTCGCAGTACGTTGCAGCGCTGGAGGCGCACGAACCCATGCCGCAGCGCGACTATCTGCCGATCGTTCTGGTGAAGCTGCTGGTCCAGCCGCTGCTGGTGCTCGGGGTCGGCAGCCTGGCAATCGCGATGGGTGCGCCACTGGGGCACTTCACGCTCGAAGTGATGGTGCTGGTGGCGGCGCTGCCGAGCGCCAGCAATGTGTCGGTGCTGGCCGAGCGCTTTGGCGCCGACACCGGCCGCATCGCGCGGATCATCCTGCTGACGACCGCGCTGGCGTTCCTGAGTTTCTCGGGTGCGGTGGCGTTGCTGCGTTAGAGAAACCAGACAGCCGGACGCAAAAGACGCAGACGTACGCAGAGGTCGCAAAAGAGCCCGGAGTCAATTGGATCCTATTGCGTCCTCTGCGTCCTGCCCCCGCTTGCGAGTCCGCATTAGCCCATGTGCCGCAGATAGGCGCGCACCTTGCGAGGCGTGATGCCGACCGCCTGCACGGCCTGTTTCAAGCGCTCCGGCGAAGTGCCCATCGCCTTGGCCCAGCCATGGATCTCCCGCTCATGGTTGGTGCGGATGCGCTCGAGGTCGGTGTTGCTGCTGGTCGGGATTGGGGCAGTGGTCATGAGTTCTCCCTGAGCTTCCTGCCGAGGATGCACAAACCGGGCGAACCCGGCTGTAGGACCATGCCCACTGCCGGGCTGGGGGCCAGCCTACACGACAGCAGAGGGTCAATGCCCAGCTCGCGAGCCCGTCTTCGCGCGGGTTGACGGCTGTGCCTGCGCCAGGGCGCTGCGCCAGCGCGCCGAGACGGCAGCCAGGGTCGCGCCGGGGTTTGGTACCAGCTCCCGGCCGAAGGCGCGAACGAGGTCCCGCAAGGCTTCGCGACCGATGAGGTACTCCACCGGGGACTTGCCGTCGATGCGGGCCAGGGCCAGCGCCGGCAACAGGCTGGCGGCCCTCGCCTCGAGCTGCGCGCGCGGCTCGAACCGGACCTCAGCCAGGTACGCCATCGCGAGCGCATCGAACGATCGCAGCAGAGCAGACGAGTGTTGCGGCATCAGCACCGACTTCAACAGCAAGTGGTTGAGGCAGAAGGCGATATCGAAGGCCGGATCGCCGTACCAGGCGCACTCCGCGTCCAGCAACACCGGCCCGTCGGGACCGACCAGGATGTTCTTGGGACTGACGTCGCCGTGCACCAGCGCAATGCGCGCCGCGGCGGTGCGTTCGACCAGCGCTGCCAGCGCCGGCGCCAGGTCGGGATGGCGGAGGCCGGTGGCGAGCAGGTAGGGGTCGAGGCGTAACGCGCGAAAGTTCTCGCCGCTGTCGAAGGCGGCGGCCAGATCGGGCCGACCCGCCGTCGCGTTGTGCAGCGTTGCGAGCAACTCCCCCACCTTGGTCGCGGTCGTTACGTCGACGTGACCGGCCAGCAGTTGCGCCTTCCAGAGCGGGTAGCGCTCGGGCGGCAGGAACGCCATGGCGAACAGGCCCAGTTCCGGGTCGTGCGCCAGCGGCTGCGGCACAGCCTGCGGCGCGATCTTCGCGGCCAGCAACAGCCACTCCCATTCGTAGCGGTTGCGGCTGACCGGCGCAAGCCACTCGGAAGCCACGCGCAATTGGGCCAGCGCGCGCTTCACACACAGGCTACGGCCCGGCAGGTCGACTCGCCAGATGTCGGAGGACACGCCGCCCGCAAGCGGCGTCCACAGCGCCGGTTCGTCCGGTGTCGCGAGTCGCTGGCGCAGCAGGAACTGCGTGAGCGCGGGTTCGGCCGTGGTGTACGAACTAGCACGCGCCATGGCGGCCCCGCATGCCTTGAATGCCGGCGTAAGCGGCGCCGCTGTGCTCCTCGATCCGCAGCAACTGGTTGTACTTGGCCACGGTGCTCGACGTGCGCAGCGACCCGATCTTGATCTGGCCGGCAGCACTGCCCACGGCGATGTCGGACATGAACGCGTCCTCGGTTTCGCCCGAGCGGGCCGAGACGATGGTGGCGTAGCCCGCGCTCCTGGCCTGGGCGATCACGGCAAGCGTGCCGCTCACGGTGCCGTTCTGGTTGGCCTTGACCAGCACGCCGTTGCCGATCCTGCTGTCGATTGCGCGCTGCAAGCGCAGGGCGTTGGTCGCGAACAGGTCGTCGCCGACCAGCTGCACGCGCTCGCCCAGCGCGCGGGTGAGATCGGCCCAGCCGCTCCAGTCTTCCTCGCCCAGGCCATCCTCGATCGACACCACAGGGAATTCGTCGCACCAGGAAGCCAGCATCGCGATGGTTTCGCCGGCGGTTCGCTCCACGCCTTCGCGGGCAAAGCGGTAACGGCCATCCTGTGCCTGCAGCGTGCTGGCCGCCACGTCGATCGCGATGGCGATGTCGACGCCCGGCTTCAGTCCCGCGCGACCGATCGCCTCGACCATCATTTGCAGTGCGGCTCGCCCCGACTCGAGGCCGGGGCTCAGGCCGCCTTCGTCGGCCAACAGCGTGGGGAGGTTTCTCTCGCGCGCGACTTCGGTCGCGGCGTGGCGCACCCGCGCCAGCAGGTGGATCGCATCGGCGACGGTTGCGGCACGCAGCGGCACGGCCAGGAAGTCCTGCACGTCCATGCCGCGGCCCGCATGCAGCCCGCCGCTCAGGATGTTGGTCATTGGCAGCGGCAGGGTGGGGGCGGTCACGCCGCAGAGTTGGGCGATCCGTTGATAGAGCTGCAGCCGCGACGCCTGCGCTCCAGCGCGGCAAACGGCCAGTGAAACCCCGAGGATCGCGTTGGCCCCAAGCCGCGCCAATTGCGCCGTGCCGTCCAGCGCCAGCAACTGGTCGTCCACTCGCTTCTGATCGAGCGCATCGATGCCGCCCAGCGCCTGCGCGATTTCCCCGTTCACGTTCGCCACCGCCTTGAGCACGCCCAGGCCGGCGTAATGGGCCGGGTCGCCGTCGCGCAGTTCATGCGCCTCGGCTGCGCCGGTGGAAGCGCCCGACGGCACGCTGGCCCGTCCGAAGGCGCCGTCTTCCAGCCAGGCATCGACTTCGACCGTGGGCCGGCCGCGCGAATCCAGGATCTGGCGTGCCAGCAGCGTGCGGATCGAGGTCTTCATCGTGTCGGGGCGCCGCTGGTTCGGTCAGAGCACGGCTTCGATCAGGAACGGGCCCTTGCGCGACAGCGCGGCCTTCAGTACCCTGCAGAGCTCTTGCGCGGTGGTCACTCGCGCGGCCTCCACGCCCATGCCCGCCGCGAGCTGGGTCCACTGCAGCGCCGGCTGATCGAGATCGAGCATGCGCCTGGCATTGACGCCTGGCACGCCCGCGCCGACGCCCCGCAGCTCGGCGTGCAGGATGGCGTAGGAGCGATTGGCGAAAACGATGGTCACCACGTCGAGCGCTTCGCGCGCCTGGGTCCAAAGGGCCTGCAGCGTGTACATGCCGCTGCCGTCGGCCTCGAGCGAGATCACCTTGCGGTCGGGGCAGGCGATGGCCGCCCCCACGGCCATGGGCAGCCCTTCGCCGATCGCACCGCCGGTGAGCTGCAGGTAGTCGTGCTGCGGCACGGTGCGGGTGAACTGGAACAGGTTGCGGCCCGATGTGACGGACTCGTCGCAAATGATCGCGTGCTCGGGCATGAGCGCGGCCAGCGCCGTGGCGACCGAGGCCGGTGTCAACGCGCCGGTCGGCAAGTCCGGGCGCTTGAACTCCATCACGTCGGGCTTCACGTTGGCGCCCACGCCGAGCTCGTCGGCCAGCCATTGCAGCGCGTGCAACAGATCGTCCGCGGGATCGGCCAGTTGCAGCACCGAGCAGCCTTCGGGCAACATGTCGCTCGGCTTGCCGGGATAGGCGAAGAAGGCCACCGGCGCCTTGGCGCCGACCAGGATCAGGTGCTCGATGTCCTTCAGGGCTGCAAGCGCCTGCTCGATGGGATAGGGCACGCGCTCGATGTCCATGCGTCCGGCGCCGCGCTCCATGCGGGCGTTCGACTGCTGGGCCAGCAGGCGCACCCCGGTGGCTTTGGCAATGCGCCCCGCCACCTCCAGCGCGTTCGCGCGCAGCGCGACACCGGAGAGCATCAGCGTGGTGCGCTTGCCCGAGCGGATGGCCGCCGCGGCGGCCGCGATGTGCGGCTGCAAGACCTTGGCGCGCGCGAGCGGCGGCGTCACGGCGCTCAGCGGCGCCGTGGTTTCGGTCCAGGCCGCGTCAGCGGCCAGGATCAGCGTCGCGATGCGCCCGGGCGCGGCGCGCGCCTGCGTGATCGCGAGCGCCGCATCGCGCGAGACATGGTCGGCCTCCGAGACCCGGTGCACCCAGTGCGACATCGGACGCGCCAGGCCTTCGATGTCGCTGGTCAGCGGCGCGTCGTGCCGGAGATGATAGGTCGCGTGATCGCCGACGATGTTGACCACCGGCGAGCGGGCCCGCTTGGCGTTGTGCAGGTTGGCCAGGCCGTTGGCCAGGCCCGGGCCCAGGTGCAGCAAGGTCGCCGCCGGCTTTTCCGCCATCCGGGCATAGCCGTCGGCAGCGCCCGTCACCACGCCTTCGAACAGACCCAGCACGCAGCGCATCTTCGGCTTGCGGTCGAGCGCCGCGACGAAATGCATTTCGGAGGTGCCGGGATTGGCGAAACAGGTGTCGACACCGCCGGCCAGCAGGGTGTCGCAGAGGGCGTCCGCGCCGTTCATATCGGATCCTTGAGGTGGAGACCTCAGTTTACCGGCAGGTCTGTGACGGCCCGCAGTCCGGTTTCACGCCGGTTGCAGCATGCCCTTGCGTTCGATGAACGCCGCCACCTCGGCCACGCCCTGCAGCGTCTTGAGGTTGGTCATGACGAACGGGCGGGTGCCGCGCATGCGGCGGGTATCGGCTTGCATCACACCCAGGTCGGCGCCGACGTGGGGCGCCAGGTCGATCTTGTTGATGACCAACAGGTCGCTCTTGGTGATTCCGGGGCCGCCTTTGCGCGGGATCTTCTCGCCGGCGGCGACGTCGATGACGTAGAGGGTGAGGTCGCTCAGTTCCGGGCTGAAGGTGGCGGCCAGGTTGTCGCCGCCGCTTTCGATGAACACGATGTCGGCGTCCGGAAACGCCACCAGCATCCGGTCGATGGCTTCGAGGTTGATCGACGCGTCTTCGCGGATCGCGGTGTGAGGGCAGCCGCCGGTCTCGACGCCCATGATCCGATCGGCCGGCAGCGCGCCGCTCTCGGTGAGCAGCCGCTGGTCTTCCCGGGTGTAGATGTCGTTGGTGATCGCGACCAGGTCCCAGCGGCCGCGCATCGCCTTGCACAGCATTTCCAGCAGGGTGGTCTTGCCCGAGCCCACCGGCCCGCCGATGCCCACGCGCAAGGGGGGCAGGGGCTTGGTGCGGTTGGGGATGTGGTGGAGGATCGAGGAGCTCATGAGCGGAACAGTCGTGAATATTGGGTTTCGTGGCGTGCCGACAGGATGGCGAGCATCGGCGCAAACGCCTGGCGCTCATCGTCGCCCAACGCCAGCGCGTGGTCGACCGCTGCCGGCATCTCTGCGGCCAGGCGCGCCAGGATGCGCTGGCCGGCGCTCTGGCCCAGCGGCACCGATTTGACGGCCGCCTGGATCATGTTCTCGGCCCAGCCGAACGCGCAGGCCAACAGCGCTTCGCGCACCGTGGCCGCGCCAGCGCAAATCGCCAGTGCCCAGGCCACCGGATAGGTCAGCGGCTGCGGCGCGCGCGCGGCCACCGCGGGCTGCACCGACTTGAGCCACTCGATCATCGAGCGGCCCATCTGCTCGGTCTGCTGCAACTGCTCGCTGGTCTCGCGCGTGCGCAGCACCCAGTCGTTGAGCTCGGCGATGCGCCCGGCGTCGGCGGCCCGCCACGCAATGAGTGCTTGGGCGATGACCGGCAGTTCCGCGCGCGCCAGCGTCATGTGCAGTTGCTCGACCAGCCAGTCGCCCGCGCTCGCTTCCGTGACGGCCAAGCCGGCGTCCACTGCGGACTCTATTCCTTCCGAATAGGAAAAAGCGCCGACGGGCAATGCCGGGGAGGCCATCCACATCAGCTGCAGCAGCGCGGCGTCAGTGGGAGTGGTCGCCATGCTCGTGGGAATGGGTGGGGCTGGGTTCGGCCTCGACGCCGTGACGCAAGTGACCGGGATGGTGGTGGCCATTCCCGCCGTAGGCGCCGGCCTCGGGTTCGAACGTGGCCTGGGTTTCGGTGACGATCAGGTGCATGGCACGCAGCATCTCCGCCAGCACGTGGTCGGGCTCGATCTTCAGGTGATCCGGCTTGAGTTCGATCGGCACGTGGCGATTGCCCAGGTGGTAGGCGGCGCGGGTCAGGTCGAACGCGCTGCCGTGCTCGGGGCGGGGCGTGACGACCAGCACCGGTTGCGCCGCAGCGATGACCCGGACCAGCGAGCCGTCCTGCGCCAGCAGCACGTCGCCGCCGCGCACGACGTTGCCGCGCGGCAGGAAGATCCCCAGGTGCCTTCCCCGCGAATCGGTGCAGTCGAACCGGCTCTTCTGGCGCACGTCCCAGTCCAGTTCCACCGTCGCCGCGCGTTGCACCAGTACCGGCGCCAATCCGGCGCCGCGTGGCAGCAGCTTGGCGACTTGCAGCATCAAGAAGTCCTTAGAACAGGAAATAGCGCTGCGCCATCGGCAGCACGGTGGCGGCCTCGCAGGTCAGCAGCACGCCGTCGGCGCGCACCGCGTAGGTCTGCGGGTCGATCTCCATCACCGGCAGCGCGTTGTTGTGGACCATGTTGCCCTTGCGCACCCCGCGGATGTTTTTCACTGCGCTCACGCTCTTCGCCAGGCCACAGCGCTCGCGGATGCCGCTGTCCAGGGCCGCCTGCGAGACGAAAGTCAGGGAGCCACGTGCCAATGCGCCGCCGAAGCTGCCGAACATCGGCCGGTAGTGCACCGGTTGCGGCGTCGGGATCGACGCGTTCGGGTCGCCCATTGCCGCCATCGCGATGAAGCCGCCCTTGAGGATCAGCGCCGGCTTGACGCCGAAAAAGGCCGGCCGCCAGACCACCAGGTCGGCCCACTTGCCCGGCTCGATGCTGCCGACCTCATGGCTGATGCCGTGGGCGAGGGCCGGGTTGATGGTGTATTTGGCGATGTAGCGCTTGACGCGAAAGTTGTCGCTGCGCTCGCCGTCGCCCGGTAACTTGCCGCGCTGCAGCTTCATCTTGTGCGCCGTCTGCCAGGTCCGCAGGATCACCTCGCCGACCCGTCCCATGGCCTGGCTGTCGCTGGACATCATGCTGATCGCGCCGAGGTCGTGCAGCACGTCCTCGGCGGCGATGGTTTCCTTGCGGATGCGGCTTTCGGCAAAAGCCAGGTCCTCGGCAATGGCCGGGTCGAGGTGGTGGCACACCATCAGCATGTCGACATGCTCGTCGAGCGTGTTGACGGTGTAGGGCATGGTCGGGTTGGTCGACGACGGCAGGAAGTTCGCCTCGCCCACCACCCGCAGGATGTCGGGTGCATGGCCGCCGCCGGCCCCCTCGGTGTGAAAGGCGCACAGCGAGCGGCCCTTGGTCGCCGCGATGGTGTTCTCGACGAAGCCCGATTCGTTGAGCGTGTCGCTGTGGATCGCCACCTGGGTGTCGGTCTCCTCGGCCACATCCAGGCAGTTGCTGATCGCGGCGGGCGTGGTGCCCCAGTCCTCGTGCAGCTTCAGGCCGATCGCACCGGCGTCGATCTGCTCGCGCAAGGCGGCGGGCTGGCTGGCGTTGCCCTTGCCGAGGAATCCCAGGTTCATGGCAAAGCCATCGGCGGCCTGCAACATTCGAGCGATGTTCCACGGTCCCGGTGTGCAGGTGGTGGCGAAGGTGCCGGTGGCCGGCCCGGTGCCGCCGCCCATCATGGTGGTGATGCCGGAGGCCAGCGCCTCCTCGATCTGCTGCGGGCAGATGAAATGGATGTGGCAGTCGATCCCGCCGGCGGTGACGATGTTGCCTTCGCAGGAGATGATCTCGGTGCCCGGGCCGATGATGATGTCGACGCCGGGCTGGGTGTCGGGATTGCCGGCCTTGCCGATCGCCGCGACCCGGCCGTCCTTCACTCCGATGTCGGCCTTGACGATGCCCCAGTGGTCCACGATCAGCGCGTTGGTCAGCACGCAATCCATCGCGCCTTCCTGGCGCGAGCGCTGGCTCTGCGCCATGCCGTCGCGGATGGTCTTGCCGCCGCCGAACTTCACTTCCTCGCCGTAGCCGCCGGCGCGCAGCGTGTAGTCGTCCTCGACCTCGATCAGCAAGTCGGTGTCGGCCAGCCGCACCCGGTCGCCGATGGTGGGGCCGAACATCTCGGCGTAGGCGCGCCGTCCTATGGTGGCCATGGTCAGAGCTTCCCTTGCACCAGGCCGCGGAAGCCGAAGACAATGCGGTCGCCTGCGAGATCCACCAGTCCCACGGTGCGCTGCTGGCCCGGCTCGAAGCGAACTGCGGTGCCCGAAGCGATGTTCAGCCGCATGCCGCGTGCGGCAGCGCGGTCGAACGCGAGCGCGCCGTTGGTTTCGGCGAAATGATAGTGGGAGCCGACCTGCACCGGCCGGTCGGCCGTGTTGCGAACCACCAGCGTGAGGGTGCGGCGTCCAGCGTTGATTTCGTGCTCGCCGTCCTCGGTCAGGATTTCTCCGGGTGTCATCGCGCCGCTCCTGGCTTGGGAATCAAGGCACTGGCTGGTGCACGGTGACCAGTTTGGTGCCGTCGGGAAAGGTCGCCTCGACCTGGATGTCGGGGATCATTTCAGCCACGCCGTCCATCACGTCGGCACGGGTCAGCACGTTGCGGCCTTCGCTCATGAGTTGCGCCACGCTCTTGCCGTCGCGGGCGCCTTCCATGATGGCCGCCGAGATCAGCGCCACCGCTTCCGGGTAATTGAGCTTCAAGCCGCGCGCCTTGCGCCGCTCGGCCAGCAGGGCCGCGGTGAAGATCAGCAGCTTGTCTTTTTCTCGGGGCGTCAATTCCATGTCGCGCTCGTGGGTGCAGCTTCGTTGTCGCAAGTCATGTGCCACGCCGTTCCGCCTTCGCGGAATCGGCAGCGTGGCCCGATTCCGCATTTTGGTGCGTAACGACCCACTTTGGACAGGCGCTTGCAAGGAAATCGTGCGCGGGACCCGAGACCACCCCGCGCATGGGCGTGCTGGAGATTGGCATATCCCTTGCGTAGTCAGCTTCGACCCAATATGGGGTCGTCACCTCATTCGGAGAAAGCCACCATGAATCGTCGAGGGAACCTGAAACTCCTCACCGCGTCCATCGCCCTCGGCCTGGGCATGGGTCTGCCGCAACTCGCGTTGGCCCAGAGCAAGGACACCATCAAGGTCGGCGTCCTGCACAGCCTGTCGGGCACGATGGCCATTTCAGAGACCGTGCTGAAGGACACGGTGCTGATGGCCATCGATGAAATCAACGCCAAGGGCGGCGTGCTGGGCAAGAAGCTCGAACCGGTGGTGGTCGACCCGGCCTCCAACTGGCCGCTGTTCGCCGAGAAGACCAAGCAGCTGCTCACGCAGGACAAGGTCGCCGTGATCTTCGGCTGCTGGACCTCGGTCTCGCGCAAGTCGGTGCTGCCGGTCGTGGAAGAACTCAACGGCCTGCTGTTCTACCCGGTGCAGTATGAGGGCGAGGAGCTGTCCAGGAATGTCTTCTACACCGGCGCCGCGCCGAATCAGCAGGCGATCCCGGCGGTGGACTATTTGATGAGCAAGGACGGCGGCGGCGCCAAGCGCTGGGTGCTGCTGGGCACCGACTACGTCTACCCGCGCACCACCAACAAGATCCTGCGCGCCTACCTGCACAGCAAGGGCGTGAAGGACGGCGACATCGACGAAAAGTACACCCCGTTCGGCCACAGCGACTACCAGACCATCGTCGCCGACATCAAGAAGTTCTCGGCCGGCGGCAAGACCGCGGTCGTTTCCACCATCAACGGCGACTCGAACGTGCCGTTCTACAAGGAGCTGGGCAACGCCGGCCTGAAGGCCAAGGACGTCCCGGTGGTTGCCTTCTCGGTGGGCGAAGAGGAATTGCGCGGCGTCGACACCAAGCCGCTGGTGGGCCACCTGGCCGCCTGGAACTACTTCATGTCGCTCAAGAACCCGACCAACGATGCGTTCAAGAAGGAGTGGGCCGCCTATGCCAAGTCGCACGAACTGCCCGGCGCCGACAAGCCGCTGACCAACGATCCGATGGAAGCGACCTGGATCGGCATCCACATGTGGAAGCAGGCCGTCGAGAAGGCCAAGAGCACCGACGTGGACAAGGTCATCGCCGCGATGGCCGGCCAGAAGTTCCCGGCGCCCAGCGGCATCATGTCCGAGATGGATCCCAAGAACCACCATCTGCACAAATCGGTGTTCATCGGAGAAATCAAGGCCGACGGCCAGTTCAACGTGGTGTGGAAGACCCCGGGCCCGGTGAAAGCCAAGCCTTGGTCGCCCTACATCGAAGGCAACGACAAGAAGCCCGACGAGCCGGCGAAGAAATAGGACGCCCCCCGAAGCGGCCCTTTGGGCCGATGCCCCCTCGGGCTTCGCCCTCTCCCCCTCCTGGGGGAGGCGCGGGCCGCTTAGGAGCGGCCGTGCGCGGCGCGCCCCCGAATGAAGCCACGACGCGTCAGGTGCTTGCAGGGTGCGCAGCGCGCTGCCCACCCTACAGGTTCTTCATGCTCATTCGCACCCTCATTTTCATGATGGCTTTGCTCGCGAGCAGCGCGCATGCGCTGACGCCGGCCCAGGCAAACGCCATCGCGACCGGCGACACCGATGCGCGCATCGAGGCGCTGAACCAGGCCGTGGCCGATGCCGACGACAAGACCGCGGCCTTCATCCAGGCACTGGCCGACGAGGCCGTGAAGATCGCCGGCGACAAGGTCTTCGTGGTCAAGGACGGCAAGGCCTTCGATCCGGTCACCGGCGCGCCAAGCCCGCTGCCCGCAGATGCCGAGGACGTGATCAGCAACAACCGCATGCGCGGCGAACTGGACACGGCGCTCGCCGCGCTCAAGCTGTTCTCCAGGGACGACCGGCAGCGCGCCGAGGCCGTGAAGGTCCTGCGCAACGACAGCGACGAGTCGCGCCTGCCGCTGATCGAGAAGGCCTACGCGGCCGAGCCCAATCCGCAGATCAAGGAGCAACTGGGGCTGGTGCGCGCCGCCGTGCTGCTGGGCAGCAGCGACAAGTCGCGGCGCCTGGACGCGGCCCAATTGCTGGCGCAAAGCAACAACGGCAATACCAAGACGCTGTTGATCGAGCGGATCAAGGTCGAAACGGACCCCGCTGTCAAGACCGCCCTCCAGGCCTCGCTGCGCACCGTCGAGGGGTCACTGGCCTGGGGCGACAAGGTGGGGGCGCTGTTCTCCGGCATCAGCCTGGGCTCGATCCTGTTGCTGGTTGCCCTGGGGCTGGCCATCACATACGGCCTGATGGGCGTGATCAACATGGCGCACGGCGAGCTGATGATGATCGGTGCCTATGCCACCTACGTGGTCCAGGGCCTGTTCCAGAGACACCTGCCCAGCGCTTTCGACTGGTACCTGGTGGCCGCGGTGCCGGTGGCGTTCGGCGCATCCGCCCTGATGGGCGCGATGCTGGAGCGCAGCGTGATCCGCTTCCTCTATGGCCGGCCGCTGGAGACGCTGCTGGCCACCTGGGGCATCAGCCTGATGCTGCAGCAACTGGTGCGCTCGGTGTTCGGCGCCCAGAACGTCGGCGTGGAAAACCCCAGCTGGATGAGCGGCGGCGTGGTGGTCATGGGCAACCTGCAACTGCCCTGGAACCGCATCGTGATCGTCGGCTTCGCCTTCTTCGTGCTGGGGCTGATGGCCTTCCTGATCGGCAAGACCCGGCTGGGCCTCTTCGTGCGCGGCGTCACCCAGAACCGGCCCATCGCCTCGTGCATGGGTGTGAACACGGCGCGCATCGACACCTACGCGTTCGCGCTGGGGTCGGGCATCGCCGGGCTGGCCGGTTGCGCGTTGAGCCAGGTCGGCAACGTCGGCCCGGACCTCGGCCAGGGCTACATCGTCGACGCGTTCATGGTGGTCGTGCTCGGCGGCGTCGGCCAACTCGCCGGCACGGTCTACGCGGCGCTCGGCCTGGGCGTTCTCAACAAGTTGCTGGAGGGTTGGGCCGGCGCGGTGCTGGCCAAGATCGCCGTGCTGGTGTTCATCATCGTCTTCATCCAGAAGCGGCCGCAGGGCCTGTTCGCGATGAAGGGCCGCAGCGCGGAGGCGTAATGTCCCCGACATTGAACAGCCAGAACGCAGAGGGCGCAAAGATTGCGCAGAGAACGCAGAGAAGACATCCAGTTCTTTTCGGGGTTTCCTCCGCGTCCTCTGCGAGTCCTCCGCGTCCTCTGCGTTCAAAAAGACGCTCGCTCGTCAGTCACCTTCCGGAGATGGCGTCGTGATGCGAGATCCCCAGCCCGCGGTCGCTCCGCTCACGCTGCCCACCCCATCCGCGATCCTGTCCCGAACCGGCTGGACCACCTTCATCATCGCGCTGCTGGCGGTCTGCGCCGTGGCGCCGCTGCTGAACCTGGTGGTGCCCACCGGCAGCGTCTTCCACATGAGCGACTACGCGGTGGCGCTGGTCGGCAAGATCATGTGCTACGCCATCTGCGCGCTGGCGATGGACCTGATCTGGGGCTACACCGGCATCCTGTCGCTGGGGCACGGCCTTTTCTTCGCGCTGGGCGGCTATGCGATGGGCATGTACTTGATGCGCCAGATCGGCCGCGACGGCAACTACAAGAGCGACCTGCCGGACTTCATGGTGTTCCTCGACTGGAAGCAGCTCCCCTGGCACTGGCAGCTCTCGGACAGCTTCGTTGCCACCCTGTTCCTCATCGTTGCCGTGCCCGCGCTGGTGGCGTTTGTGTTCGGCTACTTCGCCTTCCGCTCCCGCATCAAGGGCGTCTATTTCTCCATCATCACGCAGGCCATGACGTTTGCGGCAATGCTGCTGTTCTTCCGCAACGAGACCGGCTTCGGCGGCAACAACGGCTTCACCGATTTCAAGCGCATCCTGGGTGTTCCGATTGCCACGCAGTCAACGCGCATGCTGCTCTTCGTGCTCACCGGCGTCGTGCTGCTGGGGTTCTTCCTGGCTGCGCGCTGGCTGGTGGCCAGCAAGTTCGGCCGGGTGTTGCAGGCCATCCGCGACGCCGAGACCCGGGTGATGTTCTCCGGCTATTCGCCGGTCGGCTACAAGTTGACGATCTGGACAATCTCGGCCGTGATGTGCGGCGTGGCGGGAGCCCTCTATGTGCCGCAGGTCGGCATCATCAACCCCAGCGAGATGAGCCCGGCCAACTCGATCGAGTTCGCGGTGTGGGCCGCGGTGGGGGGCCGCGCGACGCTGATCGGCCCCATCGTCGGCGCCTTCCTGGTGAACGGCGCCAAGAGCTGGCTCACCGTCACCGCGCCCGAGGTCTGGCTGTATTTCCTCGGTGCCCTGTTCATCGGCGTGACGCTGTTCCTGCCCAACGGGGTCATCGGTCTGGTGAACCAGTGGAAGGCGCGAACGAAATGACGCCCGACCTGATGGAGGACGGCGAGCGACGGGCACGCGCGCACCGCGAACACAAGCTGAAGGGGCGTACCCATTCCGGCGGCCGCGCTGCGGGGTTCGGCCGCCCGGTGACGGCTGGCGAGGTCGACGTCGCCCACGGCCGCATCCTGTACCTGGAAGACGTCAGCGTCAGCTTCGACGGTTTCAAGGCGATCAACGGACTGTCGCTGGACATTGCGCCGGGCGAGCTGCGCTGCATCATCGGCCCCAACGGCGCCGGCAAGACCACGCTGATGGACATCATCACCGGCAAGACCCGGCCCGACGCGGGCACCGTGTTCTTCGGCAGCACGATCGACCTGCTGCGCTACACCGAGCCGGAAATCGCGCAACTAGGAATCGGCCGCAAGTTCCAGAAGCCGACCGTGTTCGAGCGGCTCACGGTGTTCGAAAACCTGGAGCTGGCGCTCAAGACCGACAAGGGCGTCAAGCCCTCGATGTTCTTTCGCCTGGACAGCGGCCAGGGCGATCGGTTGGCGCAGATGCTGCACACCATCCAGCTGGCCGAAGCGGTGCGACGGCCGGCCGGCACGTTGAGCCACGGCCAGAAGCAGTGGCTGGAGATCGGGATGCTGCTGATGCAGGACCCGAAATTGCTGCTGCTCGACGAGCCGGTGGCGGGAATGACCGATGAGGAAACCGCGCGCACCGCCGAACTGTTCCTGCAGTTGAAGGGCAAGCATTCGCTGATGGTGGTCGAGCACGACATGAGTTTCATCCAGAGCATTTCGGAAATCGTCACGGTGCTGTCCGAAGGCTCGGTGCTCGCGCAGGGCACTCTGGCGCAAGTGCAGAACGACGAGCGCGTGATCGAGGTGTACCTGGGGCGGTGAAATGAATTCAGACATCCGGACGCAGAAGACGCAAAAGACGCAAAAGGCGCAGAAGGCGCAGAAGGCGCAGAAGGAATTCAAATGAATGATTGTTCGGCTGTTCTTTTGCGTCTTCTGCGTTCCTCTGCGTCTTCTGCGTCCTTGAACCCGGTATTCAAATGCTGAACGTCAAGAACATCAACCAGTACTATGGCGGCTCGCACATCTTGCGGGACGTCAGCTTGCAGGCGCATCGCGGCAAGGTGACGGTGCTGCTGGGCCGCAACGGCGTCGGCAAGACCACGCTGCTCAAGTCGCTGATGGGCCTGGTGCCTATCAGGACCGGCATGATCGAGTTCGACGGCCGCGCCATCCAGAACGCCACGCCGTACCAGCGCGCGCGTGCCGGCATCGGCTTCGTACCGCAGGGCCGCGAGATCTTCGGCCGCCTCACGGTGGAAGAAAACCTGCGCATGGGCCTGGCCTACAAGCCGGCCGGCGAGGCCGTGCCGGCCGAACTGTTCGAGCTGTTCCCGGTCTTGAAGCAGATGCTGCGGCGCCGAGGCGGCGACCTCTCGGGCGGCCAGCAACAGCAACTCGCCATCGCGCGCGCTCTCGCCGCCAAGCCCAAATTGTTGATCCTGGACGAGCCCACCGAAGGCATCCAGCCCAGCATCATCAAGGACATCGGGCGGGTCATCCGGTTGCTGGCCGATCGCGGCGAGATGGCGATCCTGCTGGTGGAGCAGTACTACGACTTCGCGCGCGAACTGGCCGACGATTACCTGGTGATGCAACGCGGCGAATTCATCGCGCGCGGCGCCGGCTCCGACATGGAAGCGGACGGGGTGCGGGAACTGGTGGCGATCTAAGAGGGACGTACCCACTCATCACATCGCCCAGCTCCGCGGCACCGTGGGCGGCAGATTCCACAGCGCCGGGCGCCACGCGGCGCGGATCGCCTTGAGCAGGGCCATCGCCGGTTCCACCTGTGGAGCCAGGGCGCGCACGACGATCACCCGGGACCCCGGTGCGGTAGCGCCGGCGATCGCCGCCATGCCCTGAGCCGCGATCGCGCTGTTGGCCAGTTCCAGCGCCTGCTCGCGCCGTGGTCTCGCAAGCGGGCTGCCGCTGGCC
>JAANCK010174851.1_pt1 | contig 22259 bp, 22 predicted proteins | sample 7277841 | NCBI WGS metagenome assembly JAANCK01 (sample SAMN14222788, study PRJNA588281) | permafrost metagenome | isolation source: Arctic cryosol methane SIP | place: Canada:Nunavut | collected 2015-07 | reverse complement strand
CGTGAGCGACGGCGACCTGATTGAAGGCGTGGCGTCGGAAGCCGCCTCGCTCGCGGGACACCTGCAGCTCGGCAAGCTGGTCTACCTCTACGACGACAATCGGGTCACGCTGTCCGCGGGCACCGACATCGCGTTCACGGAGGACCGCGCCCGGCGCTTCGAGGCCTACGGCTGGCACACCCAATCTGTCGACGACGGCAACGATCTCGCGGCGATCGAGCGTGCGCTTTCGAGCGCCCACGCCGAAACCCGGCGTCCCTCGCTGATCCTCGTGCGCACGCACCTGGGCTATGGTTCGCCCAACCGCCAGGACAGCTACAAGGCGCACGGCTCGCCGCTCGGCGAAGAAGAGGTGCGCCTCACCAAGCGCAACCTCGGCTGGCCGACGGAGCCCACGTTTCTCGTCCCCGAGCAGGCGCGGGTCCATTTTCGCGAGTCCGTCGCGCGGGGCCGGCGAGCGCACGACGAGTGGAACGAGAGGTTCTCCGCGTACGCCCGAGAGCATCCCGAGCTCGCGCGGGAATTGCAGCACCTCCTGCATGGGGGACTGCCCGCGGGCTGGGACCAGGACATTCCCGTGTTTCCCGCGGACGCTCGGGGCATGGCTACCCGTGTCGCCTCCGGCAAGGTGATGAATGCCGTCGCGCCGCGCCTGCCGGCGCTCATCGGCGGCTCCGCGGACCTGGATCCGTCGACCCTCACCGCGTTGCAGGGATTGGGAGACTTCGAGGCGCCCGGCGCCGGCGCCCGCGATCGACAGGGCTCCGACGGGGGCGGCTGGAGTCGCGCCGGGCGCAACCTGCATTTCGGCGTGCGAGAGCATGGGATGGGAGCGGTCCTGAACGGCCTGGCCGCACATGGTGGGACCATCCCGTTCGGCGCGACGTTCCTGGTCTTTTCCGATTACATGCGCCCGCCGATGCGGCTTGCCGCGCTGATGGGGCTGCACGTCATCTACGTGTTCACCCACGACAGCATCGCGCTGGGCGAGGACGGCTCGACGCACCAGCCCGTCGAGCAGCTCGCGGGCCTGCGAGCCATTCCCCGCCTCGACGTCATTCGTCCCTGCGACGCCAACGAGACCGCCGTCGCCTGGCGGGTGGCGCTCGAGACGCGCGATCGGCCGGTGGCGCTGGTGCTCACGCGACAGGACGTCCCGACGCTCGACCGCTCGCGGTTCGCCCCCGCCGACGGGCTGCGGCGCGGGGGCTACGTCCTCGCCGACCCGCCGGGAGGCAATGCGCAGTTGATCCTCATCGCCACGGGATCGGAAGTCGCGCTCGCCGTGGCCGCGCGGGAGATGCTGTCGAAGCAGGGCGTCGCGGCGCGGGTCGTCTCGCTGCCAAGCTGGGAATTGTTCGACGCCCAACCGCGGGAATACCGGGATGCGGTGTTGCCGCCCTCGATCGGCGCGCGGCTCGCGGTCGAGGCCGGCGTGCCCCAGGGATGGCATCGCTACGTCGGAGACCGGGGCGACGTGCTCGGAGTGGAACGCTTCGGCGCCTCGGCCCCGGGCGAGGTCCTGTTGCGCGAGTATGGCTTCACCGCGGACAACGTGTGCGCACGCGCACTGGCGCTGCTGCGCTGACGATCGGCCGATGAGTCCTTCGGCCACCACGGCCACCCGCTGGCATGGGGTTCACGATATGCCGGCGCTGCATCAAGCGGCGATCGAGGCCATCCTGGCCGGTGCGGCGCGGGCCATCGGCGCACGCGGCCGATTCCTTCTCGTGCTCGCCGGCGGAAACACGCCGCGCGGGATCTATCGCGCGCTGCGCGCAGCCCACGCCGATTGGTCGGCTTGGCACATCTATTTCGGCGACGAGCGCTGCCTGCCGCCGGACGATGCGGCGCGCAACTCGCGCATGGCCGCGGAAGCCTGGCTCGACTCGGTGCCCATCGCCCCGGCCCGGTTGCATGTGATACCGGCGCAGCGGGGCGCGCTTCAAGCCGCCCGCATGTACGCGGATACGCTGCGCGGGGTCGGCGACTTCGACCTCGTCCTGCTCGGGTTGGGCGAGGATGGCCACACCGCAAGCCTGTTTCCGGGCCACGAGTGGGCAACGGCGCCCGGAGCGCCCGATACGCTCGCCGTGTTCGACGCACCCAAGCCCCCGCCGCAACGCGTGTCGATGAGCGCGGCACGCCTCAGCCGCGCGCGCCAGGTGATCTTCCTGGTCTGCGGCGAGTCCAAGCGTGGTGCTGTGGCCGCGTGGCGTGCGGCCAAGGACATACCGGCGCGCTCGATCCTGCCGGCGGCGGGAGTCGACGTGTTGGTGGAGTCCGCGCTGCTCCTGCCGTTGGCATCCTGACAGCTGGCCTACAGTGTTCGCCAGCGCACGGAGCGCTTGCGCACGGGGTGATAATCGTGGACGGTGCCGCATGCGGTACGGAACCTTTCCTCGACTTTTCCTGCCGTACCCCAAGGGGCACCAAGGATGAATCTCGGCATGATCGGACTGGGGCGCATGGGGGCGAGCCTCGTGCGCCGCCTGACGAAGGACGGGCACGTTTGCGTCGTCTACGACGTGAAAGCCGCCGCCGTGAGGAAGCTCGCGGGCCGCGGCGTCCGGGGCTGCGCCTCCATCGATGACCTCGTCGCGAAGCTGCCGCAGCCGCGCGCGGTCTGGGTGATGGTCCCCGCCGCCGTGACCGGCACGACGATCGACAATCTCGCCTCGCGCCTGGATGCCGGCGACATCGTGATCGACGGCGGCAACAGCTTCTACCGGGACGATGTCGCGCGGGCCAAGGCGCTCGCAGGGAGGGGCATCCATTATCTCGATTGCGGGACCAGCGGCGGCGTGTTCGGCCTCGCGCGCGGCTTCTGCCTGATGATCGGCGGCGAGGGCGAAATCGTCCGGCAGCTCGACCCGATCTTCCGCAGCATCGCACCCGGCGTCGACGCGGCACCGCGCACTCCGGGCCGCAAGGGGACTCCCGGTCCGGCCGAGCATGGATACCTGCATTGCGGCCCGGCGGGCGCGGGGCATTTCGTGAAGATGGTCCACAACGGCATCGAGTACGGGCTGATGGCGGCCTATGCGGAGGGATTGAACATCCTGCGCAATGCCAACGCCGGCAAGCGCGTGCGCGATGCGGACGCGGAAACGACGCCGCTGCGCGACCCGGAGTATTACCGATACGACCTGGACCTGCCCCAGGTCGCGGAAGTCTGGCGCCGAGGCAGCGTGATCGGCTCGTGGTTGCTGGACCTCACCGCCGCCTCGCTCGTGGACGACCCCGGCCTGAAGAGCTACGCCGGGCGCGTGTCGGATTCCGGCGAGGGGCGATGGACGATCGCCAGCGCGATCGAGGAAGGCGTCCCCGCCCCCGTCCTCAGCGCCGCGCTCTATGAACGCTTCAGCTCGCGAGATGGCGCGGATTTCGCCAATCGGGTGCTGTCCGCGATGCGCAAGCAGTTCGGCGGGCACGAGGAGAAGAAGAAGAAGGGAACGAGCTGAGATGGATGGCGGCAACCGCGGCGCGGCACCGTCGGACGCGCTGGTCCTGTTCGGCATCACCGGGGATCTCGCGCACAAGAAGATCTTTCCCGCGCTCTATGCGCTGGCCAAGCGCGGCGCGCTCGACGTTCCGGTGGTGGGCGTCGCCTCCTCGAAGTGGAGCCTCGCGCAGTTGCGCAAGCGCGCCGAGGACGGCATCCGGCAATCGGGAGGGATCGACGACCGGAAGGCCCTGCGCCGCCTGCTCTCGCAGCTGCGCTACGTCGACGGCGACTACAACGACCCGGGTACATTCAAGGCGCTCGAGCAGGCGCTCGGCGATGCGCGGCGACCGGCGTACTACCTCGCCATCCCGCCCGCGCTCTTCGCGACGGTGATCCAGGGCCTTGCCGCCAGGGGGATCGTTGATCGGGCGCGCGTCATCGTCGAGAAGCCGTTCGGGCGCGACCTGGCCTCGGCACGCGCCCTCAACCGCATCGCGCGGTCCGCGTTCCCGGAAGACTCGATCTTCCGCATCGATCACTTCCTCGCGAAGGAAGCGATCATGAACATCCTCTACTTTCGCTTCGCCAACTCGTTCCTGGAGCCGATCTGGAACCGCAACTACGTGGCGAGCGTCCAGGTCACCTTGTCCGAGGATTTCGGCGTGGAGGAACGGGGCGCGTTCTACGAAACCGCCGGCTGCCTGCGCGACGTGGTCCAGAACCACCTCTTCCAGATCGTGGCCCTCCTCGCCATGGAACCGCCGTCCTATCGCGGCTTCGGGGCCGTGCACGGCGAGACGGCCGACGTCTTCCAGGCAATGCGCCCGCTCGCGCCCGAAGACCTCGTGCGCGGCCAGTACGCCGGCTACCGCAGGGAGCCGGGCGTCGCGAGGAACTCGGACGTCGAGACGTTTTGCGCCCTGCGCCTTTTCATCGACTCGTGGCGCTGGGCGGGCGTGCCGTGGTACCTGCGCTCCGGGAAATGCCTGGCCGAGACGGCTTCCGAAGTGATTGTCCAGTTGAAACCGCCGCCGCAGCGCCTCTTCGCCGACTCGGCCCCGCCGCGCGGCGGCACCAACTATCTTCGCTTTCGCCTCTCCCCCAGCTCCGCCGTCGCGCTCGCGGCTCGCGTGAAGCGCGCGGGAAAGGAATTCGTCGGGGACCAGCGGGAGCTCTACCTGGTCGACGAGCAGCCGGGAGAGCAGGCGCCCTACGCGCGGCTGCTGGGAGATGCCATGGCGGGCAACGGAGCGCTCTTCACCCGCGAGGACGCCGTGGAGGCGGCCTGGGCGGTGGTCGATCCCGTCCTCACGAAGCACGAACGCGCGCGGCCCTACAAGCGCGGAAGTTGGGGGCCGCGCGAAGCCGACGCCCTTATCGCGCCGGACGGCCGTTGGCACAACCCCACGCTCGTCGATGCCCCTGCCGATTGAACACTACGCGCTGATCGGCGACTGCCATGCCGCGGCATTGGTCGGCCGGGACGGCTCCATCGATTGGCTTTGCCTTCCCCGATTCGATTCGGGCGCGTGTTTCGCGGCGTTGCTGGGATTGCCCGGGCACGGTCGGTGGCTGATCGCGCCGGCCGCGGAGGTGCGCGACATCCGGCGCAGGTATCGCGACGGCACCCTGGTCCTGGAAACCGATTTCGAGACGGCCGACGGCACCGCGCGGATCATCGACTGCATGCCGCTTTCGGACGGAAACCGGATGGTCCTGCGCATCGTGGAGGGCCTGCGGGGCCGGGTGGCCATGCGCATGGAGCTCATCATCCGCTTCGACTACGGATCCATCGTGCCGTGGGTACGGCGCCTGGATGACACGCTGCAGGCGACCGCGGGACCGGACACGCTGGAGTTGCGCACCACGGTGGCCGTGCGCGGCGAAAACATGAAGACCGTGGCCGAATTTTCCGTGACCGGGGGCGATCGAAAGGCCTTCGTGCTCGAATACCGTCCTTCCCACGAAGCGGCCACGCGACCCGTCGATCCGGAGCGCGCGCTGGCCGCCACCGAGACGGCCTGGCGCGAATGGTCCGGGCGATCCACCTACCGGGGACGCTGGCGCGGAGCGGTGGAACGCTCGCTGATCACGCTCAAGGCGCTGACCTACGGACCCACCGGAGGGATCGTTGCGGCGCCTACGACTTCGTTGCCCGAGCAGCCGGGCGGCACGCGCAACTGGGACTACCGGTACTGCTGGCTGCGCGACGCCACGTTCACGTTGAACGCGCTGCTGCTCGCCGGCTACCACGAGGAGGCCGTTGCGTGGCGCGAATGGCTGCTGCGCGCCGCGGCGGGTAAACCCGAAGACCTGCAGACCCTCTACGGCGTCATGGGCGAGCGGCGCCTCGACGAATACGTGGTGGGCTGGCTGCCCGGATACGACGGCGCGAGTCCCGTGCGCATCGGCAACGCGGCCTCGAAGCAGTTCCAGCTCGACGTCTACGGCGAAGTCATGGATACGCTGCACCTCGCGCGGGCCGCCGGCCTTCCTCCGGAGCCGGCCTCCTGGAGCATCCAGGTCGCCTTGCTCGGCTTCCTGGAATCGTGCTGGGAGCAGCCGGACGAGGGCATCTGGGAAATTCGCGGGCCGCGCCGCCATTTCACCCATTCCAAGGTGATGGCCTGGGTGGCTTTCGACCGGGCCGTAAAGGACATGGAGGCCTTCGGGCGCGAGGGCCCGCTCGAGCGCTGGAGGAAGGTGCGCGACGGGATCCATGCGCAGGTCTGCGCGGCGGGCTACGATGCGCGGCGCAACACGTTCGTGCAATCCTACGGCTCGCCGCACCTCGATGCGAGCCTGCTCCTGATTCCCCAGGTCGGATTCCTGCCGCCCACGGATCCGCGAGTGCTCGGCACCGTCGCAGCAATCGAGCGCGGCCTCGTCGTCGACGGGCTGGTGCGGCGCTATTCGACCGCGGCGGATGTCGACGGACTGCCGCCGGGGGAAGGCACGTTCCTGCCATGCTCGTTCTGGCTCGCCGACAGCCTCGTGCTGACCGGCCGGCGCGCCGAGGGCGAGGCCCTGTTCGAGCGGCTGCTCGCGCTCGGCAACGACGTCGGGCTGCTGTCGGAGGAATACGATGCGCGCGGACGGCGCATGCTCGGAAACTTCCCGCAGGCGCTCACGCACATGGCGCTCGTCAATTCCGCCCGGCTGCTCTCCATTCCCGAGCGCCACGCCACGCGCGCGAGCGAGAAAGGCGAGCGGCCCGCCGCCGCGACCCAGTCGCCATGAAGCGCACCGCGAGCCGGAAAATGAAGATCCTCGTCCTCGACGTCGGCGGCTCTCACGTCAAATGCGCCGCGACCGGTCACCGGAAGACCGTCGAATTCAAGTCCGGGCCGAGGATGATCCCCGACCGGATGGTGGAAAAGGTCCTGAAGATCACGAAGGGATGGCGTTACGACGCGGTGTCGATCGGCTATCCCGGCGTGGTGAGCCGCGACGCGATCGTGCGCGAGCCGCACAACCTGGGGACGGGCTGGATCGGATTCGATTTCCCCGCGGCGTTCGGGTGCCCGGTGAAGATCGTCAACGATGCGGCCATGCAGGCCCTGGGCGGCTACCGCGGCGGCAAGATGCTCTTCCTCGGACTGGGGACGGGACTGGGATCGGCGCTCATCGTCGACGGCGCGATCGCGGCGATGGAGCTGGGGCACCTGCGCTGCGGGAGGGGAAGGACGTACGAAGACTACGTCGGCGAGCTGGGGCGCAGGCGTCTCGGCAACGGCAAATGGCGGCGCAAGGTGGACGATGTCGTGGAGGGTTTCCGCAGGGCGCTGCTTCCCGACGAAATCGTGCTGGGCGGAGGCAACGTCGCGCGCCTGAAGCGGCTGCCGCCCCACGCCCGCCGCGGCGACAACGCCGACGCGATCCTGGGCGGCTTTCGCCTGTGGGACGAGGCGGCCCCATGAGCGTTCCGGACATCGTGTTCCTGCTCGACTGCGACAACACGCTCTTGGACAACGATCGCGTGGTCGCCGATCTCAGCGCGCACCTCGAAGCCGAGTTCGGCCCGGAGAACCGCGATCGATACTGGAAGATCTTCGAGGAGCTGCGCGCCGAGCTCGGATACACGGACTACCTCGGAGCCTTGCAGCGCTACCGGCTCACCGCGATGAACGATCCGCGCCTGCTGCAGATGTCTTCGTTTCTCGTGGAATATCCCTTCGCCGACCGGCTGTATCCCGGAGCGCTCGCCGTGATCGAGCATCTGGGCCGCTGGGGACCGACGGTGATGCTCTCCGACGGCGACGTGGTCTTCCAGCCGCGCAAGATCCAGCGCTCTGGATTGTGGGACGCCGTCGAGGGCCGGGTCCTCATCTACATCCACAAGGAGCGCATGCTCGACCACGTGAGGCGACGCTACCCGGCTCGCCACTACGTCATGGTGGACGACAAGCTGCGCATCCTTGCCGCGATGGGCGATATCCTGGGCGAGCGGCTGACGACCGTCTTCCCGCGCCAGGGACATTACGCGCTCGATCCGCGCATCCTTGCCGCTTATCCGCCCCCCGACCTCGCGATCGGGCGCATTGGCGAGCTGCTGGATTGCGAACGCTCCGCGTTCCTCGGGCCTTCTCGCGCCGTGGACCGGACACAGGAGGCGACATGAACGCTGCACGGCAGCTCCATGATCTCGGCCAGAGTCTCTGGCTCGACAACATCACGCGCGGGCTTCTCACGAGCGGCACGCTCGAGCGCTACATCCGGGAGTTCGCGGTGACGGGCCTCACCTCCAATCCCACGATCTTCGACCACGCCATCGAGAAGGGCGGCTTCTATGACGACGCCATCCGCACGAAGGCGCTCGCCGGAACGTCGGGCGAGGCGTTGTTCTTCGAGCTCGCGCTGGAAGACCTCACCCGGGCCGCGGACCTTTTCCGGCCGATCCACGATTCCACGGGCGGCGTCGACGGCTGGGTGTCCCTGGAGGTCTCGCCCCTGCTCGCGGATGACACGGCCGCGACGATCGAGGCGGCGGCGCGGCTGCATGCGCGCGCGCAACGTCCCAACCTCTTCATCAAGATCCCCGGCACGCGCGCGGGCATCCCGGCGATCGAGGAATCGATCTTCGCCGGCGTGCCGGTGAACGTGACGCTGCTCTTCTCGCGCGAGCAGTACGTCGCCGCGGCCGACGCGTACCAGCGCGGCATCGAGCGGCGTATCGCCGCCGGCCGCGATCCCGCGGTAGGCTGCGTGGCATCGATCTTCGTGAGCCGCTGGGACGTGGCGGTCCAGGACAAGGTGGGGGACGCGTTGCGCAACCGACTCGGCATCGCCATCGCCATGGTCACGTACAAGGCGTACCGCGACCTGCTCGCCGCGCCGCGCTGGCGCAGGCTGGCCGATGCCGGCGCCCGGCCGCAGCGCCTGCTGTGGGCGAGCACCGGGACGAAGGACCCCGCGGCCCCGGACGTCCTCTATGTCGAAGCGCTCGCGGCTCCCGACACGATCGACACCCTGCCAGAAAAGACGCTCCTCGCATTCGCCGACCACGGCAAAGTGAAGGCAGCGATGCGCCCCGGCGGCGGCGATGCCGAAGCGATGCTCGCGCAATTCGTCCGCGCGGGCGTCGACCACGGCGCGCTCGCCGCCGAGCTCCAGCGCGAGGGCGCCGCGGCCTTCACCAAGTCCTGGCGCGACCTGCTGGACCGCATCGCCTCGAAGATCGCGGCGCCGGCGAAGGCGCCTCAGACATGAGCGGCGCACGATCGTGATCGCGAATCCCCTCGCCGGCAAGCCGGCCCCGGCGTCGAAGCTCGTCGACGTGCCCCGGCTGGTCACCGCCTACTACACCGGCGTGCCCGATCCCTCGGTAGCGGCGCAGCGCGTCGCCTTCGGAACCTCGGGACATCGCGGCAGCGCGTTCGACCTCACCTTCAATGAACGGCACGTCCTCGCCATCAGCCAGGCCATTTGCGACTACCGCAAGCGGCAGCGCATCGACGGGCCGCTCTTCCTCGGCATCGACACGCACGCGCTTTCCATTCCGGCATCCGCCAGCGCGCTGGAAGTGCTGGCGGCCAATGGCGTCGAAGTCATGCTCGCGGCGCACGACGAATACACGCCCACGCCCGCGATCTCCCACGCGATCCTCACGCACAACCGGGGGCGCACCGCGGGACTGGCCGACGGCATCGTCATCACGCCTTCGCACAACCCGCCCGACAACGGCGGCTTCAAGTACAACCCGCCCAACGGCGGCCCGGCGGACACCGACGTCACGGGATGGATCGAGGCGCGGGCCAACGAGCTGCTCGAGAGCGCTCTCGCGGGGGTGAAGAGAATCCCCTACGAGCGGGCCCTGCGCGCCGCCACGACCCATCGCCACGACTATCTCGCCGCCTACGTGGGCGATCTCGGCCAGGTGATCGACATGGAAGCGATTCGCGGCGCGGGGATCCGCATGGGCGTGGATCCCCTGGGCGGCGCCGGGGTCCACTATTGGGGTCCCATCGCCGAGCGCTTCGGCTTGGACCTCACGATCGTGAACGCCGTCGTCGATCCGACCTTCCGCTTCATGACGCTCGATCGGGATGGGCGCATCCGCATGGACCCGTCCTCGACCTGCGCGATGCAGAGCCTGATCGGCCTCAAGGACCGTTTCGACGTCGCCTTCGCCTGCGACACCGACCATGACCGGCACGGGATCGTCACGCGCAGCGCCGGGTTGATGCCGCCGAACCAATATCTCTCGGTCGCCATCTCCTACCTCCTGGGGCAACGGCCCGGGTGGAGCAAGGACGCGGCGATCGGAAAGACGGTGGTCAGCAGCCAGATGATCGATCGCGTCGCGGCGAAGCTCGGCCGCAAGCTCTACGAGGTGCCGGTCGGCTTCAAGTGGTTCGTGGACGGCCTGCTCGACGGCTCGCTCGCCTTCGCCGGGGAGGAAAGCGCGGGCGCCACGTTTGCGCGCCGGGATGGCGGCACCTGGACCACGGACAAGGACGGCATCGTCCCGGCCTTGCTGTCGGCGGAGATCACCGCGCGCATGGGCCGCGATCCGGGCGAGATGTACCGGGAGCTCGCCGGCGAGCTGGGTGAGCCCGTCTACGATCGCTTCGAGGCACCGGCCACTACGGAGCAAAAGAAGATGCTGGCGCGCCTTTCGCCGCAGCAGATTCGATCGGCGGAGCTGGCGGGCGAAAGGATCGAGCAAATCCTCACGCAAGCCCCCGGCAACGGTGCGCCCATCGGAGGCTTGAAGGTGATCGCCCGGAGCGGATGGTTCGCAGCGCGTCCTTCCGGAACCGAGGACATCTACAAGATATATGCCGAGAGCTTTCGCGGCGAGGACCATCTGCACCGCATTCGGGAAGAGGCGCAGGCCATCGTGGGCGCCGCCCTGTCGGCCTCCACGCGGGCGCCGCGGACCGCGCCCGGGACGAGCCCGATGGCGGGGCCGTGAGCGACTTCGTGCGTATGGCACCGCACAGATCGGGCCCGGTTCCGCGACTATGCTCTCCCCAAGGCGCGGCCGTGCTCGTTCACGGTCCGGACTCTCCAGCGCCTGGTCGGCCGCAGCACAACCAAAGGCACTTTACCTATGATGAATCAGACAGGCGGATGGATGGGTGGATGGATGGGTGGATGGTCAGGCGGAGGAATGTGGATCGGGACGGCGATCGGCGTGCTTGTGGTGGTCCTGCTCGCCTTCCCGATCATCAAGCTGGCCAATAAATGATCTCTGGAAAGCCGTGCAGGCCAACCGCGAGGCGTTCTCTCTTCTGGCGATAAACGGCGGCTCGTCGAGCATCCGGTTCGCGATGTACCAGCAGAACGATCCATTGCGACGGCTGCTGGAAGGACGCGTCGAGCGCATCGGCCTGGGCGGCACGAACCTCACCTTCAAGGACTTGGTCGATCAGTCGGAAGGCAGTCGCGCCATCGCTCCCTCCGATCGCCGCACGGCCGTCGATTTCCTGCTGGAATGGCTGGAAGCGCGGCAGGTCTTCGCATCGATCAGCGCCGTGGGACACCGGGTGGTGCATGGAATGACCCATGCCGAGCCGGAGCAGGTCACGCCGGAATTGCTCGATCAATTGCATCGCATCACGCCCTATGACCCGGAGCATCTGCCGCTCGAGATCGAGTTGATGCGGTCGTTGCACCGGCGCCATCCGAAGCTGCCCCAGGTGGCCTGCTTCGACACCGCATTTCATCGCACCATGCCGCGCGTTGCCACCCTGCTGCCCATCCCGCGGCGCTACGACGCGAAGGGAATTCGACGCTACGGTTTCCACGGCTTGTCCTATGCCTACCTGATGGAGGAACTCGCGCGCCTGGGCGATCGGGCGGCAACGACGGGCCGCGCGATCCTCGCGCATCTCGGAAACGGCGCGAGCATGGCCGCCGTGCGCGACGGCAAGAGCATCGACACCAGCATGGGCTTTACGCCCACGGCGGGATTGGTGATGAGCACCCGCTCGGGCGACCTGGATCCCGGCCTGGCGCCGTACCTGTCGCGAACCGAGAAGATGACCACGGGACAATTCTACGAAATGGTCAACCACGAGTCCGGGCTGCTGGGCGTCTCGGAGACCAGTTCCGACCTGCGGGACCTGCTCGCGCGGGAAGCCGGCGACGTGCGGGCGGCGGAAGCCGTGGCGCTGTTCTGCTACCAGGCCAAGAAATGGATCGGCTCGTTCGCCGCCGCGCTCGGCGGCCTGGACACGCTTGTATTCGCGGGAGGCATCGGCGAAAACGCCCCGCTCGTCCGGGAGCGGATCTGCGACGGACTCGGCTTCCTGGGCATCGAGCTGAGCCCGCAGCGCAACGGGAGGAATGAACCGCTCATCTCATCGGACGCCGGCCGCGTCAGGGTGCGAGTGATCCACACCGACGAGGAGCTCATGATCGCGAAGTCCGTGATCCGCGTCCTCGATCTCGGCTCGATTCGCGGACCCGGGCCATGAAGACCGGCACCCTCACGCCGGAGCTGCTCCGCCACATGGACGCCTACTGGCGCGCCGCCAATTACCTGTCGGTGGGCCAGATCTATCTCTACGACAATCCGCTGCTCAAGCGCCCGCTCGCGCTCGCGGACGTGAAGCACATGCTCCTGGGCCACTGGGGCACGACCCCCGGGCAGAACTTCATCTACGTGCACTTGAACCGGGTCATCAGGAAATACGACCTCGACATGATCTACGTCTCGGGCCCCGGGCACGGCGGCCCGGCCGTCGTGGGCAACACGTACCTCGAAGGCACCTACAGCGAGATCTATCCCGACATCAGCCAGGATGGAGACGGGTTGCGGAAGCTCTTCCGGCAATTCTCGTTCCCCGGCGGGATTCCCAGCCACGCCTCTCCGGAATGCCCGGGATCGATCCACGAGGGCGGCGAGCTGGGCTATTCGCTCAGCCATTCGTTCGGGGCGGTGTTCGACAACCCCGATCTCATCGTCGCTTGCGTCGTGGGCGACGGCGAGGCGGAGACGGGGCCGCTCGCCACGGCGTGGCACTCCAACAAGTTCCTCGATCCGGTCACCGACGGCGCGGTGCTGCCGATCCTGCACCTCAACGGGTACAAGATTTCCAACCCGACCGTCCTCGCGCGCATCGAACGCGAGGAACTGGAACAGTTGCTCCGCGGCTGCGGGTGGACGCCCTACTTCGTCGAGGGCCACGAGCCCGGGCCGATGCACGAGACGATGGCCGCGACGCTCGATACCGTGGTGGAGCAGATCAGGAGCATCCAGCGCAACGCGCGCGCCAAAGGCGACACGACGCGGCCGCGCTGGCCGATGATCGTGCTCAAGTCTCCCAAGGGGTGGACCGGGCCGAAGGTGGTCGACGGCGTGCAGATCGAAGGCACGTTCCGGGCGCATCAGGTTCCCATCGCCGTATCGCCCGGCGCACCTCCCGAACATCTCGAACTATTGGAAGCCTGGCTGAAAAGCTACCGCCCGGAGGAGCTCTTCGATGCCAATGGCCGCCTGAAGCCGGAGCTGGCCGAACTTGCCCCCAGGGGCAAGCGGCGCATGGGGGCGAACCCGCACGCCAACGGCGGTATGCTGCTGCGCGACCTGCGGATGCCGGACTTCCGCGATTACGCGGAAAGCGTGCCCACGCCGGGTGTGAGCGGCGTCGGCGATACCCATGTGCTCGGGCGCTTCCTGCGCGACGTGGCGAAGCTCAATGCCGAGCAGCGCAATTTCCGCATCTTCGGCCCCGACGAGACCCTCTCCAACGGCCTGGAAGCCGTGTTCGAGGCGACCTCGCGCCAATGGGACGCCGCGACCGTGCCGAACGACCAATGGCTGGCACCCACCGGCCGCGTGCTGGACTCCATGCTGAGCGAGCACCAGTGCGAGGGTTGGCTCGAGGGCTACCTGCTCACCGGGCGGCACGGGCTCTTCAACTGCTACGAGGCGTTCATCCACATCGTCGATTCGATGTTCAACCAGCACGCCAAGTGGCTGAAGGTCACGGCGCGGCTGCCGTGGCGCAGGAAGATCGCGTCGCTGAACTACCTGCTCGCCTCCCACGTCTGGCGCCAGGACCACAATGGCTTCACCCACCAGGATCCCGGCTTCATCGACCACGTCGTGAACAAGAAGGCCGATGTCGTGCGGGTCTACCTCCCCCCGGACGCGAACTGCCTGCTGTCGGTGATGGACCACTGCCTGCGCAGCCGCCATTACGTGAACGTCGTGGTCGCCGGCAAGCACCCGGCGCCGCAGTGGCTTTCGATGGACGCCGCGGTGAAGCACTGCACCGAGGGCATCGGCATCTGGCAATGGGCGAGCAACGACCAGGCCATCGCCCCCGACGTGGTCATGGCCTGCTGCGGCGACGTGCCCACCCTGGAGACCCTCGCCGCCGTGTCCATCCTGCGCGAGCACCTGCCGGAGCTGAAGATCCGCGTGGTGAACGTGGTTGACCTCATGAAGCTGCAGCCGCAGTCCGAACATCCCCACGGGTTGAGCGACATGGATTTCGACGAGCTCTTCACCCGCAACAAGCCGGTGATCTTCGCGTATCACGCCTACCCGTGGCTGATCCACCGGCTCACCTACCGGCGCACGAACCACGGCAACTTCCACGTTCGGGGATACAAGGAAGAGGGCACCATCACCACGCCCTTCGACATGACGGTGCTGAACGACCTGGACCGCTTCCACCTCGTGATGGACGCGATCGACCGGCTGCCGCAGACCGGCGACAAGGGCATCTACCTCAAGCAGCAACTCAAGGACAAGCTGGTCGAGCACAAGCAGTACATCGACAAGCATGGCCAGGACATGCCGGAAATCCGCAACTGGAGGTGGAAGGAATGAGGCTGCGATTCCATCTCGGCCGGTCCATGCGTACGCTGTCGCACAGACGACGGAGCCCTGCATGCCTATCTTGATAGGAGGTGTCCCGTCGATGTTTCCTTCCGTATCCTGGACGCCCCTTTAGGAGAAACTTGCATGTTGCGAAGCATCAAGGACATGGAGAACTTCGCCATCCGCGCGACCGACGGCACTATCGGCCACGCGCTGGATTTCCTTTTCGATGACGAAAAGTGGGTCATCCGCTACCTCGTCGTGGACACCGGCACCTGGCTTTCGAGCCGGAAGGTGCTGATCTCGCCGATCGCGATCGGCCGCCCCGACTGGGCGGCAAAGGCATTGCCGGTCGCGGTCACGAAGGAGCAGGTGAAAGCCAGCCCCGACATCGACACCGAGAAGCCGGTTTCGCGGCAGCACGAGATGAGCTACATGGCCTTTTACGGCTACCAGAGCTACTGGAGCGGAGATGCGCTTTGGGGCGCCGTGCCGTACCCCTCCATGATGCCGCTGCTCGCCGCGGGCCCGCTCTCCAGACCGGGCGACGCGGAGCGGAATGCTCCGACGAGCGTCCGGCGTGAGGCGACGGAGCGGAGCAAGGATGCGGACCCTCACCTGCGCAGCTGCAAGGTCGTGATGACCTACAGCATCGAGGCGAGCGACGGCGAGATCGGCCACGTCCAGGGGATGCTCGTCGACGAGGAGACCTGGGCCATTCGGTACCTGATCGTGAACACCAGCAACTGGTGGCTCGGCCACCAGGTCCTCATCGCCCCGCAATGGATCCAGGACGTGAGATGGTCCGACGACACCGTGTCGGTCAATCTGACCCGGCAGGCCGTGAAGGACGCCCCGCCCTACGACCCGGCGGCGCAGCTCGATCGCGACCAGGAGCTGGGCATCCACGAACACTATGGGCGTCCCGCGTATTGGGCGGGCAAGGAAAAGCGCGATGCCGGCATCTCACCCCGTTAGGTCCGCGTCCCATGCCGCATTCGAACGAGGCGCGATCATGAGCAGGACAGGAAAGCTCGCAGCCGCGGTGCTGCTGGGCGCGGCGGTGTTCTCGGCGCCCGCGGGCGCACAGGGCACCCCGCAGACCGTCGAGATCGTCAAGGTCGACGTGCAGAAGCTTTCGGCGGGCTACCGCGCATCCAAGGTCATCGACAGCAGCGTGATCAACGACGCCAACCAGACGATCGGCACGATCGAAGACCTGCTCATCAGCACCGATGGCAAGGATCCGTATGCCGTGCTGTCCATCGGCGGCTTTCTCGGGATGGGCAGTCACCTGGTCGTCGTTCCGTATGCAAATCTCAAGGTCGTCGACAACAAGGTCATGTTGCCGGGCGGCACGAAGGCGACGCTCGCGATGCTGCCCGAGTTCAAGTTCGCCCCGAAATGACGTTTTGTCCGCCCCTTGAACATCACTTCCCGATACGACGACTTTCTGTTTGCGGGGATGTGGGACGAACCTGGAGGAGCTCGGCTGAGCGTCCTTTCGGCATTGGCCCGGATGGATTTCGATCCCTGGGAGGAGGCGGCCCGCCTCGCGGCGTTGCCCACGCCGGTCGCCGAAACGATCCTCGTCTCGACACTCAATCTTCTTCCCGGCCATCCAGATAAGTCGCCGGAAACCGAGATTCTTGCTTCTCGATTGGTGGCACTCCTGCCGAAGGCGGTGGAAGCGAAGGCCGCGAAGGCGGCAAGTGTCGCCGAAGGGCGCCCTCGGCAAGTGAATTACTGGCTCGTGTGGCTTTGCATCGCGGCCGCAATGGCGCTCCTGTCGCCCCATCGGCATACGACCACTGCAAGCGAGGGAAACTCGGCGCCCACATCGAAGGCCGCTCCTCCAGCCCAGAGCAAGGGCGCGGAGCCCGCGCCTCCCGATGCGAGCCGTCGGGCAGACGCCGTGCCGGCGGCCGCCTCGCGGGATTGATGGCCGCTCCCGTAGGCAAATCGGCGGGAAGACCCGGCATCGTGAAGGTCGGGCACGTGCGACAACGAACTTCCACCTCGTGATGGACGCCGTCGACCGCCTGCCGCAGAATTGCGATCAGGGCGTCTATCTCGATCAGCAGGTCAAGGACAAGCTCGTGGGGCACCGGCAGCACATCGAAACGAACGGCTGCGACCTGCCGGAAATCCGCGATGGGCGATGGCGCGCGGCCGACGCCGGGCCGGACTCGGCCGCGTGACCCGCCGCTATGTGTCGTACCGAACGGAAGGCCCGATGGGGATTGGGAATAATCGAGCGCGCTTCCCCAATCGCCCCTTCGAAAGGAGATCCCCATGTTCAGGAAACTCTTCGCATCGCTGCTCGCCACGGCATTCCTGGCGAGCGTCTTCGGCGCCATCGCCGGCTGCAATACCATGGAAGGTGCCGGCAAGGATGTCGAGCAGGGCGGCAAGGCCATCAAGGACGAGGCCCGGGAACACAAGTAATCCCCGCTTTCGCGCGCATCCGGCGCGCGCCGCACCGCAGAGGGCCAGTCGCGACGACCGGCCCTCTTGGCTTTGCGCCGCGCCGCCCGCGGGACAGCTTGGCGCAAGCATGGGGCGCCCCGGCGGGGCCTGAACGCCCGCGAACCCCCCCTGTCCAACGGCTTACAGCCATGACCGATCCAGCCGATATTTCCGCTCCCGCGCGCCCCGTCCCGAAGCCGGCGCACTGGCGCCTTTCCGACATCGATTTCGATGCCATCGACCGCGGCGCGATCGCCGACGATCCCCTCGCCTTCCGGATCGTCTTCCTCGCATCGTTCATCGAGACCGGTTCCGACCTGTATGCCGGCAACCTGGTCGAGTTCTTCGCCGGCGACGCGGAAGTCTCCCGGTGGCTGCGCGAGTCGTGGCAGCGGGAGGAAGTCCAGCACGGCCATGCGCTGCGGGCATACGCCGAGCACGTCTGGCCCGAGGTCGACTGGCAGCGCACCTACGACCTCTTCTTCGCAGCGTACTCCCGCACGTGCACGGTCGGGGATCTGGAGCCGGCGCGGGCGCTGGAGCTGGCCGCACGGTGCATCGTCGAGATGGGGACCTCGACGTTCTACAGCGCGCTCAGCAACTACGCCCGCGAGCCGGTACTCAAGGACCTGGCGGCGCGCATCTTCGCCGACGAGGTGCGCCACTACAAGCACTTCTACCGGTATTTCCGCCGCTACCAGCTGCAGGAGGGACATTCGCGGTGGCGGATCGGCCGAACGCTGCTGCGGCGCCTGCGGGAGACTCGGACCGGCGACGGCTACTACGCCTATCGCGAGCTGCAGAACGCGGGTCACTCCGGCGACTCCGCGCCCGACGCGGACAGCTACCGCGCGTTCACCCGCTCGTTCGAGTCCTTCATCTGGCGCCACGGTCCCCGCGAGATGCCGCTTCGCATGACCCTCAAGCCGCTGGAGCTGCCGGCGGCGCTCGTGACCTGGCTCACGCGCCATGCCGCGCCGATGTACGCGCTCTGGACGGGCGGCGGCCGCTGACCCGCCGGCGTTCGACGCGGTTCGCCGTTGCGAGGTATGCTCGCGGGGCACTGGAAAGATCCACCACGGAGTTGACGATTCCATCGCCTCTCGTCGCATGCCCGGAATGCGATTTCCTGCAGCGCGAGCCCGCGCTCGTGCCCGACGGGTGCGCGGAATGTGCGCGCTGCGGGGCCGAGCTCTACCGGTACAAGCCCCACAGCATCGACCACACGCTCGCCTTCGTGCTCGCGGCAGCGATCGTGTTCGCCCTCGCGAACGCCTATCCCCTGATGGAGATGGACACGAAGGGACTGCGCACCGCGACGACGATCTTCGGCACCGTGCGCGCGCTCGCCGACGCGGGCATGCCCTCGGTGGCGCTCCTGGTGCTCGCGACCGCCATCGTGTTTCCCGCCCTGGAGCTGGCCGCGATCGCGTACATGCTCCTGCCGCTGCGCCTGGGGATCGTGCCCAGGGGGCTGCGCGCGGCGTTCCGCCTCGTGAACGGCGTGCGTCCCTGGGCGATGACCGAGGTGTTCATCCTCGGGGCGCTGGTCGCGTTCGTGAAGCTGCGGGACATCGCGACCGTGCAGGCGGGAGTGGCGCTGTACGCGATCGGGGCGTTCGTGGTGCTGCTCGCCGCCGCGGACGCCTCGTACGAATCGCGCGCGGTCTGGCACCGGGAACGGGAGCTGCGATCGTGAAGTCCACCGCCGCGCGCAGCAACCTGCTGGTGTGCCGCCCGTGCGGCCTCCTCAATCGCCCCGGGCCCGGCGGGGACGGCTGGCGCTGCGCACGCTGCGACACGCCGCTCAACTGGCGCAAGCCCGCGAGCTTCTCGCGCGCCTGGGCGTTCCTCATCGCCGCGGCGATCCTCTACATTCCCGCCAACATCCTGCCGGTCATCGAAAGCGGCTCCCTCTTCGGATCCAAGAGCGACACCATCCTGGGAGGCGTGGTGTACTTCTGGACCTCCGGCTCCTGGGCGCTCTCGATCATCGTCTTCATCGCGAGCATCGTGGTGCCCGCGACGAAGGTGGCCGCGTTGACACTGCTCCTCGTCACCTCGCAGCGCGGCTCGACCTGGCGGCCCGGCGATCGCACGCGCCTGTATCGATTCACGGCATACGTGGGGCGCTGGTCCATGGTGGACATCTACGTGGGCGCGGCATCCGTGGCCCTCGTGCAGTTGAGGCCCTTCGCCTCGATCGATCCGGGCCCGGGGGCGATCTTCTTCGGCACCGTGGTGATCCTCACCATGCTCGCCTCGGAGAGCTTCGACCCGCGGCTCATCTGGGACCCGGTGGACGCGCGCGATGCATGACCTGCCCCCCATTCCCGACGACGGCGAGGTTCCCGCCGCCGTCGCCCGCAAGCCCGGGCCGCGCACGCTGCAGCTGGTCTGGATCATTCCCATCGTCGCGGCCATCGTAGGCGGAGGGATCGTGGTGAAGCGCGTGCTCGACAGCGGGCCGCAGATCACGATCCAGTTCAACTCGGCCGACGGCATCGAGGCGGGAAAGACCCGGATCAAGTACAAGGCGGTGGACGTGGGCACCGTGCGGTCGGTGAGGCTGTCCGGGGACCACAAGAGCGCCATCGTCACCGCCGAGATGGACCCCGAGGCGAAGGACTTCCTGGTGGCGGATACGCGCTTCTGGGTCGTGCGCCCGCGCATCGCCGGCGGCGAGGTCTCCGGACTGGGCACCCTGCTCGCGGGTTCGTACATCGGCGCCGATCCGGGACATTCCTCGGAGTCGAAGCGCAATTTCACGGGGCTGGAGACGCCGCCCGTGGTCACCTCCGACCTGCCGGGGCGCGCCTTCACCCTGCTCGCCTCGAACCTCGGCTCCCTCGACGTGAACTCGCCCGTCTACTACCGGGGCGTGCTCGCGGGCCGCGTCGTGTCCGCGCAAGTCGCCGGGGATGGCGGCCAGGTGGAGGTCGCGGTATACATCCACGTGCCGTACGACCGCTTCGTGAACTCCCAGACGCGCTTCTGGAACGCGAGCGGCGTCGATTTTTCCGTCGACGCGAGCGGCGTGAAGGTGGAGACCCAGTCCCTCGTGACACTGCTGGTGGGCGGCATCGCGTTCGAGACGCCGACGGACCAGGGAACGCCGCAGCCCGTGCCCGCGGAAGCGCACTTTCCGCTCTGGGACAGCCGCTCGGAAGCGCTGCGCCCCCACGAGACGGTCATCGAGAACTACCTCCTCAAGTTCACCCAGTCGGTGCGCGGCCTCGCGGTGGGCGCTCCCGTGGACTTCCGCGGCGTCACGGTCGGCCGGGTAAAGGGCATCGACCTGGACTTCGATGCGCGCACGGTGAGCTTCCGCTCCGCGGTCCGGATCGAGATCTACCCGCAGCGCATGCGCCCCCGCAATGCCCGTCCCGGAGGCCGCTACGATGTGATGTCGCCAGAGCAGCGCATGCGCACCTTCGTCGAGCACGGATTGCGCGGGGAGCTCCACAGCACGAACCTGCTCACGGGCCAGCTCTTCGTGGCGCTCGATTTCCTCAAGGGCCCGCCGGCCGCGACGATGGACTACGCGCAGTCGCCGCCCGAAATCCCGACCGTTTCCGGCGGCCTGGGCGAGCTCCAGGAGTCCGTGGCCAACATCATCAAGAAACTCGAGAAAGTGCCCTTCGACGCGATCGCCGAGGACCTGCGCAAGTCCCTCGCGCAGCTTCGCTCCACCCTCGGAAAGGTGGACGGACTCGTGCAGCACCTCGACACCGACGTGACACCCGAGATGAAGGCGGCGATCGCCCAGGCCCGCAAGACGCTGAAGGCGGCCGAGCAGGTGCTGTCGTCCGACTCGCCCGTGCAGGGCGACCTGCGCGAGACGCTGGAGCAGGTGAACCGCGCGGCGGAGTCGCTGCGCTCGCTCACCGATTACCTGGAGCGCCACCCGGAATCCCTGATTCGCGGGCGGCGGGGAGAAGCGAAATGAAGACCGTGACGATGGGCGCGGCCGCCGCGCTCGCCCTGCTGCTCGCCGCCTGCGACGCTCCCGCGCCGAGGGAGCAGTACTTCACCTTGTCCGCGCCCAACCCGGGGGCCGCCCCGCCCGCCTCGGCCACTCCCAGCGTGTTCGTGGGACCGGTGGCGGTGCCCGAGGCCGTGGACCGCACGCAGATGGTACTGCGCACGGCGCCCAACCAGGTCGACGTCGCCGACGATTACCGCTGGGCCGAGCCGCTTCGCAACGCCATTCCGCGCGTCATCGCCGAGACCCTGAGCCGCGAGCTCGGCAGCTCGCGCGTGCTGGCGAGCCGGCTGGCGGCGGGCACGAAGGTCGATTACCGCGTGGCCATCGAAGTGCAGCGCTTCGATTCCTCCCTCGACCAGGGCGCCACGATCGATGCGCTGTGGACCGTGACCGGAAACGCAGACGGCCGATCGCGCAACGGCCGCAGCGTCGTGCACGAAGCGCTCGCCGCGCGCGATCCGGGCGCCGTCGCGGCGGCCCACAGCCGCGCCCTCGAGCGCGTGGCGCGCGACATCGCGGCGGCAATCCGCGCCCTGGCCGCCGGGGAGCGCTAGGACGAGATCGTTGAACGGGAACCTGCGTAGGGGCATCGCGCTTCTCGCGTTCGTCGCGACCCAGGCCGCGGCCGCCGCCTTCCACGAGGGAAGAACCGCCCCCGCCCTCGAGGCAAGGCTCTTCGACGGGCAACCGTTTTCCCTCGGCAAGCAGGCGGGCAAGGTCGTCATCGTCAACTTCTGGGCGACGTGGTGCGCCCCGTGCCGCGCGGAGATGCCGGCCCTCGACGCCTACTATCGCAAGCATCGCGACGAGGGCCTCGTGGTCCTCGCGGTGAGCATGGACGAGGCGAAGGACGAGGCGAAGGCGCGCCGCATCATGGAGGCCTTCGCCTTTCCCGCGGCCATGGGACGGGACAGCGACATCAAGGGCTACATGCGCATCTGGCGCCTGCCCCTCACCTTCGTCGTGGACCGCGCGGGCATCCTGCGCAAGAAGGATTGGTACGGCGATCCCGGCCTCGGCGAGGCGCTGCTCGAGCAGGCCGTGACTCCGCTGCTGCGCGCGCGCTGATCGCG
>JAANCK010698009.1_pt1 | contig 22363 bp, 18 predicted proteins | sample 7277841 | NCBI WGS metagenome assembly JAANCK01 (sample SAMN14222788, study PRJNA588281) | permafrost metagenome | isolation source: Arctic cryosol methane SIP | place: Canada:Nunavut | collected 2015-07 | reverse complement strand
TAAGCAGCGCGGCAAAGGCGTGTTCGAAGCGAGTCTCAGCGGCCTGAAGCGGCTTAACGCCCTGGGCTATGGCCGCAGCGGCAGCGGCCTCATTCTCAACCTGGTCTACAACCCGCAGGGCGCCAGCCTGCCGCCAGCACAGGCCGCGCTCGAAGCGGACTACAAACGCCATCTGGGCGAGCGCTATGGCATTCAATTCGACCAGCTGTATACCCTCGCCAACATGCCGATCCAGCGCTTCGGCAGCATGCTGATTTCCAAGGGGCAGTTCAACGCCTACATGAGCACGTTGCGCCAGGCGCACCGCGACGAGAATCTCGAACAGGTGATGTGCCGCAGCCTGGTCAGCGTCGATTGGCAGGGTTATGTCTACGATTGCGATTTCAACCAGCAGCTCGGCCTGGCCTTGACCGAAGGCAGCCGTGCGCGCCTGCACATCAGCGACATCGATGTCGCATTGCTCGAAGGTTTGCCGATCCGGGTAGCGGATCATTGCTACGGCTGCACCGCGGGCCAGGGCTCCAGCTGCGGCGGCGCGCTCGACCAAGAAACCGCGCCGGCGCCGAGCTGCGCCAACTGAGCGTTTCCGCGATGATCGATCATGCGCAGATGAACACGCCCGGACGGGTCTGCCCGCTGCGCTACCGCTATGGGCCGCGCGCCATCGCCAGCGCGGCGGAGCACAGGGCAGAAATCCTGTACGTGATCGGCGGCCTCTACGGCAATCCGCAGGCGCTGGATGCCATCGATGCAATGGCGCGCGCCGAAGCCGGCCCGGTAACCCTGTGCTTCAACGGCGACTTCAACTGGTTCAACATCGATGACGCGGGATTCCGCGCAATCAACGAGCGCGTGCTGCGCCACGATGCCATTTGCGGAAATGTCGAGGCCGAACTGGGCACCGCTTCCGACGCTGCCGGATGCGGCTGTGCCTATCCGGACGCGGTGCCGGCCGCAGTGGTCGAGCGCTCCAATCGCATTCACGCGCGGCTGAAGCGCACGGCGGCGCAGCATCCGGAACTGCTGGCGCGACTGGACGCGTTGCCGATGTACGCACGCTACCGCGTGGCCGCAGCGCGCGTCGGCGTCGTGCACGGCGACGCGGACTCGCTGGCGGGCTGGCGCTTCGATGTCGCCGCGCTCGACGACCCCGCGCAGCAGGCCTGGCGCGCGCAGGCCTTCGCGCGAGCGAAGGTGGATGTGTTCGCGAGCAGCCACACCTGTCTGCCGGCCATGCGCAGCTACAATCTCGATGGGCCGAAGCTGGTCGCCAACAACGGCGCCGCCGGCATGCCAAATGCGCGCGGGACGCAATTCGGCATGCTGACCCGGATCAGCGCAATTCCTTCACCGCATTTACATCTCCACAGTCACGATCTGCAGGGCGTGCATGTCGATGCGCTCGCGATCCACTACGACGACCCCGCCTGGCGACAATGCTTCCTCAAGAACTGGCCGGAGGGCTCGCCCGCATGGCTGTCTTACTTTGAGCGGATCACCAAGGGGCCGGACTATCATCTTTTTGCACAACCTTGATCAATTCGACAGGCGGACCCCGGACAGACTTCACACTGATCATTGCAAGGAATCCTCGATACCTTGGCTGGCGCGCCGCCCTGCCGCAACGGCGGTAACAACGAGGTCCGGTCCGTGGCTGTTGTCTCCGCCCACGAAAACCTTGGGGTGAGTCGTCCGGCCGTATTCATCCACGACGATATAACCGTGATCGTCGGTAGCGATGTTCAGGGGTTTGAGCCAGCTGTCGTCATCGGCTTCCTGGCCAAAGGTGACGATAGCGACGTCGCAGGCGTGGACAACCCCGTGCCCACCGGTTTCTTCCTTGAAGCGGATAGCTCGCAGTTTCTCCTCGCCGATGAATACCTCGGGCTTCCTGTGGAAAGCGAAGTTCACACCTTCTTCCAAGGCGGCGGCGATTTCATTTGGTGCGGCGCGCATACGCTCCAGGCCCCGGCGGTAGGCGATGGTAACGTCGCCCGCGCCCTGGCGCACGGCGCTACGGGCGCAGTCGATCGCGGTATCGCCGCCGCCGAGAATCAGGACACGTTTCCCAGTCATTTCCGGAGCGGCCCCGGATGCGCAGAGCCGGCTGGTGTTGAGGGCGGAGAGATAGGCAAGTCCGTCGATAACGCCTTCGAGCTCTTGCCCGGAAAGATTCGTGACGCGCGGCCGCTGCGCCCCGGATCCGAGGAACACGGCGTCGTTGGTTTCGATCAGGCGCTGCAACTGTTCCGCATCGATATCGACGCCGAGCGAGAAACGAATACCCGCCTGTTCAAGCAGACTCCTGCGCCGCACGATCGCCGCCTTGTCCAGCTTGAAAGACGGAACGCCGTAGGTCAGCAGGCCGCCAATCTCGTCGCGTTTATCGAAGACGGTTACATCGAAGCCGGACTGATTGAGTTGGTCCGCGCAGGCCAAACCCGCCGGACCGGCGCCGATCACGGCAACCGTCCTGCCTTTGGCGGGCCCCTTCCGGCCTGGCGGCTTCCATCCTCTGCGGAAGGCCTCGTCGGTAACGAAGCGTTCCAATGCGCCGATGGTAACGGGCCCGTTCCTGGCATCGAGCGTGCAAGCGCCTTCGCACAAACGATGCGTCGGACATACGCTGCCGCAGATTTCCGGCAGGTTGCTGGTGCTGTGGCTGATGGCCGCCGCGGTCTCGACCTTGCCTTGCGCCAAAGCCTCCAGCCATTCCGGAATGCGGTTGTGCAGCGGACAGGCGTTTTGGCAGCTGGGCACGCCGCAGTCGAGGCAGCGCCGCGCCTGGGCCATGGCATCGACCAGGCTCAGCGGCTGCCGGTCTTCCTGCCAGTCGTTGCGCCGGTCCGATGCGACGCGCTTCGGCGGCTCGGCACGCGCTGCAATTTCCGGTGGGCCTAAGCGTTTCATTAGGTAGGAACCGTTCATGCGCAGTTTGGGCAGAAATTCGTTGCGCACGTCGCGGAACTCCAGCGCGTCGGTGGGGCAGGACACCACGCAACGCCCGCATCCCATGCAGTCCTCCAAGCCGGTGACGCGCCCGTGGTTCTTGCCTTGCTGCCAGACCGGAATGCCCATATCGCAGACCTGTTCGCAGCGCCGGCAGTCGACGCAGGCATCCTTGTCCATGCGGATGCCGTAATAGCCGATGTGGTTGAGCAGTCCGAAGGTAGCGCCGTAAGGACACAGGTAGCGGCAATAGAAGCGGTTGCCGGTCAGGGGCGCGACGAAGAACGATCCGAAATAGGTGAAACCCACCAGCGCCAGGAAGCCGCTGTAGAACGGCGACACGTAGGCCGTACCCGAAAACAGGATCAGCACGAAGGCCGTCATGTAGAGCGCGAAGAAGAACCATTTGGTGTGGCGCCACTTCCATGCCGTGCTGCTGCGCAGGGTATTTTCCCGGAAAGCGAAGCCTACGGCTTCGCGGATGCCGACGCAGGGGCAGTTCCAGCCGCAAACCACGCGGCGGCCGAACAACAGCACCAGCAGCAGAATTGCGAAAAACGTCAGCGTGCCGGGGGTGTGAACGTTTGGAAATATCGGTTGCCGCGGCAGCGCGCCGATATAAGGTTCGGGCAAGCGCAGATAGTCGGGAATGAGCCACCAGAAAACGGCAACCGCGCTGATCAAAAAAGCGAGCCGCTTACGCGTATAGGAGTTTCTTTCGGACAGTACGCGCCACACCCCGAACACCAGGATAACCGCGTACTCCGTCCAGTGACTCAGCCACAACGGCGCTTCGCCGTCCGCGCCCTCGAACCAATGCAGAAAGCGTCCGTTGACGTAAGCGAACGCGACATAGCCAAATGCCAGCATGGATAGCGCTCGTGCACCCGTTGAATAGTGGCTGGGCAGGGAGTCCTGCCGGGACGCGCCAGCGTCGCGGGGCGCTCGCGACAGGTTCATCGCGGATGCTGCGCTGGTCATGGGCCGGGCCGATGGATACAGAGGCTGGCGTTGGGAAACGGGACGATTGCATGCGGGGATACGTCAAACCAGGCCGCTGCCAACAGCCAGACCACGGTCGCGGTCAAGCTTAGCAACAGCGCAAATCTCAATCCCTTCATCGCCAGAGCTGCCGTCCCCGATCCGATTGACGGTGGAGGCTCCGGCGTTGCCCTTGACAGGGATGGATCGGCGTTGGTGCTAGCCACAGGTCTGGCCCTTCGCAGAACGGTTCAGGCCTCGACCGGCAGTCCGGACGCTTTCCACTCGGGAAAGCCGTCCTCCAGACGGCGCGCCTTGTAGCCTTTGGTGCGCAGCATGGTTACCGCATCCACCGACAGCAGACAGTACGGGCCGCGGCAATAGGCGATGACTTCGCGTCCCTTGGGCAATTTTTTCAGATGCTTGCCCAGATCCTCGACCTCTACGTTGATCGCGCCCGGCAAATGCCCGGCGGCGAATTCCTTGGCCGGGCGCACGTCGAGCACGGTCACGAGTCCCTGCTTCGAACGTTTAATCAGTTCCGCGGCGGGAATCGGTTCCAGCTCGTCGCGCGCCGTGATGTAGGTCCGCACCAGATGCGTCATTTCGGCGAGCCGCGTCTCGGCGACCAGTCCCAGCGCGGCGATCAAATCCACCACATCCGGTCCCGCGAGCTCGTAGAACACGCGCAGTCCTTCCTTGCGCGCCCGCACCAGCCCGGCGCGGCGCAGCTCCTGCAGGTGCTTCGACGCGTTGGCGACCGAGAGCCGCGTCATCGCCGCAAGCTCGTCAACGCTGCGCGGCCCTTGGGCGACGAAGTCGAGCAACTCAAGCCGGTTGCCGTGCGACAAGGCCTTTCCCACCCGCGCGAGCTGGGCATGCACGTCCTGTTTGAAATGTTCTGTTGACATCGCGGTCGTGGCCTCCTACTATTCAACTTATCGGTTGAGTAGTGGAATTATACCTGTCCAGCGGGATCAAGCAAGGTTTAAATGAACGAGGCAACTATGACGTTTAACCAATGGGCGCTCGCCCACGAGCCGGCCGTCCGCCTGAGCGCGTTTTTCGGCGTGTTCGCGCTGATGGCGCTATGGGAGGCGCTCGCGCCGCGGCGCTCGCGCCTGCTGCCGCGGCGCGTGCGCTGGCCGCACAACCTTGCGCTGGTGGTGCTGAACAGCCTGATCCTGCGCCTGCTGTTTCCGCTCGCGGCGGTCGGGTTCGCCCTGCTCGCCGCCGAACGCGGCTGGGGATTGCTGAACGCCTTCGCGCTTCCGTTCTGGTGGGCATTCCTGCTGTCGGTGATCGCGCTCGACTTTGCGATTTACCTGCAGCATGTCATGTTCCACGCGGTGCCGCTGTTGTGGCGCCTGCACCGGGTGCATCATGCCGATGCGGACTTCGACGTAACCACCGGCGCGCGCTTTCATCCCCTCGAGATCCTGCTGTCGATGCTGATCAAGTTCGCGGCGATCGCAGTGCTCGGCGCGCCGGCGGCGGCGGTGCTGGTATTCGAAGTGCTGCTGAACGCGACGGCGATGTTCAACCACGCCAATCTGCGGCTGCCCGAGCCGGTCGACCGCCGGCTGCGCCGGCTGCTGGTGACGCCCGAGATGCATCGCATCCACCATTCGATGGAAGTGGTCGAGGCGAACAGCAACTTCGGTTTCAATCTGCCTTGGTGGGACCGGCTGTGCGGCACCTATCGCGCACGCGCGCGCCTGCCGCAGGAGATCATGGCGATCGGCGTGAAGGGGCTCACCGGCAGCGCCGCGGCGGTCAAGCTCACTGGCCTGCTCGCGCTGCCCTTCGCGGGAGCGGGCGGCGGCTACGCGATCGGGAGCACAACGGAATCGGGTCATGAAACCAGCTAACGCAACGCGCGCAGCGCTTGCTCTGGCGCTGGCCGCGGGCCTGCTCCTGGGATATGCCAACCGCGATGCGCTCAGCACGGACGCGCTATCCCATTGGCTGGCCGCAGCTGGCGTATGGGCGCCATTGGCGTTCATCGCCTTCTATGCGGCAGCAACGGTGCTGTTCTTTCCCGGCGCGGTGCTCACGCTTGCGGCAGGCGCGCTGTTTGGCGCCGTGCCAGGCTCACTGTACAGCCTCGTCGGCGCCACGCTGGGCGCCACGCTTGCCTTTGTCGCAGCGCGCTACCTCGCCGCGGACTGGGTCGTGCGCAAGGCCGGCGGCAGGCTGAAGCAGCTGGTCGAGGGCGTTGAGGCGGAAGGCTGGCGCTTTGTCGCTTTCGTGCGCCTGGTGCCGCTGTTTCCGTTCAATCTGGTGAACTACGCGCTCGGACTGACGCGCATCCCGCTTCTCGCCTACGCGGCTGCGTCTTTCGTCTGCATGTTTCCGGGTGCACTAGCCTATGCCTGGCTCGGCCATGCCGGACGTGAAGCACTCGCCGGTGAGGCTGGTGCAATTCGCAACGCCCTGTTCGCGCTGGCGCTGCTCGCGTTCGTTGCTTTCCTGCCTCGGCTAGTACGACAGTTTCGCCAGGCTGGCATCCGCTGGATCGATAGCGGCAGCCTCAAAGACAGGCTTGAACAACGCGACAGGCCGCTTCTGATCGACGTCCGCACGACGGGGGGGGTTGTAGGCCCGCTCGGCCATATCCCGGGCGCGCGCAATATTCCGCTGGAGGAACTGCCTGCGCGCCTGGCGGAGCTGGAACGGTCGAAACAGCAAGCGCTGACGCTGGTTTGCCGAACCCACAAGCGCTCACAAGCGGCCGCGCTTCAGCTCAAACAATCCGGCTTTGGCGACGTCAGTATCCTGCGCGGCGGCATGGAGCAATGGAACCGCGAAGGACTCGTGGTCGCGCGCGAATCGAATTCGTAACAAAAAAGGAAACACCAGCATGAAGACTCTATTTATCCTGAACGACGCGCCGTACGGCAGCGAGCGCAGCTATAACGGTTTGCGCCTCGCCGGAGCCCTGTCCAAGGCCGAAGGCGAGGAAGTGAAGCTGTTCCTGATGGGCGATGCCGCGTCCTGCGCCAAGCGCGGGCAAAAGGTTCCGGAAGGTTTCTACAATATCCAGCTCATGCTCGGCCGCGTTGTGCGCAACAAAGGCGAAGTGGGCGTGTGCGGAACCTGCATGGACGCGCGCGGAATCACCGATCCCGAGCTCTTGGACGATACCTACAGAAGCACGCTTGCCGAACTGACGTCCTGGACGCAGTGGGCGGACAAAGTGATCGTGTTCTGAGGCAATTGCCGGGTGCGGGGAAACGGCGGGTTTTCGCCAGGAACGTGGGCGTATCGTAGCTGCGTTCGCGACCGCAGCGGGGGCGGTGGGCGATGCTTGGGTGCACGCGTCAGATTTCGCAAAGCGGTCGGATTCTCGAGACATGAACATTTATCGGAAATGGATATTGCCGCGGCTGGTGGACGCCGCGATGCGAAACAGGGTGGCGACGCGCTACCGTTCTCTTATCGTGCCAAAAGCACGCGGCACGGTGCTTGAAATCGGTGTCGGCTCAGGTCTCAACCTGCCTTTCTACGGCACCGGCGTCGAGCATCTCTATGGGCTCGACCCTTCCGAAGAATTGCTGGTGATGGCCGGGAAAAAAGCGCGCGGCATCGCGTTTCCAATCGATCTCATTGCGCATGCAAGCGAAGAGATCCCCCTCGGCGACAGTTCAATCGATACCATTGTAATGACTTGGACTCTGTGCTCCATTGCTGACCCGGTGAAGGCATTGAAGGAACTCGGGAGGGTGATCAAGCCTGGCGGAACGCTGCTGTTTGTAGAACACGGTCTCGCCCCCGAAATTCGCGTGCAGGACTGGCAACAGCGGCTCAACCCGCTTTGGAGCAAACTGACCGGAGGATGCAACCTCAACCGAAAGATGGATCACCTCATCAGCGCTGCGGGCTTCGATCTCGCGGAACTGAAAACTGAGTATGCAGAGGGTCCTCGCCCATTGAACTATATGTATTCCGGGGAGGCTCAGCCCAGGCAGCGATGTGGCGTACGCTCGCTAATCTGATGGCCGACGTCACACGAGCGACGCTATGAACAGCCCTGTTTATCTCGACTACAACGCTACCACGCCGCTCGCCGCCGAAGTGCTGGAGGCGATGCTGCCCTACCTGGCGCAGCACTACGGCAACCCGTCGTCGTCTCATACCTACGGCGCAGAAGCCGCCGAGGCGGTGCGTGCGGCGCGTGCATCGATCGCCGGTCTTCTCGGCGCCGCCGCGGACGAGATCGTGTTCACCGGCAGCGCCACCGAGGCCAACAATCTCGCGCTGCTCGGTGTCGCCCGCGCGCCCGTCGGCCAAAAGCGGCATCTGGTAGTGAGCGCGGTAGAGCATCCGGCGGTGATCGAGCCGGCCCTGTATTTGCAAAGCGCAGGATGGGAGCTGAGCGTGATTCCGGTCGATGCGTACGGCCGTATCGATCCTGCGGCAGTCGCCGCCGCGCTGCGGCCGGATACCGCGCTGGTCTCCATCATGCATGCCAACAACGAGGTGGGCACGATCCAGCCCGTGACGGAGATCGCTGCGCTTACCAGGGCGCGCGGTATTCTGCTGCACACCGATGCCGCGCAATCCGCCGGCAAGATTCCAGTGAACGTCGATGCGCTGGGCGTTGACCTGCTGACCCTGGCGGGCCACAAGTTCTATGCACCGAAAGGAGTAGGCGTGCTTTATGTGCGTGCAGGAACACCGATCGCGCCGATCCAGTTCGGCGCCGGGCAGGAGCATGGCTTGCGTCCGGGCACGGAGAACGTGCCGCAGATGGTCGGCCTGGGCGCGGCGGCAAGGCTTGCGCGCGAACGCCTGCCGGCGGCGACGGAAAAACTGCGCGTGCTGCGCGACGCATTGCATGAGCGGCTAAGGGCTGGCGTCCCCGGTCTCAGGCTCAACGGCCACCCGAGCGAGCGTCTGCCCACGACCTTGAACGTCTCCTTTCCGGGTATTTCCGGGCGCGAGCTGTTGGCGCGCGTCGCCGCACGGGTCGCCGCGTCGGTGGGTTCGGCCTGCCACTCCGAAGCCGACGCGGTGAGCGGCGTGCTCGCCGCGATGGGCTGCGACGCGGCGCGGGCGGCAGGCGCAGTCAGGCTGTCGGTCGGATGGACGACGACGCTGGAGGAAATCGAAGCCGCAGCTGCGGCATTGGTCGAAGGAGCGACCGGCGCCTAGCGGCGTTGCAGTTTGACGAACTCAATGTTCGCGGCGGCAGGCCGCCTGAGCTCAGCCACCGCGCTTTGCAATACGCGCGCCGCCGAGCGCAGGAACAGCAGCGCCAGCAGCAGTCCTATCAACAGATCGGGCCAGCCCGAACGTGTGAGCCACACCCCGCCCGCCGCAACGAAAACGGAGACATTGGAAGCGATATCGTTCCTCGAACACTCCCACACCGAGGACATGTTGATGTCTTCGGCGCGGTGCTTCCACAGCAGCGCGAGGCAGGCGCCGTTGGCGAGCAGCGCCAACAGACTCACGCCACCCATCGTCTCGAACACCGGCAGCGTGGGGTTGGCGATGCGGTAGGCCACCTGTGCCAGCACGAACAGGCCGGCGGCGAGGATCAAGCCGCCCTTGAACAGCGCCACTTTCGCCTTGGCGCGCGCCCCGCGCGCGATCGCGTACAGGCTGAGGCCGTAGGTCAGCGCGTCGCCCAGATTATCGAGCGAATCGGAGAGCAGGGCGGTGGAACCGGCGAGCAAACCTGCCGCCAGCTCGACGACGAACATGACGGCGTTGATCGCAAGCACCAGTTTCAGCGTCGAGCTCTGGCGCGTCTGCAACGCCTCGATCGCGCATGCCTTGTCTTCGCAGCAATCGGCCATGGCCGACTATCTCCTTCGCGTTCCCGCGCGGCCGACACCAAGTGCGCGGACATAGAGTTTATTACAAAATGAGCGGATATCTCCCCTCATACTCCCCTAAATCAAAGGGCATTTCGGTAATTCTGAAATGGCCTTTTAGGATACTCCGCTTTGCGCAATGGATATTGTGCCGATGCGGTTCGCGCCGGCGCGGCGCGGATATCGGCCCAGCTATTCTTGCCGCCTACACGCCCAACCGCATCGCCAGTTCCTCGAAGCCATCGACAATCAGGTCATGCGCGGGGTTGGGCGTCGGATCGGGCGGCCCCGACGGGCCCCATTCGGCCGGACGCTTGACGAATGCGGTCTTGTAGCCGGTTTCGCGCGCGGCGTTGAGGTCGAAATTGTGGCAGGCGACCATCATGATTTCGGCGGGGTCGAGCTGCAGCCATTTCGCCGCCGTGAGATAGGACTCGGGCCGCGTCTTGTAGATGCCGATCATCTCGCAGGAAATGATCGCGTCCCAGTCGAAGCCGTTCTTCTTCGCAACGTCGATCACCAGCGAGGTCGTCAGCAGGGTAAGCGAGGCGACGACGTACTTGCACCGCAAGCGCGCCTGCACCGCGGGAAAATCGGGCCAGGCATCGAGCGCATGCCAGGTGCGCCAGATAGCATCCCGATCCTCTGCGCCGAGCGCTTCGAGCTTGTAATGCGCAATCACCTCGTCGAGCACTCTGCGATGCACGTCGTCGAAGTTGAAGGCCGGATGAACCTGCCCGACCATGGCCTTGAGCGAGCGGCGGCGGTACTCGTTGGTGATCTCGTGCCAGTCCGCCTGCACGCCGCGCCGCACGCCGGCGGCGGCGAACGCGTTGCTGATGCCGCTGTGCCAATCGAGAATCGTGCCGCCTGTGTCCAGGGTCAGTGCTTTGATGTTCATCTTTCCTCCGCTTATCCAGAATTTCCGCCGCATTGCCGTCAGTCGACTCGTCTTGCCGGGTGCGACTAACGGGGCAAAACCGCAGCGAACATCATTATGCACTCCTCCAATCGCGGCTCAGGCGCCGCCGCGCTCCGACGCGATCCATGGGAAAATCGGCTGGAGCACGCCAGATTTGAAAGGAATCTTCGCCATGCAAGTGCCGGATCAGCCGGTCCTGAGAGATATCGTGCTCGTCGGTGGCGGTCACAGCCACGTCGGCGTACTCAGGCGCTTCGGCATGCATCCTTTGCCCGGAGTTCGTCTGACCGTGATCTGCCACGACACGCATACGCCCTATTCCGGCATGCTGCCGGGCTATATCGCAGGGCACTACAGCTACGATGAGGTCCACATCGACCTGTCGCGGCTGGCCCGCTTCGCCGGAGCGCGTTTGTTTCGCGATGAAGCGCTGGGCCTGGATCGCGACGCAGGCAAAGTGCTCTGCCGCAATCGTCCGCCGGTGCCCTACGACCTCTTGTCCATCAACATTGGCTCCACGCCACAAATGAGTAGCGTGGCCGGCGCGGCGGAGCACGCCGTGCCGGTGAAGCCGATCAACGGCTTCAACCATCGCTGGCAATTGCTGCTCGAGCGCGTGCGCAGCCATGCGGGTCCCACGCGCATCGCCGTGGTCGGCGGCGGCGCCGGCGGCGTTGAATTGACTCTGGCCATGCGCTATCGCCTGCGCAAGGAGTTGCGTGAAGCGGGGCGCAATCCGGATGAACTCAGCTTCCACCTGCTCACCAGCGATCCGGTCGTCCTGCCGACCCACAATGCTTCGGTGCGCCGCAGCTTCGAGCGCGTGCTGGCCGAGCGCGGCGTGGCCGTGCACTGCAACGCGGAGGTGGTTCAGGTGTCGGCGCGCAGCTTGCGCACGGCGGCCGGGGAAATGCTGGAAGCCGACGAAGTCGTCTGGGTCACCAGCGCCGGCGGCGCGCCTTGGCTCTGCGCTACCGGCCTCGCCCTGGATGCAGACGGTTTCATACAAGTGAGCGACACGCTGCAGACTCTGACTGACCCGAAGGTGTTTGCCGCAGGCGACATCGCCAGCATGGTCAACCACCCGCGCGAGAAGGCGGGCGTGTTTGCGGTACGCCAGGGGCCGCCGCTGGCCGAGAACCTGCGCCGCTGCGTCGAAAGTCGCACGCTCGTGCGCTACCGTCCGCAAACGAGCTGGCTTGCGCTGATCAGCACCGGCGACAAATACGCAGTGGCCTCGCGCGGCGCGCTCGGCTTCCAGGGCGCCTGGGTGTGGCGCTGGAAAGACTGGATCGACCGCCGCTTCATGCGCAAGTTCAGCCGGTTTCCGGCCATGGAAACGGCGCCCGCGCTCACCGCGCCTTCATCGATCAGGCTGGACGAAGAAGAGGCGGCGCAAGCCATCTCCGCCGTCGCCATGCGCTGCGGCGGCTGCGGCGCCAAAGTCGGCGCGACGGTGCTCGCGCGCGCGCTCGGCGCCCTGCATCCGGTCGAGCGCGACGACGTGCTCATCGGGCTGCATGCGCCCGATGATGCCGCGGTGGTGCGCGTGCCGCCGGGCAAGGCGATGGTGCATACGGTGGACTTCTTCCGCGCCTTCATCGACGACCCTTACATTTTCGGCAAGGTCGCGGCCAACCACGCCCTCGGGGACATTTTTGCCATGGGCGCCGAAGCGCAATCGGCCACGGCCATCGTCACCATTCCCGCCGGGCTGGAAACCAAGCAGGAAGACCTGCTGTTCCAGATGATGAGCGGCGCGATCGAAGTGCTCAACGAGGCAAACTGCGCCCTGGTCGGCGGCCACACCGGCGAAGGCAAGGAGCTTGCGCTCGGCTTCGCCGTCAACGGCCTGGTTGATGAAGACCTGGCGCCGCTGACGCGCAAGAGCGGCATGCGGCCGGGCGAGGTGCTGATCCTGACCAAGCCGATCGGCACCGGCACGCTGTTCGCCGCCCACGCGCTGCTCCAGGCCCGCGGCCGCTGGATCGACGCGGCCCTGGTATCCATGTGCCAATCGAACCGTCTCGGTGCGCAGTGCCTGCGCGAGCACGGCGCGAGCGCCTGCACCGACCTGACCGGCTTCGGCCTGCTCGGGCATCTGCTGGAAATGACGCGGCCCTCGGGCGTGGACGCGGAACTGGACCTCGCGGCGCTGCCTATCCTGGAAGGCGCCGAACAGACCAGCGCCGCCGGCATCCTGAGCTCGCTGCAGCCGGCCAACGTGCGCCTGCGCCGCGCGCTGCGTAAGCCGCAGGAAGCGCTCAAGCATCCGCGCTACGCGCTGATTTTCGACCCGCAGACTGCGGGAGGCTTGCTTGCCAGCATCCCCGCGGCGCGCGTCGAATCCTGCCTTGCGGCCTTGCACGCGCTGGGATACGGGCAAGCAGCCGCGATCGGCCGCGTGCTGGCGCAGGGCGAGGCGCTGGAGCCGATCGTTCTCAAGCTGGGCTCGTGAAGCGGCCGACGCGATTCAAACTGCTCGCGCTCGCCGTGCTGATTGCGCTGCTGGCGGCGGCCTACTGGCTGCTGCACGAAACCGGCGCGATGGCGATCATCATGAATCGCGCCGAGTTGCACGATCACATCAAGCAGCTGGGCGCGTGGGGGCCGCTGCTGGTGATCGGCCTCATGGTGCTGGCGATCCTGGTCAGCCCGATACCCAGCGCACCTATCGCCTTGGCCGCCGGCGCCGCTTATGGCCATGTCTGGGGCACGTTTTATGTCCTGCTGGGAGCAGAGATCGGGGCGCTCGCCGCATTCGGCCTGGCGCGCTGGCTCGGCGGGGAAACGCTGCGGCGCTGGTTCGGTGATCGCCTGTCGGTGGGCTTGCTGGGATCCCAGAACGCACTGACCGGCATCGTACTGGTCAGTCGCCTCCTGCCCTTTGTTTCATTCGACATCATCAGCTATGCCGCCGGCCTCACGCCGCTTTCATTCTTGCGCTTCGCCATCGCGACGCTGATAGGCGTCATGCCGGCCAGTTTTCTGCTGGCCTACTTCGGCGGCGAAATGGCCACGGGCGAATCCGACCGCATCATGATTTCGGTGCTGGCGCTGGGCGCGATTACCCTGGTTCCCCTGGCGGTGAAGATCGTTCGCGACCGGCTGCGCCGGCCACAGGAGCGGCGATAGGCCTGGCGTGCGAGACCTTGCTGCCTCAGGCGCCCGGGCGCATCTGGCAGCGGCGCACGCAGGCGCTCGCCGCGCCGCGGAGAACCGGCGCGTCCCCCGCCTCTGCTATATTGTCCGCCGACCCCTACTCCGTTTGTCCTATGCACAAGCCCGAGCATTCCCGGCCCAAGCGCAGACCCGCCGCAGCGGCGGCGCACGGCCTGCGCATCGTCATCGTGACGCCGGCGGCGCCGGGCTCGCGCCATGGCAACCGGCATACCGCGCTGCGCTGGGCGCGGCATCTGCGCGCGCTCGGCCACCGCACGCAGGTCGCGCTCGGGTGGGACGGGAGTGACGCCGATATCCTGATCGCGCTGCACGCGCGCCGCAGTCACGCGGCCATGCATGCCTGGAAAGCTGCGCATCCGCAGCGTCCGCTGGCGCTGATCCTCACCGGCACCGACCTGTACCGCGATATCCGCCATGACGCCGATGCACGCGCCTCGCTGAGGCTGGCCGACCGCATGGTGGTGCTGCAGCCCAAAGGCCTGGATGAACTCAGCGCGGTGCAGCGCACCAAGACGCGCGTCATTTTCCAGTCGGTGCGCGCACCGCGGCGGCAGGATCCGCCGCGCAGCTATTTCCTGGTCACCGTCATCGGCCATCTGCGCGAGGAAAAAGATCCGTTTTGCGCCGCGCTGGCGCTGGCGCAGTTGCCGCAGCGCGCAATCCGCGTGGTGCAGCTGGGCCAGGCGATGAGCCCGGACATGGACCGGCAGGCGCGCGCGCTCATGCGCACCGAGCCGCGCTATCGCTGGCTGGGTGAACTCGATCATGCGGGCGCGATGCGTTGGCTCGCGCGCAGCCATGCGATGGTGATTTCCAGCCGCATGGAAGGCGGTGCGCACGTGGTTTCCGAAGCCATCGGCGTCGGCGTGCCGGTGATCGCCTCCGCCATTCCGGGCAATATCGGCCTGCTCGGCGCCGACTATTCCGCGTATTACCCGGTGGCGGACGCAGCCGCCCTTGCTGCGCTGATGGCGCGCGCGCAGCGCGATCCGGCCTGGCTCGAGACGCTCGCGGCGGCGGTCAGGGCAAAGCGGCACACATGCGACCCGGCGGCAGAGCGCGCGGCCATCGCGGGCTTGATCGCGGATCTGTCGCGCCAGAGCAGCAGGCGCCGGAAGTAAGCGCGCCTTTCGCGCCAATCACGCAACGGCGTCTGGACTGCCGCGTAAGGATTCGGCGCATCAAGCCGATAAAGGAAGCAATGACCGAGCGCAATGCCTGACCTGGATAGCCGATGAACGCTAAACGCTTCGCCGTGATTGCCCTGTTGATCGGGGCCGTACTCGCCTATTGGGGCTTCGATCTTGGCCGCTACCTGAGCCTGGATTTTTTCAAGAGCCAGCAAACGGCGATCGAAGCCTGGCGTGCCGCGCATCCGGCCAAAGCTGCCCTTTGCTATTTTCTTGTCTACGTCGCCGTCACCGGCCTGTCGCTGCCCGGCGCGGCAGTGATGACGCTTGCGGGCGGCGCGGTGTTCGGCCTGCTGTGGGGCACGCTGCTGGTGTCCTTCGCTTCCACGATCGGCGCCACCCTGGCTTTTCTGGTGTCGCGCTTTGTGCTGCGCGACTGGGTCGAGCAGCGCTTCGGCGAGCGGCTGCGCGCCATCAATGCCGGCATCGAGCGCGAGGGCGGTTTCTATCTGTTCACCCTGCGCCTGGTGCCGCTATTCCCATTCTTCGTGATCAACCTGGCGATGGGCCTGAGCGTTATCCGCACCCGGACCTTCTACTGGGTGAGCCAGGCGGGCATGCTGCTGGGCACGATCGTGTACGTCAACGCGGGCACGCAGCTGGCGCAGATCGAATCGCTGTCGGGGATACTCTCGCCCGCGCTGATCGCGTCGTTCGCGCTGCTGGGCGTGTTTCCCCTGGTCGCAAAGAAGATTGCGGAGACGCTGCGCATGAAAAAGGTCTACGCCGGCTGGAAGCGGCCGCCGCGCTTCGAGCGCAACCTGGTGGTGATCGGTGCCGGCTCGGCCGGTCTGGTGAGCGCCTATATCGCCGCCGCAGTCAAGGCAAAAGTCACGCTGGTGGAGAAGCACCAGCTCGGCGGCGACTGCCTCAATACCGGCTGCGTGCCTTCGAAAGCCCTGATCCGCTCGGCCAAGCTGCTGTCGCACATGCGCCGCTCGCGCGAATTCGGCATCCGCGAGGCGACGGCCGCGTTCGACTTCGCCGATGTCATGGAGCGCGTGCAGCGCGTGATCAAAGCGGTGGAACCGCACGACTCGGCCGAGCGTTACGCCGGGCTCGGCGTCGAGGTGATCGCTGGCAGCGCGAAAATCGTTTCCCCCTGGGAAGTGGACATTGCGCGCAATGACGGCACGACGCAGCGCCTGACGACGCGCAGCATCGTCATCGCCGCCGGCGCGCGCCCCTTCGTCCCGCCGATTCCGGGCATAGAGCACACCGGCTATCTCACTTCCGACACGGTATGGAATCTACGCCAGCTGCCGCAGCGGCTGGTGGTGCTGGGCGGCGGCCCGATCGGCTCCGAGCTTACGCAGACCTTTGCCCGGCTGGGCGCCACGGTCACGCAGGTCGAAATGGCGCCACGCATCCTGATGCGCGAGGACCCCGAAGTGTCCGGGCTGGTGACACGGCGCTTTCGCGCCGAAGGCATCGCCGTGCTCGTCCGTCACAAGGCGAAACAGTTCCTGGTCGAGGCCGGCGAGAAAATCCTCATCGCCGAACATGAAGGACAGGACGTACGCATCCCCTTCGACGGCCTGCTGGTGGCGGTGGGCCGGGTGGCGAACCTGAAAGGCTATGGCCTGGAGGAACTGGGCATTGCCGCAAGCCGCACCGTCGAAACCAACGAATTTCTGCAGACGAAATACCCCAACATCTACGCCGCCGGCGACGTCGCGGGGCCGTATCAGTTCACCCATACCGCCGCGCATCAGGCCTGGTATGCGGCGGTCAATGCGCTGTTCGACCCGTTCAGGAAATTCCGCGCCGACTACTCCGTGATACCCTGGGCCACCTTCGTCGATCCGGAGGCGGCGCGGGTGGGCCTGAACGAAATCGAGGCGAAGGAGCGCGGCATTGCCTGTGAAGTCACGGTGTATGGCATCGACGACCTGGATCGCGCCATCGCCGACGGTGAAGCCGAGGGTTTCGTCAAGGTGCTCACCGTACCCGGCAAGGACAAGATACTCGGCGTCACCATCGTCGGCGAGCACGCGGGCGACCTGATCGCCGAATATGTGCTGGCGATGCGCCACGGCATCGGCCTCAACAAGATCCTCGGCACCATCCACATTTATCCGACGCTGGCCGAAGCCAACAAGTACGCCGCGGGCGTGTGGAAGAAGGCGCATGCGCCGCAGAAGCTGCTGCGCTGGGTGCAGCGCTTCCACACCTGGCGGCGCGGCTGAGGGCGCGATGCGCCGGCTGCGAACGCCATTCAAGCCTGAGGGAGGCGAGCACCATGCCCAAAGCCGTCTGGAACAACACGACAATCGCGCAAACCGAGCGTTTTGAAACCGTGGAAGGCAACACCTACTTCCCGCCGGAATCGCTGGACCTGCGCTATTTCCGCGCCAGCGACCAGCACTCGACCTGCGCCTGGAAGGGCGTTGCCAGCTACTACGACATCGTGGTCGGCGATCAGGTCAACAAGGACGGCGCGTGGTACTACCCGTCACCGCAGCCGGCGGCGGCCAACATTGCCGGCTACGTCGCGTTCTGGCGCGGCGTGCAGATCATTCCATAGGCAGCCCTCGGCCTGCGCAAGCGGTTAAAATGCGGCTGCGCCAATAAAATCGAAGCCAACATGAAACTCGCCACCCTCAAAGACGGAACCCGCGACGGCACGCTGATCGTGGTGTCGCGCGATCTGAAACACGCGATCAAGGCCGACGACATCGCGCCCACGCTGCAGGCGGCGCTGGACGACTGGACCTACGCCTCGCCGCAGCTCACCGATCGCTACGACGCGCTCAACCGCGCGCCCGGCGGCCGCGCCTTCGAGTTCGATCCGAAGCAATGCGCGTCGCCCCTGCCGCGCGCCTACCAATGGGCCGACGGCTCCGCCTACATCAGCCACGTCGAGCGCCTGCGCAAGGCGCGCGGCGCGGAAATGCCCAAATCCTTCCGCAGCGATCCGCTCATGTACCAGGGAGGCTCGGACGCCTTCCTCGGCCCCTGCGACGACATTCCGCTGGAATCCGAGGACTGGGGCCTGGACCTTGAAGCAGAGATCGCCGTTATCACCGGCGACGTACCCATGGGCATTCCAAAGAAAGAGGCGGGCGAATACATCCGCCTGCTGCTGCTCGTCAACGACCTGTCCCTGCGCAATCTGGCGCCGGCGGAACTGGCCAAGGGTTTCGGCTTTTTCCAGAGCAAGCCCAGTTCCGCGTTTTCTCCGCTGGCGCTGACGCCCGACGAGCTCGGCTCCGCCTGGGATGGAAGCAAGCTGAGCCTGCCGCTGCTGGTGCAAGTCAACGGCGAAGAGCTGGGGCACCCCAATGCAGGCGTCGACATGAGTGTCGATTTCCCGCGCCTGATCGCGCATGCCGCCGGCACCAGGCCGCTTGTCGCCGGCAGCATCGTCGGTTCGGGCACGGTGTCTAACGCGGATCAGAGCACGGGCACCGCGTGCATCGCGGAAAGGCGCGCGCTGGAGACGATCGCAGGCGGGGAGCCGGCGACACCGTTCCTCAAATTCGGCGACCGCGTGCGCATCGAAATGCTCGATGCCGAAGGCAATTCCCTGTTCGGCGCGATCGAGCAGCAGGTCCTCAGATATACGGCGGCCAGATAAGCGCCGCGCATAGGGGCTTGGCCCTGGCCAGCCTGAAAGGTGTCGAGCCCGAATGAAGCCGGCGCCGGCGACCGATCGGTTCCATGCGCATCAGGCCGCAAATGCCAAAAGGCAAATGCCGGCCACCCGATTCCATTTTCCGATCGGATCGATCCAGGATAGCATTTGTCTCCATCGGGACAGGGTGCTTATGATGCTTGCATCACCGCGGCAATTGATCATCCGGAGATTGGCATGACTTGGCATGAGCACTACAACAACCGACGCATGGACGCCGCCGGCGCCGCGCGGCTGGTGCGTTCGCACGATCGCGTGTATATCGGCGGCAATGCCGCGACACCGCGGCCCTTGCTGCATGCACTGCGAGATCGCGCAGCAAGCCTCGAGCAGGTCGAGTTGCTGCATCTGCTGTTCGCCGGGGAAGACCCTCTCGCAGCACCCGAGCTGGAAGGGCATTTTCGCCACACCGTCCTGTTCGTGGGCAGCGCCGACCGGGAGGCGGTGCAGAACGGACGCGCGGCCTATCTGCCGGTGCATCTGCATGACATACCAGCGCTGTTCAAAAGCGGCGCGCTACCGATCAGGGTGGCGATCGTATCCACGGCGCCGCCGGACGAGCACGGCTTTTTGTCACTGGGCGTTGAATGTCTGGTGAGCCTGGCCGCCGTGGAAGTCGCGGAAGTGGTAATCGCCGTCGTGAACGACCAAATGCCGCGCGCATTGGGCGATTGCTTCGTCCCGGCGCACAAGGTAAGCGTGGTGGTCGACGCGTCTTTCACCTTGCCGGAACTGCCGATCGAGCCGCCCTCGGCAATCCACACCAGCATCGGACGCTTTGTCGCGTCACTGGTCGAGGACGGCGCGACCCTGCAGCTCGGCATCGGCGCAATACCGGATGCCGTGGTGGCGGCGCTCGCCGGCAAGCGCGATCTGGGCATTCATACGGAGATGGTTTCCGACCGGGTCATGGACGCCATTGAATCAGGCGTGATCACCGGCGCGCGCAAGACCCTGCATCCGGGCAAGGTCGTCGCCAGCTTTGCCATGGGCAGCCGGGCCTTGTACGACTATATCGACAACAATCCCCTGTTCGAGATGCACCCCGCGGACTACACCAACAATCCAGTCATCATTGCCCAGAACGACCATATGGTCGCTATCAATTCGGCATTGGAAGTGGACATTACCGGACAAGTCTGCGCCGAGTCGGTCGGAAAGCGCATCTATTCCGGGTTCGGCGGACAGTTGGACTTCATTCGCGGCGCAGCCATGAGCAAGGGTGGAGTGCCCATCATCGCCCTGCCGTCCACGGCTGCGGGTGGAAAATTGTCGCGCATCGTGCCCATGCTGCAGCCGGGCGCCGGTGTGGTCACCACCCGTGCCGATGTTCACTTTGTCGTCACCGAATTCGGCATCGCGCAACTATACGGCAAGACCCTGAGGCAGCGGGTGCGAGAACTTATGGAGATTGCGCATCCGGATTTTCGCGCAGCCCTGGAGCAGGAGGCCTGGGAGCGCAGGATCCTGCCACACGCGATCTAGACGCAGTTGGCGCGGCGTTGCGCGCCGACGTCCAGCGCAGGGCTTACGCCTTCAATCGACCACCTTAGGCGTGGCGCCGGATGAAGCCGCGGATGCGCGGATATAGCGTCTCGCGGAAGCGGCGCCCGCTAAAAATGCCGTAATGCCCCACGTCGGGCGCGAGATAGTGCTCGCGCATCTTCTCCGGTATCGAGGTGCACAGTCCGTGCGCCGACTCGGTCTGCCCGTTTCCGGAAATGTCGTCGAGTTCACCTTCGATGGTCAGCAGCGCGGTCTTGCTGATGGCGCGCGGCCGCACCAGCTGCTCGCGCACGAACATGCGCCCCTTGGGCAGGGAGAATTCCTGGAACACAGTCTTGATGGTGTCCAGGTAGTACTCCGCCGGCATGTCCAGCACCGCGTTGTACTCGTCATAGAAGCGCCGGTGCGCCTCGGCCGAATCGCCGTCGCCTTTGACCAGATGATTGTAGAAATCCTGGTGTGCATTGGCGTGGCGCGAGGGATTCATCGCGACGAAGCCCATGTGCTGCAGGAAACCCGGATAGACCTGGCGCATCGCGCCCGGATATTTCGCCGGCACGCGGTCGATGACATTGCCCTTGAACCAGGAAAGGGGCTTGCGCGTGGCCAGGTTGTTGACCGCGGTCGGGCTGCGCCGCGCGTCGATGGGCCCGCCCATCATGATCATGGTGCGCGGCTTGACCGGCGCGTCGGCTTCGGCCATCAGCGCGATCGCGGCCAACACCGGCACCGTCGGCTGGCATACCGAAATCACATGCACGTCGGGCCCGAGGAAGGAGATGAACTCGCGCACGTAGTCGACGTAGTCGTCCAGGTGAAACGGGCCCTGGATGAGCGGCACCATGCGCGCGTCCACCCAGTCGGTGACGTAAACCTCGTGCTCCGGCAGCAGCGTGCGCACCGTGTCGCGCAGCAAGCTGGCATGGTGGCCCGACAAAGGCGCCACCAGCAGGACCACGGGATCCGCCCTGCCCTTGCGCCCGGCCAGGTCGCGCTCGAAGTGCCGCAGCTGGCAGAAAGGCTTGTCGAGCACGACGCTTTCGCTGACCGCGGTTTCCCTGCCGCCGACGCGCGCCGTGCTGATGCCGAATTCGGGTTTCTGGTAACGCTGGGTGATGCGCACGAAGAGCTCGCTGCCGGCGGCGATCTTGCGGCTGAGCGGAGAATAGGAAAGCGGGCTGAACGGGTGGCTGAAAGCGCTGGCGTTGAAGCTGGCCCACAGTTGCCAGGGCGTCAGCGCTGCGTGGCTCATTTCATGCAGGGTATAGAGCAAATCAGGCACTCCATCAATGACACGTTGCTTGCTTATACCAAAATACGCGGCCGGGCGCATTATCCGCCGTCGCTATTTTCGCGGCCTTGGCCATTCGTTATAAGAGCCGCTTATGCTAGCCTGTCGCCGTTTTCGATTACTCCGAGCGAATTTGATCCGATGAAAATCGCCCTGCGCATATTCCTGACGCTGCTGCTCGCGATCGTGCTCGCCGCCGCTGCGGGATACATCTGGCTGCGCGAGTCGCTGCCGCAGCTCGACGGCAGCGTGACCCTGGCCGGCCTCAAGGCGCCGGTGGACATCGTGCGCGACCGCAACGGCGTGCCGCACATCTACGCCGGCAGCATCGAGGACGCCTTGTTCGCGCTGGGCTTCGTGCATGCGCAGGACCGCCTGTGGCAGATGGAAATGAACCGGCGCATAGCCGCCGGACGCCTGTCCGAAGCGCTCGGACCGGCGACCCTGGACACAGACAGGTTTCTTCGCACCCTGGGCGTGCGCCGCGTGGCCGAGGCCACGTTGAAGCTGTTGAGCGCGAACGCGCAGCGCCAGCTCGATGCCTATTCCGCCGGGGTGAACGCCTTCCTCGCGCAGCACTCCGGCCCCCTGCCGCCGGAATTCCTGCTCACCGGGATCAAGCCCGAACCCTGGCAGAGCGCCGATTCGGTCGCCTGGATCAAGATGATGGCCTGGGACCTCGGCGCCAACTGGCGCAGCGAACTGCTGCGCATGCGCCTGGCGAAAAAGCTCTCCCCGGCGCAGATCGGCGAGTTCCTGCCGCCCTATCCCGGCGACGCGCCGCTCGCCATCGCCGATTACGCGGCGCTGTATCGCCAGCTCGATGCAAGCAAGCTCGCCGGGCTGGCGCTCGCCGGCCTTAGCGAGGATGGCGCCTCC
>JAANCK010669876.1_pt1 | contig 22471 bp, 22 predicted proteins | sample 7277841 | NCBI WGS metagenome assembly JAANCK01 (sample SAMN14222788, study PRJNA588281) | permafrost metagenome | isolation source: Arctic cryosol methane SIP | place: Canada:Nunavut | collected 2015-07 | reverse complement strand
GCATCGGGCGTGGCAGGGTGAAACGGGTGGCGGCGCCGCTGTCCGCCAGCTTCGACAGCGCGGGTCCGCCGGGGTAGCCCAGGCCGAGCAGTTGCGCGGTCTTGTCGAACGCCTCGCCCGCCGCGTCGTCCAGCGTTTCACCCAGCAGGGTGTAGCGGCCGACGCCTTCCACCAGCATCAATTGCGTATGGCCGCCCGACACCAAGAGCGCGACAAACGGGAATGCCGGCGGGGTGTCGGAAATCAGCGGCGACAGCATGTGGCCTTCGAGGTGATGCACGCCGACCGCCGGAATGTTCAGCGCATATGCCAGCGCGCGCGCCATGCCCGCGCCCACCAGCAAGGCACCGGCGAGTCCCGGCCCCTGGGTGTAGGCGATGCCGTCGAGGTCGGCCAGGCTGCAGCCGCTCTCGGCCATCACCTGGCGGGTCAACGGCAATACGCGCCGGATATGGTCGCGCGAGGCCAGTTCCGGCACCACGCCGCCGTAGTCGTTGTGCATGGCGATCTGCGAATACAGGGCGTGCGCCAGCAGGCCGCGCGCGCTGTCATACAGTGCGACACCGGTTTCATCACAGGAGGATTCGACGCCCAGAACCAGCATATAAAAACGACCACCAGATAAAAAAGAATGGCGCGGAAGCCCGCGCCATGCTCACCGTACCTTAAACCATCAAGACTTAGAAGTGCTTGCTGTACAACAGCTGCCAACTGGTCTGCGAATGGGAGACGGTATAGCCGAACGTTGAATTGGTCTGTTCCACTTTCGGCGCGTGCTGCAGCGAGAAATCAACGCTGGTGCTGTCATTGATCGCATAACCCACCCCTGCCATGTAGTGATTCTTCTCGATCGCAGGGAACAGGTAATGCATGGTGCTGTCCGGCACCGGGTTGCCCGAAAAGCTGGCACCCGTCCGCAAGGTCAGTGCAGCCGTCGCCTTGTAGGCCAGGCCAAGCTGCAACACGTCCTGGTTTTCCCAGTTTTGCGGCAAGGCAAACGTCATGCTGTCGCCCATCGCGGAATACGTCATGGTGAAGTTCTTCATCACGTCGCGCCAGTTGATGCGTTTCCAGTCGGCCACCACCATCAATTCGGGGCTGGCCTGAACCGCCACGCCGAGGCCATACGTTTCCGGCCACTGAAAATCACGCACGGTGATTTTTCCGCTGACCGATGGCACGCCATTCACGAGGAACTGCGCGCCAGCCGATCCGGTTTCCAGATCGCCCAAACTGGTTTTCGAATGATAGGTGCCACCCACGCTCACCATGTCGTTGAACTTGTAGGTAAAGCCTATTTTCCCCGCGAAACCATAGCCTTTGGCCTTGCCGCTGTAATCGCTGTCGTCGCTGTAATTGATGCGGACAATGTCACCCGAGCCCAGCGCCAGCGCGCCGCCGAGCGCACCGCTGGGCGGCACCGTGATCAGGCTCGACATGCCGTAGGTGCCGTCGCCAAAGGGCATCGCCATTTTTAAATCCAGCATGGCCCAGACAAAGTCCACCGAGCCGCCTATCGTCAGTTTGGAGTCCACGTTGTAAACCAGCGGCGCAATCAGTCGCCCCACGCCCAGTTCGGAACGCTCGGGCAGGCCATCCAGTCCCATGGCGTATTCGGTGCCCATGCCGCCCTGGGCGAACATGCCCACGCCATAGGTCAGATCGCCGCGCTTGCGGGTCCAGCCTGCTGCCGGCATGTAATAGGCGTCGCCGCCCGAGGATTGCCCGCCGACCACTTTCACGTCAGGTCCGAGGTAACCAATCATCAGCGACACGTTGTCGCCCTCAGCCCCCAGACCGAGGGTGGCGGGATTGTTCATCATGGCTGCCGCACCATTGTCATAGGCCATCGAAGCACCACCCATGCTGGCTGCGATCGGGCCAAACCCTTCCACATTCATTCCATTGGTCGCGTAGGCATGGCCTGCCATACCACCGAACGCCAGCACCATGGCGCTCATTCGCTTGATATTCATTGATACTCTCCAGTATGCGGCCGCGCCGCAGCGGCGGCATTATATAGAGGCCGACGCCAGGATTGCCCGCGTGCGGATCATGGAGACTTCGTGTAGAACAAATACCACAGCGTTGTGCATTGAATGCCTTAAATTAGCCAGCTTGGGTAAAATTTGCCCCGGTTCCGTGTATGCAGACATCGCTTTTCGCGGTGCTGCCTTCCAACCCGAGAAAGTCCCATGCCAAACCCTCACCAGCCCACCCCTCCAACAGTTCATCACCGCATCGATCACGACTGTGATGTCCTGGTCATCGGTGGCGGCCCAGCCGGCTCGACTGCCGCCACGCTGCTGGCCGAAAAAGGCCATCGGGTCACGCTGCTGGAAAAAGCGCATCACCCGCGCTTCCACATTGGTGAATCGCTGCTGCCGGCCAATCTGCCGCTGCTGGACCAGCTGGGCGTGCGCGCCGAGGTGGAAGCCATCGGCATGCAGAAATGGGGCGCGGAATTCATCTCGCCCTGGCACGCTCACCAGCAATCTTTCGAATTCGCCGACGCCTGGGACAAGTCGATGCCGAGCGCCTTTCAGGTGCGGCGTTCCGAGTTCGACGAGATCCTGATTCGCAATGCCGGGCGCCATGGCGCTGAAATCGTTGAAGGCTGCCGCGTGCGCGAGGTGGCGTTTCTGCCCGACCAGGCCGGCGCCATCGTCCACGCGGAACACGACGACGGCCGCAGCGAGACCTGGCAATGCCGTTTTCTGGTTGACGCTTCCGGCCGCGACACCTTTCTCGGCAACCGCTTCAAGGCCAAGCAGCGCAATCCCAAACACAACAGCTCGGCGCTTTATGGCCACTTCACCGGCGCGCAGCGGCATGCCGGCAAGAAGGAAGGCCACATCAGCATCTTCTGGTTTGCGCACGGCTGGTTCTGGTTCATTCCGCTGGCCGACGGCGCCACCAGCATCGGCGTGGTGACCTGGCCGCATTACCTGAAGACCCGCAAAAACTCAGTCAAGGATTTCTTCCTCGACCAGATTGCGCTGTGCCCGGCACTGGCGATGCGGCTGAAGGATGCCGAGCTGGTCTCCGACGTGGACGCCACCGGCAACTTTTCCTACAGCTGCGACCACAGCTACGGCGACACCTACCTGCTGCTGGGCGATGCCTATGCTTTCGTTGACCCGGTGTTTTCGTCCGGGGTGATGCTGGCGATGAAAAGCGCGTTCGAGGGCGCCGAGGCGATCGACACCTGCCTGCGCCAGCCGAACAGGGCTGCAGCCGCGTTCAAGCAGTTCGACAAGGTGATGAAACACGGGCCGAAGGAGTTTTCCTGGTTCATCTACCGCGTCACCAATCCGACCATGCGCGATCTGTTCATGGCGCCGAGCAATGTGTTCCGGGTGCAGGAAGCCTTGCTGTCGGTGCTGGCGGGCGACATTTATGGCAAGACGCCGATCTGGGGCTCGCTGCGGATGTTGAAGCTGATTTATTACCTTGCCTCACTCGCCAATCTGAAGCGCACGCTGATCGCCTGGAAACAGCGCAAGTTCAATATCCGCTACGTGGAAGCGCCGGAGGGCACGGCTTGATCCCGATGGAAGCGATGCTTGGCCTGAGTATCCTTCCCGCGTCCGGGTTGTCCCAATTGCCCCGGCAGGACAGCCTGCTGGGCGGCGCGTGTTTTTCGCATCCCGCCGGTTCGACTGCAACCGGAGATCTGCCGCTGCTTGCCGTGGACATGCGCCTGCTGACTGGCGAAGCGGCGATCTGCGAAGTCTGGCATAGCCCGGCGCCGCTGCAGTCCGGCCAGCTGGGCGCGATCCGTTATCGCGAGAGCGACACCCTGCTGTTCGGCTGCCTGAGCCTGGACGAGACCAGCACTGACATGCGTCCGCCGCTGCAAATCACCACCGAATCCGCCTACCAGACCATCTTCGAGCTGCTCGAGGCGCGCGGTTTCAGTGCGGTGCTGCGCTTCTGGAACTACTTCCCGGCGATCAACCAGGCGTGCCACGACATCGAGCGCTACCGCCAGTTCAATATCGGCCGCCAGGATGCCTTCCTCGCCCATGGCCGCACGGTGATCGGCAATGTGCCGGCCGCCTGCGCGCTGGGCACCGCCAGCGGCGGCCTGCACATCGCGTTTCTGGCGACGCGCGCGAACGTGATCGGCATCGAAAATCCGCGCCAGTTGAGCGCCTACCATTACCCCAGCCAATACGGCCCGCGCAGCCCGACCTTTTCGCGCGCCGGCCTGGTCAAGCTGGGCGGGCGCGACATGCTGTTCATTTCCGGCACCGCCAGCATCGTCGGCCATCAAACCCTGCACGTTGGCGACGTGGCGGCGCAGACGCGCGAATGCCTGCACAACATCGCGGCCATCGTCGCCGAGGCGAACCGGCTGGCGCCCGACGCCGACTTCCGGCTCGACCAGCTGGCTTACAAGGTCTACGTGCGCCACCCGGCGGATCTCGCCGCCGTGCGCGACGCGATGGCGCAGGTCATCGACGCCCCGCTGACGGCGATTTTCCTGCAGGCCGATGTCTGCCGGGCCGACCTGCTGGTTGAAATCGAAGCGTCGGGTGGCCATGCCATCCGGGTCGGGGCCGGCGCGTGAACGCTCACGCGGCTTCGCAACCCGGCACGCTGCGGCGCGGACTGCATGGACTCTACGAAATCGGCGCGCTGTGGTTTGGGCTGATCCTGCTCGGCATTCTCAGCCTGGGCTGGTCGTCCCTGTCGGTGCCGCTGTATTACCTCCTGCCCCGGCGCTGGGCGGTTCCGCTCGGACGCTGGGGCATCACCACCGGATTTCGCTTCTACCTCTGGGCGCTCAGCCTGATCGGTGCCTGCCGCTTCGATTTCAGCGCACTCGATGCCCTGCGCGACCAGGGCCCACTCATCATCGCCCCCAACCACCCCAGCATGCTTGATGCCGTGATGGTGATCTCGCGCCTGCCCAATCTGGCCTGCATCATGAAAGCCAATATCGTCGACAACGTCTTTCTCGGTGCGGGCGCCCGCATGGCCGGCTACATTCGCAACGACGCGCAGCTCTCCATGATCAAGCAGGCCGTGGCTGAACTCAGAAACGGCAGCCAGTTGCTGCTGTTTCCGGAAGGCACCCGCACCACGCGCTGGCCGGTCAACGCATGCAAGGGCACGACTGCGCTGGTTGCCGGCCGCGCCGGGGTGCCGATCCAGACCGTGTTCATCGAAACCGACTCGGCGTATCTCAGCAAGGGCTGGCCTTTATTCAAGCGCCCGAGCATGCCGATTACCTATCGTTTCCGCCTCGGCCGCCGCTTCGACCCGCCGCAAAAAGCCGGGGTCTTTACCGCCGAGCTGGAGCGTTACTTCATCGACGCACTGCGCGATGCCCCGCACTTTTTACCGCCCAATGCGCCGTCGGCAGATGGCCCGGAGTCGCATTGATGCCAACGTCCTCTGCCAGCCATCTGGTGCTGATCCCCAGCTACAACCCGGGCGCGCAGGTATATGCCACCGTGCGCGCCGCCCGCGCCCAGTGGCAACCCGTTTGGGTGGTGGTGGACGGCAGCGACGACGGCAGCGCCGGTGGACTGCAGGAGATGGCGGCGAGCGATCCCGGCCTGCGGGTGCTGGTCTTGCCCGAAAACGGCGGCAAAGGCGCAGCGGTGTTGCATGGCCTCGATGCGGCCGCAGCAGCGGGCTACACCCACGCGCTGACCATGGACTCCGACGGCCAGCATCCGGCCGATCTCATTCCGGCGTTCATGGCCACGTCCCAACAGCATCCCGCCGCGATGATCCTCGGCAAGCCGGTGTTCGATGCCAGCGCGCCCGCGCTGCGCGTGCAGGGCCGCAAGTTATCCAACGGCTGGGCCAATCTGGAAACCCTGTGGGCAGGCATCGGCGATTCGCTGTACGGCTTTCGCGTCTACCCCATCGAGCCGCTGCGCCAGGTGATGCGCGGCCAGCGCTGGATGCGCCGCTTCGACTTCGACCCCGAAGCCGTGGTGCGCCTGTGCTGGCGCGGCGTGCGCCCGCTCAACCTGCCCGCGCCGGTGAAATACCTGCGTGCCGACGAGGGCGGCGTCTCCCACTTCAACTACCTGCGCGACAACACCCTGCTCACCTGGATGCATCTCCGGCTGATGCTGGGGTTTGTGCTGCGCTTGCCTGTGCTCGTGCTCAGGCGCCTTCGCCGGACCTGACGATGACCCGACTCTTGTTACCCGCGCTGATGCTGGGTCTGCTGGCAAGCCCGATCAGCGTCTGTGCCGGCGACCACCCGGCCGCCCATTGGGAAGTCGCCGTCGAAGCCGGCTATCTGGAAAAGGTCAAACACAACTCCCCGCTCGACTACGTCATCGTGCCGGTCCAGGTGGCCTGGCGCTCGCCCGCGTTTATTGAGTTATGGAACGGCGAAAGCGGCGCGCGCCTGACCGTGCGCAATCGAATGGCGGTCATTCTGGAAACCTATCTGGAAGGCGCCGAAGACTACTATTTTGCTTTTGCCGGTGCGCCCAGCTTCGAACTATGGAATGCGGCGCAAACATCCGCGCTGTTTTTTGAAATTGGCGGTGGTGCGGGTTTAACCAATTCAAAAGGCGTCCCCGGCGGACAAGGACAGGACTTCGCCTTCAACTGGTTCAGCCAGCTGGGCGTGCGTCACCAGTTCAGCAAAAACCAGGCGATCACCGCCGCCGGCTACTTCACCCACCATTCCAATCTTGGCATGACCGATCCCAACCCGGGAATCGACGTGTTAGGCGTCAACTTGGGCTTGATTTGGCAGTTTGAGTGAGCCCTCCAACCTTCTCGCACCCACCATGAAAAATCATCCTGATTCAAAGCCCATCCACGCCCCCCATCCGCCGCTCACCGCTTACTACGCCAGTGAAAACGAAAGGCGGGGTTACGTCGGCCAGCTGTTCGACCACACCGCCGCCGACTACGACCGCATCGACCGTTTGCTGGCGCTGGGCAGCGGCCCCTGGTATCGCAATCAGGCCCTGCAGCGCGCGGGGCTCACCACCGGCATGCGCGTCGTCGATATCGGCGTCGGCACCGGGCTGGTGGCGCGCGAGGCGGTAAAACTGGTGGGCGACCCTGCCCTGGTGATCGGCGTCGATCCCAGCCCCGGCATGATGTCGCAAGCGCACCTGCCCGGCGTCCAGCTCGTCGAAGGCCGCGCCGAGGCGATCCCCTTCCCCGATGCCAGCTTCGACTTTCTCAGCATGGGCTACGCGCTGCGTCACATCGGCGACCTCTCGGCCGCCTTCAGCGAATTCCATCGCGTCCTCAAACCCGGCGGCCGCCTGTGCCTGCTCGAAATCACCAAGCCCGAACGCGCCTGGAGCCAGGCGCTGCTCAAAGCCTATATGCGCGGCGTGGTGCCGGTGTTGGCGCGATTGATAGGCTGCAGTGCCGAATCGGCCAAACTGTGGCGCTACTACTGGGACACCATCGAAGCCTGCGTGCCGCCGAGTGGAGTGATCGACACGCTGACTAAAGCGGGATTTAGCGGCGCGAAACGGCATATCGAAACCGGCGCACTGTCGATTCTGGCCGAGTATCAGGCGGTCAAGCCGGGCTGAATTCCATACCGGCTGGCCTATCCTGAGAAGGAGAAAGTTAGAGAGGCATGCCATGAAGCTGCTGAGCTGGAACATCCAATGGGGTCGCGGGATGGACGGACGGGTGGACCTTGCGCGCATCCTGCGAACGATTCATCAACTGGGCGATTTCGACGTCATCTGCCTGCAGGAAGTCGCGGTCAACTTCCCCGGCCTGCCCGGCAGCCACGGCGAGAATCAGGTCGCCGAACTCTCCATCGGTCTGCCCGGCTATACCCCGATCTACGGCGCGGCGACCGACGTACCGGACGGCCACGGCGGCCGCAGCCAATTCGGCAACGCCATCTTCTCGCGCCTGCCGGTCGGCCAGGTGTGGCGGCATTTACTGCCGTGGCCGGCCGAGCCGGATGTCCCCAGCATGCAGCGGGTGCTGGTCGAAGCCGTGGTGACCACGGCAAACGGCCCGCTGCGGGTGATGACCACCCACCTCGAGTACTACTCGGCAATCCAGCGCCAGGCCCAGATCGATGCCATCCGCCGCCTGCATGCCGAGGCATTCGCCATGGTGCTGCGTCCGCCCCGGCCTAAAGAGCAGGGCGGCAGCTTCGAGGTGTTTCCCCGCCCCGCGCAGGTGCTGCTGTGCGGCGACATGAACTTCCCCGCAACGGCTCACGAACATTCCCTGATCCTCGCCCCGTTCGACGATGGCATCCCGGACTTTCTCGATGCCTGGTTCGTGCTGCATCCGAGTCAACCACATGCGCCCACGGTCGGCATTCATCCGGTGGATTTCGTCAAACAGCCGGAATGTTTTGATTTTGTTTTTGTGACTGAGGGGCTGGCTGGGCGGCTTGTCGCGCATGGGATTGATGCGGAGACTGAGGCTTCGGATCATCAGCCGGTTTGCGTGGAGTTGAGGTGATGGGTTAGCCGGTTAGCGATTGCTGGGCTGCTGACTGTTGGCCGGGGGTAGCCCGGCGGCTAGTCACTTTCTTTGTCAATGCGACAAAGAAAGTAACCAAAGAAAACGCACCCCGACATCCCCGAATTCCCGAAAACTGAGCCTGCCGGGTGGGCGTCAAAGAACTCGCCCCGATTTTGTAATGTTTATTAATTTTGTGAGCGGGGCTTCAGACACCTTTGCCGCTGATCCACCCGACAGGCTCAATTTTCGGCGGGGCTGAGAGGGGTAGAAAGTCAAAACCAGGTTAGTGATAACTGGATGGTTTGTGGGCTGGCGTGGCAGTTGATTGCACGTTATTTGGGGAGCTGCTCAATGATGTGATTCATCGCTGTGTTTACTACTTCAGACATTGGCGGCTTCGATGCGTATCCATCTTGCTTGGCATCTGAACTAACCTCCCATAGAACCGTTCCATTCTTGTCAAACATCGTGTACCTCATCGATACCTCAATAAATGGGTATACGTAGGCAGCAGCATCTTGCTCTCTAACGCGAACAATTGTTCCAACCACAATTGCATCAACATCAAGAGCGCCCGCTACAGCCTTCAATGTATTTGTATTTGGCAAGCCAGTTTGCGCATAGCCCACAATAAAATTATTCCAAGGATCAACCAGATTTTTGTCATTGATTGTTGTGATGGCATCCGTGCCAGCGATAATTTTCATCTGTGGATTCCGCTGTTGGAGCGCGGATATCAGACGGCGATTTGTTTCAATTGCTTGGCCCGCATTTAATCTTTGATTTGTAATCGGCATAACCGCCACGCTTTTTATCGCTGACGAGTTGTATGCAGGGTTGGAGTATGAATCCACATTGGTAGTCGAACAGCCAACAACAAAACTTGATATGGCTGCAACAACAATAGCCACTAATAGTTTGTGATTCATATCAATCCTTCAGTGATTTTAATTAGCCAACGAATGACGCAGGCGCGAAGCCCAAATAGTAATCGCAAACTTCAAGTCATCACTGCCCTGGTTTTGACTTTCCTCCCCTCTCAGCCCCGCCGGACATTGAGTCTGCCGGGTGGATCAGCGGCAAAGGTGTTTGAGCCCCGCTCACAAAAATTAATCAGCATTACAAAAGCGGGGCGAGTTCTTTGCCGCCCACCCTGCAGGCTCGATTTCCGGGGTTTCGGGGATGAGCGGGGTCGCCTTTTCTTTGGTTACTTTCTTTTGGCGAGACAAAAGAAAGTGACTTGCCGCCGGGCAACCCCCGGCCAACGGTCAGCAACCCGCAAAGAATTTTCACTACTACACATTTGGCGGATAACGGCCTTCGGCCTCATCCGCCCTACGGACTCCAAACACTCAGTGGTGTCCCGCAACAGCCACGCCCATCTTCGGCAACCACCGCCTCAACCCCGGCGTAGTAATCACCGTACTGAAAATCGCCATCAGCACCAGCATGGTAAACACCTGCTGCGAGATCACGCCAAGATCAAACCCAACGTTGATGACGATGAGCTCCATCAGCGCGCGCGTGTTCATCATGACGCCAATCACCTTGCCTTCAACATGCGACATGCCGGCCCAGCGCGCCGCGATATAGCTGCCGCCGAACTTGCCCAGCGTTGCCAGCAAGACCAGCAGCCCGCACCAGCCCCACGCCTCAAGCGAATCGAGGCCGCCGACGTTGGTGCGCAGGCCGGTGTAGGTGAAGAAAATGGGCAGGAAAAACACCATGACGAAGTGGCCGATGCGCTCTTTCCAGGCTTCGATCAGCTCGTGCTCGTCATGCAGGATGACGCCCATCATGAAGCCGCCGAAGATGGCGAAGATGCCGATCTGGTAGGTGGTCATGGCCGAGATGAAAATGCCGGCGAGCAGGATGCCGAGCAGGTTGTGGCTGAGCTTGCCGCGTCCGGATTTTTCGCCGGCGGGCGCTGGGGTCGTCTGACTGGCGCGGATGATGCGCTTCATCAGCGGCCGCACGACGAACCACCAGCCGACAAAGAACGCACCGACCAGTGCCACTTTGATGGCGAAGGCGCTGGCACTGAACTCGGCCAGCGTGAGCGCGGTGATGAGCGCGAGCAGCAGCCAGCCGACGACGTCGTTGATGGCGGCGGCGCTGATGGCGATGACGCCGATGGGCAGGCGGGTGATCTTGAACTCCATCATGATCCGGCCAAGAATCGGCAAGGCGGTGATGGAAAAAGCGGTGGCGATGAACAGCGCCGAGGCGAGGCGGTCGACGCCGGGCGACAGCAGCGGCGCGCTGAACCAGCCAAAGCCGAAGCCGAGCGCAAACGGCGCGATCATGCTGGCGCTGGCGATATAGGTGACGGCACGGCGGTTGTTGCGCTCGGTCAGATGCGCAAAATCGAATTCGAGACCGATCTGGAACATCAGCAGGGTCAGGCCGATCTGCGACAGCATCTGCATTGATGCGGGCGGCGTCGAGTGGAATACATACTGGAACAGATCGGGTGCGAGCAGTCCGAACAGCGAGGGGCCGAGCAGGATGCCGACGATGATTTCGCCCACTGCAGGCGACTGCCCGACGCGCTGCGCCAGCACGCCGCCGAGGCGGCCGGCCAGCACGATCAGCGTCAATTGCAGCAGGGTGAAAAACAGCAGCGCTTCGGTCTGGTGGACCGCGAGGGTATGGACGGGGGTGCTCAAATCATGCCTCCATTGACTGAAATAATCTGGCCGCTGATGTAGCTGGCTTGTTCCGAGGCGAGAAAGCTCACCACGTTTGCGATTTCTTCCGGCCGCCCGGCGCGTTTCATCGGCACCATGCTCTCGATCGCTTTGGCGTCGAATACGCCGTCGATCATGTCGGTCTGGATAATGCCCGGCGCCACCGCGTTGACCGTGACCCCGCGACTGGCGAGTTCCAGCGACAGCGCTTTGGTGGCGGCATGCAGCGCGCCCTTGGCGGCCGAATAATTGACCTGGCCACGGTTGCCGGTAATGCCGGCGATCGAGGTGATGTTGATGATCCGCCCCCAGCGGCTGCGGATCATCGCCATCGTCAGCGGCTGGGTGACGTTGAAGAAGCCGTTGAGCGATACATCCAGCACGCTGTGCCACTGCGCCGCATTCATCCCCGGGAAAACCGCGTCGTCGTGGATGCCGGCGTTGTTCACCAGCACCTGGATCGGCGCGTCGGCGATGAGCGCTTCCAGCGCCGCGCGGCTGGCCTCGGCGTCGGTGACGTCGAAAGCGAGCGCTTCAGCCTGGCCGCCATCGGCCTGAATGCCCTCGACCAGCGCCTGCGCCTTCGCCAGATTCCGGTTGGCGTGGACGTAGACAAAATAGCCGTCGGCGGCGAGGCGGCGGCAGATCGCCGCGCCGATGCCGCCGCTGCCGCCTGTGACCAGCGCGCGCTTCATGATGGTGTATTCCCCGGTTTCGTCGCATCCAGCAGCGCGGCATCCAGCACCACAATCGCGCGACCGTTCAGCAGCAGTTCTTGCTCAGCAAACACGCTGAAGCCATACAAAATCGTGTTGTCGTCGCCGGACACGCGCTCGGCTTCCACGCGCAGATCGGCGGCGATGTCGTCCAGCCGCGCCACGTGCAATTCGACTGCGCGCACGCTGGCGAGGTAACCGGCGCGCGGCGCGCTGTCGGCAGCAGCAAGCAATGCGCCGTGGGCCGCCATCGCTTGTGCGGCGTATTCGATGCCGCAGGCCACGCCCAGGCGACCATGCGCGCGTAGCGGATTATCCGGCGCGCGATGGCTGCTTGCGCTGCACTGAATATGCTGTGCATCCCAGCTGTCGATGCGATCCAGCAGGCACATGCTGCCCTGATGCGGGATGTGCGCGAGCAGCCAGGCGTGGTCTAGCGGCATGGTTCTAATTGCATGATTCGACCCGTACATCCAAACGCAGCGGCGCCACATAGTCGAGCACCATCCGGCCACCTTCCCCGCGCGCAATGCATTGCAGCAGCGGCAGCCCACGCGCCGCCGGAATAGCAACCCGCAGCGCTTCGAGTGCGGGATCGGCCAGCGTATCCGGCGCGGTATCGCTCAATTCAAGCTCAAGCCGCGCCAGCGAGCGCGCACTGCGGCTGGGCATCAGTGCCAGCGCAATGCCAAACGCGCTGGGCAGCGGCCGCTTGGCGTGCAGCGGTTCGGGATAAGGCATGTCGTACGCGATCAGCAAAGTGCCCCAGCCCTCGACCGCAACCTGGGTCATCGCCTCCAGCAGGCCGGCGCCAAAACTGGCGTCGTGCGCGCACAGCACGGTGGCGGGCGTCATCGCGCCGGAGGCAATGCCCCAGTAGCCGGCCGGGGCGTTGTGTACCGAATTGTGAAAGCGCGTCGGCGAAATGCTGCGGTCGTCGGAGGCCAGCGTCTTGCAGATCGCGTCGCAGTTGTCGTTGTCGGCGCCGGAGGAGGTGAACACGGTGGCCAGTTGTTTGGCATCGAGCTGGCCGGCATCGATGGCCTCTTGCGCTACCGCCAGCGCCACCTTGATGGCAAGGCCTGTGCGGCGGCGTTCGGCGGGCGGCAGCGATTGCGGCGCGGCCACCACGAGCGGACGCGATTCATAAGCCGCGCCACCCGCCAGGATGGAACGCGCGGCAAGCCAGTTGTCGAGCCCGGGGCCGACCAGCCCGATGCCGTCGAGATAAGCGGAAAGCTTCATCTTGCGCGCCCCAGAATCAGGCTGCAGTTGGTGCCGCCAAAGCCGAACGAATTGCTCAACACCCGGCGCGGCGCGCTGTCCCGGTTGGCTGTCAGGTACTTGATCGGAATGGCCGGGTCGAGCTGCTGCGTATTCACCCCGCCCGGCAAAAATCCCTGTTGCAGCGCCAGCGCGCTGATGATCGCCTCCATCCCGCCCGCCGCACCCAATGTATGGCCCGTGGCGCCCTTGGTCGAACTGCACGGCACGTTGTTGCCAAAAAGTGCCGCGACCGCTTTGCCCTCAGCTGCATCGTTGCTGGGCGTGGCGGTGCCGTGCAGGTTGAGGTAATCGATGTCGGTTGCCTGCAAGCCTGCTGACTGCAACGCAGCGGCCATCGCCATCTGCGCGCCCAGGCCATCGGGGTGCGGCGACGACATGTGATGGGCATCGCTGGTTTCGCCTGCGCCCAGCAGCAGCACAGCATCTGCATTCAGTTGCGCGCCCGGACGTTCCAGCAAAATGAATGCGGCCGCTTCGCCTATCGACAGGCCTTTGCGTGCGCTATCAAACGGCCGGCAGGGTTCGGGTGACAGCAGCTCCAGCGAATTAAAACCGTACAGAGTGGTGAGGCACAGGGAATCCACGCCGCCGACGATGGCCGCATCGATGAGGCCGGCGGCCAGCATGCGTGCTGCCGAAGCGAACACCTTGGCGGAGGACGAGCACGCGGTCGACACCACCATGGCGGGGCCTTCGAGTTGGAACGCGGCGCGGACGAAATTCGCCACCGAGTAGGTGTTGTGCGTGGTGCGGTAAATGAAATCGTCCGGCAAGGCTCCGCTCACAGGATCGCGGCGGCGATACGCCTGCTCGGTTTGCAGGATGCCCGAGGTGCTGGTGCCGAGAAACACGCCGACCCGCCGCCGGCCATGGCGCGCAATGGCCGCCTCGACTGCGTCGCTGAAACCGTCCTGCTGCAGTCCCAGCCAGGCCAGGCGATTGTTGCGGCAGTCATGCTCGGTGAGCGGCGCGGGCAGTTCGACGGCATCGACCCCGGCCACCTCGCCGACGTGCGTCGCCAGGTCGTGCGCCGTCTCGAACTGGCAGGGTTGCAGGGCGCTGCGCTGCAGGCGCAAGGCGGCCAGGGTGGCGGCATTGCCGTAGCCAAGGCAGCTGGTGGCAGTGAAATGGGAGAGGAGAACAGGGGTCACGAAGCGGTCGGTGTGGGTCGGATTGCGCGGCGCATTTTAACCGATGCGGGCGGGCGCAATGGCTTCAGCGTATTCGTACAAGGCACCGAGGATGGCTTCACCGCGTTCGTCCGCCGTTTCCGCAAGCGCATCGATCTCGTTGAACAAGGCTTCCAGCGTGCGTGCGCCGCCCGCCCCATCGAACAGCCGCGCGGCGCAAAGCGCCTGCCATTGCTGCGACTCGGCCGGGTTCAGGGAGGTGGGGAAATTGCGTGCGCGGTAGCGGAACAACAGGTCGTTCAGACGCGGGTCGGCAAAGCCCGGTTGCGACTCCGCCAGTTGCGCCGGTGGCAATCCACGCAAGCGATTCAACACAGCGCGATCAGCATTGCCGATGAAGCCGCCGTAGAGATCGGCGTCGACATCGCTTGCGGCCTGCGGCGGACGCTCGAACACCGCCTGCCAGATGGCGCTCATGTCGGGTGCGGTGCCGCACAGAAGCGCATGCCGCTGCACCGCAGCCATGTCGACGCCCCAGTGTTCGGCGCGTTCCGGGCTCAATGTATTGAGGTTGCCGATCACGACCGGCGACTTGTTGAGGTGAATGGTTTTGATCGGCAAGCGGCTCATGCCGTCCGGCAAGGCATCACCCTTGGTAAACATCCGCAGGCGGATGGTGGCGGCGTCGAGCGCAAACAGCTCGCTGGGGTCATGCGCCAGATCCCACACGATGATTTCGTTTTTATTGGTCGGATGCGGCGCCAGCGGCCACGCCACCATCAGGCAGCCGCGCTCGACCGGCACCTGCCCGGTAATGTGCAGAAACGGACGCGGGGCGCGCAGGTTTACCTGCTCGGCAGCCTTGTCCTTTTTGTGCAGGCCCAGACAAAAATCGAACAGGCGCGGATGGTTGGTGCGGATCAGGCGCGCCAGCGCCACCGTCGCGCGCACGTCGGACAGCGCGTCGTGCGCGGCTTCGTGCGCCAGGCCATTGGCCGCGCTCAGCAATTCGAGCCGGAAACTCACCCGCCCCTGCTCATTGGTCGGCCAGACGATGCCGTCCGGGCGCAGCGCGTAAGCGGTGCGCACCAGATCGAGCACGTCCCAGCGCCCGCACTCGTTCTGCCATTCGCGCGCATAGGGATCGATCAGATTGCGCCAGAACAGGTAGCGCGTGAACTCGTCGTCAAAGCGGATGGTGTTGTAACCGACGCCGATGGTGCCGGGCTGGCTGAATGCCTGCTCGATTTCATGGGCGAACTGGTGTTCGGGCACGCCGCGCTCCAGGCACAGCTGCGGCGTGATGCCGGTAATCAAACAGGATTGCGGGTCGGGTAGATAATCCGGCGCGGGCTGGCAATACTGCATCAGCGGCGCGCCGATTTCATTCAGCCCGGCGTCGGTGCGGATCGCGGCAAACTGCGCCGGGCGGTCGCTGCGCGGGCTGATGCCGAAGGTTTCGTAGTCGTGCCAGAGAAAGCTGCGCATAGAGAAAGCCAGCTCAGAGCTTGGCGCTGCGCCCGCCATCCACCGCCAGGATCTGGCCGGTGACAAAGTGCGTGTCCATCGCAAAAAAGCGCACCGCCAGCGCGATGTCGGTGGGGTCGCCGGCGCGTTTCAGCATGGTGTGCGAAATGATGCGCTGGCGTGAGACTTCATCGAAATTGGCATCGTCATCCGGCCACATGATCGGCCCCGGCGCGATGCCGTTGACGCGCACTTCGGGCGCGAGCTCGCGCGCCATCGACTTGGTCAGCCCGACCAGCCCGGCCTTGGCGATGGAATAGACCACATAGCTTTTCATCGGCCGGTCGGCGTGGATGTCGGTAATGTTGATGATGCAGCCGCGGCGTTTTTTCAACTCAGGCGCGGCGGCCTGCGACAGGAACAGCGGCGCCTTGAGATTGCTGCCCATCAGGTCGATCCAGTCTTTTTCTTCGATGCTGCCGACCGGCGTCGGATAAAAGCTCGAGGCGTTGTTGAGCAGCACGTCGAGCCCGCCAAAGGTGACGACCGTTTGCTTGACCAGTGCGGGCAGGCCGCCGATGTCGAGCAGATCGGCCTGGATCAGCGCAACCGAGCCCTCGCGCACGGCATTCAACTCGTCCTGCAAGGCACGCGCTTCGGTCGCCGAACTACGGTAGTGGATCATCAGATTGGCGCCCGCCGCGTGCAGCAGGCGCGCCGATGCTGCGCCCACACGCTTGGCTCCGCCGGTAATCAACACTACTTTTCCTTGCATCGGGATTCGCCTTTATAGTCGCATGGTTCTAAATTGATCCGCCTGGATTTCCAGCCACCCCGCATTATCCCTGAACTCATCCACCGCATGCTGCCCATCCCCAGTCCCGACGCACTTGCCCACAGCCAGCGCGTGACCGCCCACCTGCAATCGCTCATTCAACAGGCGGGCGGCTGGATCCCGTTTGCGCAATTCATGGAAGCCGCGCTGTATGCACCGGGGCTCGGCTATTACGCAGCAGGCGCGATGAAATTCGGCGCGGCGGGCGATTTTGTCACCGCGCCGGAACTGACGCCGCTGTTTGGCCGCACGCTGGCGCACGCGATTGCGCCGGTGCTGACGGAAACCGGCGGCGACATTCTGGAACTGGGCGCGGGCAACGGACGCCTGGCGGTCGATATGCTGGGCGAACTGGCACAGCTCGATGCGCTGCCCGCGCGCTATTGCATCCTGGAACTGAGCGCCGATTTGCGCGCCCGTCAGCAAGAGCGGATTGCACGCGAACGGCCCGAGCTTGCCGGGCGCGTGCAGTGGCTGGACACGCTGCCCGCGCAATTCAGCGGCGTCATTCTCGGCAACGAGGTGCTCGACGCGCTGCCGGTAGAACTGGTGCACTGGACGGAAGCCGGGCCACAGGTGCGCGGCGTGAGCCTGGATGGCAAGGACTTCGCATGGCAGGACCGCACCATCGACGACCCCATGCTGCGCGCCCGTGCCGACGCCCTGAATCTGGCACCGGGTTATCAGTCCGAAATCAATCTGGTGGCCGACGCCCTGATCGCCTCGCTCGCACACAGCCTGCAGCACGGCCTGATCCTGATGATCGATTATGGTTTCGCTGCCGCCGAGTACTACCACCCGCAGCGCCACATGGGCACGCTGCGCGCGCATTACCGCCATCACGCGCTGGACGATCCGTTCTATCTGCCAGGGCTGTGCGATCTCACCGCGCACGTTGATTTCAGTGCAGCGGCGCGGGCGGGGGAGGCTGCGGGACTAGATCTGGCAGGCTACAGCAGCCAGGCAAATTTCCTGCTCAATGCCGGCCTCACCGAGTTGCTGATGCAAACATCACCGACCGATGCGGCCGCATTTCTGCCGCAAAGCAATGCGGTGCAGCGGCTGGTTTCACCGGCCGAGATGGGCGACTTGTTCAAGGTGATCGGATTAGCCAAGGGCGGGGTTGCGCCGCTGGCGGGATTTGCACGCGGCGACCGGCGGCATACGCTTTAAGAAAGCGCAGAAGCATTCGACATGGGCGGGGGCACGTTTTCGGGGGTGATAGTTAGACCCTCAATGGGCTGCTGACCGGTGGCCGGGGGTAGCCCGGCCAACAGCCAGATGCCCATTGAAGGTCCAACCACAACCGCAATCATGCAACCCAGCAACTGGGCTGCCAACGACAAACCTCTACACCAGCGGCAGTTGCGCGTCCTCTTCCGGCAGCACGCGCGTGACACGCACGGCATGCAGACGACGGCTGTCGGCGCGCAATATGCTGAAATTGAAACCCTCAAACTTGACCGACTCGCCGCGCTTGGGCAGATGGCCAAAGCGCGACACGACCAGGCCGCCGATGGTGTCGAATTCCTCGTCGGAGAATTGCGCGCCGAGGGTCTGGTTGAAGTCGGCGATTTCGGTGCTGGCTTTGACACGGAACACGCCGTCGTGTTCGCGGATGATGTTGTCTTCGGTTTCGTCGAAGTCGTATTCGTCCTCGATGTCGCCGACGATTTGTTCCAGCACGTCCTCGATCGTGACCAGTCCGGCGACGCCACCGTATTCGTCGACCACGATGGCGATATGGTTGCGGTTGGAACGGAACTCCTTCAGCAACACATTCAATCGCTTCGATTCGGGGATGAACACGGCGGGGCGCAGCATGCCGCGGATGTCGGCATCGTGCTCGGCGTAATGCCGCAGCAGGTCTTTGGCCAGCAGAATCCCGATGACGTCGTCACGCTCGCGGTCGATGACCGGAAAACGCGAGTGCGCGGTTTCGATGACATGCGGAATGAAGACTTCGGGCGCATCGTTGATGTCGATGACGTCCATCTGCGCGCGCGGGATCATGATCTCGCCGACGCGCATTTCGGATACCTGCAGCACGCCTTCGATCATCGCCAGCGCGTCGGCATCCATCAGACTGTTTTCGTAGGCGCCGTGCAGCAGTTCGATCAACTGCTCACGGTCTTCGGGCTCACGCATCAGCCAGTGGGAAATGCGCTCGAGCAGGCTCGGTTTGGGACTACTGTCAGACTCCATGTTGCGTCAGGAAAGGTAGGGATTGGGAATGTGGAATCGCTGCAGTATAGCGGCTTCGCGTGATTCCATGATGTCGGCATCCGACGGCTCGATATGGTCATAGCCCTGCAGATGCAGCACACCGTGGACGACCATGTGTGCATAGTGATTGGCCTGGGGCTTGCCCTGCTCGCGCGCCTCGCGCTCGACCACCGGTGCGCAGATCACCACATCGCCGCCCAGCACGCCAGGCGAAATCTCGCCGTACTCGAAGGTCAGCACATTGGGCACGTAGCCCTTGTCGCGGTAGTCCTGGTTGAGGGCCTGCGCTTCGTCCGCATCGACAATACGCACGGTGACTTCGGCCGGTTGTTCCAGCGCGGCGGTGACCCAGCGGCGTACTTGCGCGCGGCTCGGCAGGTTGTTCGCGTCACTGGCGAACTGTACCGACAAGCTGAATTCAGGTGCGGCCACGAACGTCCGTTTCCGCGCGGCGCGCGGCGTAGGCATCGACGATGCGGCCCACCAGCGGATGGCGCACCACGTCTTCGGACAGGAAATGGGTGAAGGCCAGTCCGCGCACATCGGCGAGGATTTCGGCGGCATCGGTCAAGCCGGATTTCACATGTTTGGCCAGGTCGATTTGCGTCGGGTCGCCGGTTACCACGGCGCGCGCGCCGAAGCCGATGCGGGTCAAAAACATCTGCATCTGCTCGACCGTGGTGTTCTGCGCCTCGTCGAGAATGATGAAGGCGTGATTGAGGGTGCGTCCGCGCATGAATGCGAGCGGCGCGACTTCGATGGCGTGGCGCTCGATCAGCCGCGTGACCTTGTCGAAACCCATCAGGTCATACAGCGCGTCGTACAGCGGGCGCAGGTAGGGATCGACCTTCTGCGTGAGGTCGCCCGGCAGGAAACCGAGGCGCTCGCCGGCTTCAACCGCGGGCCGCGTCAAAACTAATCGTTTAACCTGCTCGCGCTCCAGCGCGTCGACCGCGCAGGCGACGGCGAGATAGGTCTTGCCGGTGCCGGCCGGGCCGATGCCGAAGGTGATGTCGTGGCTGCGGATCTGCTCGATGTATTCGCCCTGGCGCGGGGTGCGCGCGCGCAGGTCGGCACGGCGGGTACGCAGCGCGGGGCCTTCGTCGTCGGCGCCCAGCTCTCCCGGGCTACGCGCGCGCGCGAGTTCAACCAGGCCGAGCTGGATGTCGTCGAGGCTCAGTTCGTCGTGCGCGCGATTATAGAAATACTCGATCGCCTGCCCGGCTTTTTCGGCTTGCGCCGTATTGCCGCTGAAACGGAAATTCGCCCCGCGGCGGCCGATGGTGACGTCGAACGCCGCTTCGATCTGCCGCAGGTTCTCGTCCATCGGCCCGCACAGATTGGCCAGCCGCCGGTTGTCTTCCGGCGCCGGCGCAGTTCAACACTTTCGGTTTTCAAGCGGCGGCGCTTTCGAGGGTGACGACTTCGCCGCGCAAACTGTGCGGCAAGGCCTGGGTGATGGTGACGTCGACGAACTGGCCGATCAGGCGCGGCTGGCCGGCGAAGTTGACGATGCGGTTGTTGTCGGTGCGGCCGGCGAGTTCCGCTGCATTCTTGCGCGCGTGACCTTCGACCAGCACGCGCTGGCGGGTGCCGACCATGGATTGATTGACCTTCTGCGCCTGCGCCTCGATTTGCGCCTGCAGTTTCGTCAGCCGCTGCGATTTCAGTTCGGCGGACACATCGTCCGCATAATCCGACGCCGGGGTGCCGGGGCGCTTGCTGTAGATGAAGGAAAAGCTGGCGTCGAAATCGAGATCGACTATCAGCTTCATGGTCGCCTCGAAGTCGGCCTCGGTCTCGCCGGGAAAACCGATGATGAAGTCAGACGACAGGCACAGATCGGGGCGCTGTTCGCGCAGTTTGCGGATAATCGACTTGAATTCCAGCACGGTATAGCCGCGCTTCATTGCCGCCAGAATGCGATCGGAACCGGACTGCACCGGCAGGTGCAGATGCGACACCAGCTTGGGCAGACGGCCGTAGGTTTCGATCAGCCGCTGCGTCATTTCGCGCGGGTGGCTGGTGGTGTAACGGATGCGTTCGATACCGGGGAGTTCGTGCACCATCTCCAGCAGATAGGCGAAATCCGCTGTGCCGCCCTCGTCCAGCGCGCCCTGATAGGCGTTGACGTTTTGCCCCAGCAGGGTGACTTCCTTGATGCCGCGTACGGCCAGATCGGCTACCTCTGCGATCACGTCGTCGAACGGACGCGAAACTTCCTCGCCGCGCGTGTAGGGCACCACGCAGAAGGTGCAGTATTTGGAGCAGCCTTCCATGATCGAGACAAAAGCCGACGCGCCCTCGATGCGCGCGGGCGGCAGGTGGTCGAATTTTTCGATTTCGGGAAAGCTGATATCGACCTGCGCGCGGCCGGTCGCACGTTTTTTCGCGATCAGCTCGGGCAGGCGGTGCAGCGTTTGCGGTCCGAACACCACATCGACGAACGGCGCGCGCGCCACGATGGCGGCGCCCTCCTGCGAAGCGACGCAGCCGCCGACACCGATGATGAGATCAGGATTGGCCAGCTTGAGATGGCGCACCCGGCCCAGATCATGGAACACCTTTTCCTGCGCCTTTTCGCGCACCGAACAGGTGTTGAACAGGATCACGTCGGCGTCATCCGGCGTGTCGGTTTTCACCAGACCGTCGGACAGATTGAGCACGTCGGCCATCTTGTCCGAGTCATACTCGTTCATCTGGCAGCCGAAGGTTTTGATGTAGATTTTTTTCATGAGACGCCGTGACAGTGAAGAGACTGGGGGCGGAGACTGCCGCGCAGGAAACCTTCGCGACAGACAGGAATGTGGTGGTGATGAGTGGACTTGAACCACCGACCCCCGGATTATGAATCCGATGCTCTAACCGACTGAGCTACATCACCTTTTTTCGCGATACGCCAAAACCACGGGACGCCGAAAAGCCGCGCATTTTAGCCGATGCCCGGCGGGACTGTCAAAAGGCTTGCCGCGTCCCATTCACTGCGGCCGCAATTTGGCCAGTTCGTCGAGCACGCTGATCACCAGTTCGCGCCCCAGGCCGCCCATCCCGGCAATCAATTGCTCGGCATCGCGCTCGCCGTTCACCAGCCGCCGCATGCGCCCGCCGAGCAAGGCCATGTCGCCGCCTGCCTTGATCATCTGTTCGGCCATGTTGGCGAGCACCAGCATCGCCTGTGCGTCGCCGCGCGCCGAAGCGTCGATCAGCGACGCCAGCCCGGGCGCGGCGCTGCTGCCGTCGGGCTGGGCATTCAACGGCGGCAGGCTGGCGGGGTTGTCGATGCCGAGCAGGATGGCATCGAGCAAGAAGCAGTCTTCCTCGTCCAGCCCCAGCTTGATCGACGGATCGCGGCGGCCGTTGATGACGTGGCGCAGCGCGCCGACCAGTCGCGGCCAGCCCGCCTGCTCGGCGGCGTCGAGCTGTTTCATCAATTCAGGCAACTCGCTGCGATTGCGCAGGGCGTTGACCACGGCATGGATAAAGGGTGCGTGGACGCGCAGGACTTGTTCGACGGCGGAGGGGAGTTGAGCCATGTTGAGTGAGCGATAAACGGTAAGCAGAGAGCGGATTGTCCGGTCAGGGCGTGTGGTTGGCAATCGCTGCCTGCCTGGGGACGTTTTCGATATGCCAGTGCGCACTTGCCCATGCCAACAATTCGGCTGGTTCAGCACCGGT
>JAANCK010283581.1_pt1 | contig 22561 bp, 21 predicted proteins | sample 7277841 | NCBI WGS metagenome assembly JAANCK01 (sample SAMN14222788, study PRJNA588281) | permafrost metagenome | isolation source: Arctic cryosol methane SIP | place: Canada:Nunavut | collected 2015-07 | reverse complement strand
TCGTAGCTGGCCAGTTCGATCAGGTGGATGGCCGGCAGGTCGGCCGGGATCATCGGGCGCGGGATGTGTGCGATCACGGGCGTCGCGCTGTTGGTCACGATAGCGGGCACGTGGCTCATGCGGATTTCTTCGCGCGGCGCTCGTCGATCGTCAACGCCACCTTGTCGCGCAGGTAAATCGGCGCGGCCAGCGCGGCGTCCATGCCTTCGCCGCGCCCGAACGCCTGGGCGGCAAGCGGAGCCATCGCGGCGGCATCGGGCATCAGGCTGTCGTCGATGCGCGTGAGCTGCGCGGCCAGACGCGGGCGCAGCACCTCGCCCAGCGCGGCAAAGCCATTGCCCGCACCCATCCAGTCGCCGCCCTCGGGCACGCATACCGACTCGGGCAAGGCCAGCGCAGGCTCGGTGATGCAGCGCCAACCCGATCCATCCCGCTGATACGCCGCCCAGTAGACCTCGGCCATGCGCGCATCGAGCACGGCCAGCACCCGCTCGGCGCCGGTTTGTTCGGCAATGGATTCCAGGGTGGAAACCCCGACCACCGGCAAGTCGGCGCCCAGTGCCAACCCTTGCGTCACCGCGCAGGCGATGCGCAGACCGGTGAACGAACCCGGCCCTGCGCCATAGCCGATGCCGTCCAGCTGGCGCAGGCTGGTCGCCGACTCGCGCAGCAGCTCGTCCACCATCGGCAACAACAGGCTGCTGTGCCGCTGTCCGGCCAGCACCCGGCGCGCAAGGATGCGGCCATCCAGCCACAGCGCGGCCGAGCACCATTCGGTGGAAGTATCGATAACGAGCAATTTCATCCGCGCAATTTTACCGGTTGTCGCACCCGGCAACACGACGCCGCATGGCAATCGTGGCAATTTAGCCGGCAGCGGGAAATAGCTTAAAATTGCGCCCCTGCTTCATATCCGCATGACCCCCGATGGAATCCACACCCGCTACGCCGACGCAAACCGGCGATCCGACTTTGGTGCGCGACGTTAAAAAACGCCGCACCTTCGCCATCATTTCCCACCCCGACGCCGGCAAGACCACGCTGACCGAAAAGCTCCTGCTGTTCGGTGGCGCGATCCAGATGGCGGGCACGGTCAAGGCCAAGAAAAGCGGCAAGTTCGCCACCTCGGACTGGATGGAAGTGGAGCGCGAACGCGGCATTTCGGTCGCCAGCTCGGTGATGCAGTTCAGCCACGGCGACTGCGTGTTCAACCTGCTCGACACCCCCGGCCACAAGGACTTTTCCGAAGACACCTACCGCGTGCTGACCGCGGTGGACGCCGCGATCATGGTGGTCGATGCGGCCAAGGGCGGGGAAGAGCAGACCATCAAGCTGCTGGAAGTGTGCCGCCTGCGCGACACGCCGATCATCACCTTCATCAACAAGATGGACCGCGAGGTGCGCGACCCGCTGGAACTGCTGGACGAGATCGAGTCGATCCTGAAAATCCAGTGCGCCCCGGTGACCTGGCCGATCGGCATGGGCAAGCGCTTTCACGGGGTGTACCACCTTATCAACGACGAAATCCTGCGCTTCAAGGCGGGCGAAGAAAACGCCGGCCAGGCGTTTGAATCGCTGCAGGGCCTGGGCGATGAGGCTTTGCGTGAACGCTTCCCGCTCGAAGCCGACACCCTGCTGTCCGAAATCGAACTGGTGCGCGGCGCCGGGGTCGGCTTCGAGCTGGATGCCTTTTTGAAAGGCAAGCAGTCGCCGGTATTTTTCGGCTCGGGCATCAACAATTTCGGCGTGCGCGAAGTGCTGCGCGCGCTGGCCGACTGGGCGCCACCGCCGCAGCCGCGCGAAGCGGTCGAGCGCGTGGTCGATCCCACCGAACCCAAATTCACCGGCTTCGTGTTCAAGATCCAGGCCAACATGGACCCGCAGCACCGCGACCGCATCGCCTTCTTCCGCGTCTGCTCGGGCCGCTACACCCCCAACATGAAAGTGCGCCACCGCCGCACCGGCAAGGAAATGAAAATCGCCAACGCGGTGGTCTTCATGGCCAACGAGCGCACCCGCATGGAAGACGCGGTGGCGGGCGACATCATCGGCATCCACAACCACGGCCAACTGCACATCGGCGACACCCTCACCGAAGGCGAGGCACTGCAATACAAGGGCATCCCCTACTTTGCCCCCGAACTGTTCAGCCGCCCACGCCTGCGCGATCCTCTGCGCGCCAAGCAATTGAACAAGGGCTTGCTGGAGCTGGGCGAAGAAGGCGCGGTTCAGGTATTCGAGCCTTTTGTCGACAACACGCTGTTAATTGGCGCCGTCGGCCAGCTGCAGTTCGAAGTCGTCGCCCATCGCCTGCGCACCGAATACGGCGTCGATGCCAGCTTCGAGAACGCCGGCATCTACACCGCACGCTGGGTGACCTGCCCCGACGCCGCGCATCTGGCCGAGTTCACCAAGGCCAATTCGCTGAAGCTTGCGAAGGATGTCGACGGCAATCTGGTGTATCTGGCAGATACGCGGGTGAACCTGTCGCTGGCACAGGAACGCTGGCCCAAGGTGGCGTTCCACGACACGCGGGAACATGGACAGGTGATGGGTTAACCGACTACAAAACCAGCCACAACTACTGACTGCAACCGGCCAGAAGCTGCCGTTCAAGTGCGCTCGCCGAAATGACGAATAGTTACCGCATTCGAACCACAATAACCAAAAGAGACCCCGCCGAAGCGGGGTCGCTATAAGTGGTGCCGAATCAAATTAAGCGGCTTTCTGCTTTCTGCGACGTGCGACGAAACCGAGCAGGCCAAGTCCGGCGAGCAGCATCGCGTAGGATTCGGGTTCCGGGACCGAGGCCGCAATTGCCGTTGGATCGATCGTGTAATCGTGCCCACTTGCGCTGGTGATAACCATGCCGGCAGGTAAATCGCCGAGCCATATGCCCGCGGTATTGCGTCCGTCGGCAAAAGCGCCGAACTGGTTTTGGCGGTTGAAGTCCGTGATATTGGCCTGCCCTGAGATGCCGAAAGCTGCGCTGATGGTCAGAACGTCGCCCACATGCGAGTCGACGAGGATAGGACTGCTGCGAATGGAATAGAATCCATTACCGTTCGGAAGAGTTGTGCGGTTAAAAAAGAAAAGATTACTCTCGGTAGAGAAATTCTGTGGGCCGAGACCGGGGATCATGAAACTGGCACTGACGGTGATTGGGTGTGCAGAATACGTTGGGTAACCCAGCGCTGTGTCGGACACCACCTCGACCGCATACTGAAGTGGAACCTGCACCGGCGTGCCGATCGCCTGGCCCACGACATCGACGGTGAGATAGTCCGTGAATGATGCTCCGACCTGAATGTTCGTATACACCGTGTTGGTATTCGGAGCAGGCGGCAGGTTCGGACCGATAATAGCCGGCTGCGCGATCGCAAGGTCAGAGCCGTAAAGTCGCAGGACTCCGGGGCTAGCCGACGCAAAGCCCGCTGCCGAGGCACTCGTGAAAATGTACGAGTTAAGACCTATCCCGATGGGCACAGACGTGAATGATCCGCCGCTTCCGCTTGCCTCCGAGTGTAGCGGTCCATCGTTACGGGTCACTGTTATCGGCACCCAGTCCGAAGTCGGGATTGCTCCCACACCGATGGCCGTGTAGCCGCTAACCGTTGCCGATACTGTTGGCGTATTTGCGGCAATAGACAACTGGACGGGAGCAAAGACAAGAGCAACCGTTAGAAGAGTTAAACGTTTAGACATTTGATCACTCCTGGTTAGTTAGATTTTTGCAAATGTTGTTCTACTTAAAACGGAAAGTTCGTAAAACATAGAACTGCTTGCATCGAGTTGGCGTGCGCATGAGACATCACCGGAACAAAGCGCGAAACAGAAACGGAGGGGCATGGAATCCCCATCCTGACGCCCATACCACTGACGCCCACTGCTTTTCACGCGCACTGCTTATTACTTTGTTATTCAGCTAGTAGGTAATGGGGCACGCCTGTGTGCGCCTTTATCCCGCTGCTGTTTTAACTACTTGTTATTCGCCTTCCGGCCTTGATCTCATCCCGCCCACCTCCCCGACAATCAAAAGGAGGAAAAAGGCTCAAACGCACGTCAAATTGGTGGTTGCGAACGGAGGAGTACGCGCAGCACCATTTCGGCGTACGCATGAGATATGTTGAATGGAAATTCAACAAATACAGGATCAGGCAAGCTCATGGATCAAGTTTGCCTAAACATCAAAATTTCCGATGTTTACTACTGCTTTTCACGCGCACTATTTGTTGCTTTATTGTTAGCTAGTCAAAATGTGGGGACCAACCTTGCATCCACATCCAGCTGCTTCTTTTTAAGTACTACAAAACCTGCACTTCCAGTAGGCCCCAGCGCTTGGGGCTGATTTCCGAGAACAGCAGTTCGGGCCTGTGCCCAGATTTGGTGCCTGGCCCAAGGGGCATTCCACAACCCGCGGGAACATGGGCTGGTGATGGGCCAACTGTCGGGAATCCCGCAGGTCGTGCCCGCTGCAAGCCGAAAATAGCGTCCGCACCCTCCAAACAGGGCCAATAACTGGAAATATAAGGGAATTTCCCCCTATTCCGGTTTAACTTCAGGCAACACGTTACCGTTAGTGTGCCATGGCCCCTCTGGAAACCACTGCAAGACCGCTGCTTTCACTTTCGCTGATCGTCGAGCCCGACCGACAGCGGCTGGCCCGTTTTGTGATCGATGCAATCGATGTGCTGGGGGGCGATGTATTTTCAGCCTCGGTTCGTGTCGTGCTGATGCTCGATACCCTGCGCACCACGGCACTGTCGGCGAATACAAGCCTCGATGTGCGGTTGATGATCCAGGATCGTGCAATATTCCTGGATTGGGGCGGCGCCCCTTTCGGCATCTGCATGCTGCCGGTCACGCCGGCAACGCACCAGATCGACAAACTGGCCGAACAGCTGCGGTTTGCCAGCGAATCGGCCGACCCTGAACTGCTGAAGCGCCGCAACCGGCAGATCAGCGAGGATCTCGAGCGTTATACGCGCGATGCCGCCGCGCAGATGGCAGAAATGGAATCCGTGCTGGAAAAGCGGAAGCACGAGCTTGAAGCGTCGATTCGCCATGCCGAAACCGATGCGCTCACCGGAATTTACAATCGCGGCGCCTACGACCAGCGCCTGCACGAATCCCTGCTGCGCAGCCAGCGACAGAATGAATCGATGTGCCTGATGATGTTCGATCTCGACTATTTCAAGCAGATCAACGACACGCATGGCCATCAGTATGGCGACGAATACCTGAAGAAAATGGCGACTGTCATGCGCGGTTCAGTGCGCGAGCACGTGGACATACTCTGCCGCATCGGCGGTGACGAATTTGCCGCCATCACCTTCTGCGAACTCAAGATTGCTGCGCGTATCGCCGCCAAAGTGCTGCACGGCATGAACGGCAAGGTGAGCATCGGCATCGCGCTGTGCCGCGCTGACGACTCCGCCGAAACGCTGGCGGCCCGGTCCGATGCCGCGCTCTACGAGGCGAAGCGGCGCGGCCGCGGGCAGTTTGCGACCGAAGACGAAATTACACCTGGCGTAACAGGACACCAATGATTACCAGACTTTTACTCGACCAGGCCATCAGCGACGACAGCAGCCAGGTACTGTTGCGCTCGAAGCTGCGCGCAGTTTCGCGTCGCATGGGCTTCAAGGATGCTGTGCGGGAGCTGATCGAACTGGTATGCAACGAAATCATCTCTAACCAGCTCAAGTACGCGGGTGGGCGCGGCCTGGTACAGATATGGGAATGCGGCAACAGCGAATTTTCCGCACTGGACCTGTTCGCGCTCGACTACGGTCCCGGCATATCGAACCTGCCCGACGCCATGAAGGATGGCTATACGACTTCGGGCACCATGGGAAAGGGGCTTGGCACCATCCAGCGGATGTCCGCCGAGTATGAGGTCTACACCATGCCGCCGGGACTGGCCCATGATTCGCCCTGGCACGGTACGGCGGTGTGGTCACGCTTTTATGTGGGCAACAAACCCCCCACTCATCCATTCCAGTACGGCCATCACCTGCGCGCCTATCAGGACGATGTGTACAACGGCGACTGCATCTGCGTGCAGCCTTCAATAGATTCGGTCAAATGGCTGCATGCCGATGGCCTGGGACATGGCAAGGAGGCGGCCGAGGGGTTGGTCGGGGCGGAGAATGTCCTGGATTCCGTCACCCCGCTCGATGGCACCCTGTTGAACCTCTCACACCGGCTGCGCGGGGGGCGCGGCGCCGTCGCCATGGCTTGCGAGATCGATTTTTCCGCCCCCGTGCTGCGCGTATGCGGCGTCGGCGACATGAGCGCATTCCTCATCTGCAACGGTGAGCGCAAGGTGCTCAACTTCTCGCCGGGTGTGCTGGGGCATGAGCACCGCGCGTTCGAGATGATCGAACTGCCCTTCCCGAAGCAAGCGCTTTTCATCACCGCCTCGGACGGTTTGCGCCGCAATTGGAACCTGAACACATTCCCCGGCTTGTGGCGCCTGCATCCTCAATTCATCGCGTTATTGCTCGGCAATGTGGCAACGCGCAACAACGACGACAAATCCATATTCGTAATACGGTCAACGCCCATTAAAGGAGCAGAACGTGGCAAGAATCGCTAAACCAACACAGAGCACCAACCAGCTGCTCATCGAGCAGATGATGACCAAGGTTGCCACGATCTCGCAGGACATCGAGCAGCGCGGCCAGAGCATCTTTGGCCAGGGCAATCTGCTCACCATGGATGAGATCAACGACTACAGCCTCGAATTCCTCGAACTGTTCGTCCTGTTGCTGCAAGCTGGCGAGAAGGTGGACCGGCGCAGCAGCGAACACAAGGCGCTGCGCCAGTTCTTCAGCAATTTCTCGCAGCAGATCCAGATCCGCGGCGGCAACATGGAAGAGTTCGTGCGCTTCATCCACTTCATGCAGGATGTCTTCCTCAATAACCTCGAGGTCGACAGCCGGCTCGATTTCAAGCAGACGCGCGCCATCCTGCTGCTGCTTGCCTCGGTATTCAACGACATCATTCTCGATGTGTTCCACGTCTATCTCGCCGAGAAAGAACGCACCATCCAGGCCCAGCAGGAAGAACTCAAGCACACCTCGACCCCGATCACCGAAATCTGGGATGGCGTGCTGACCCTGCCCATCATCGGCACGCTCGATTCCTCACGCACCATGTCCGTGATGGAGAACATGCTCGAGCGGATCGAGAAGGAACGCGCCAAGGTCGTGGTGATTGACGTCACGGGGGTGCAGGCGATCGATTCGCAGGTCTCGCATCACATGATCCAGATGATTCGCGCAGTCGGCCTGATGGGCGCCAAGGCCATCCTGACCGGCATCCGTCCCGAAATCGCACGCGCAATCACCAGCCTCAATATCGATTTGTCGTTGGTATCGACCCGTGCAACCCTGTCGGATGGCCTCAAGGAAGCCTTTTCCATGCTGGGCATCACGGTCAATGCCGCTGATGGGCAACGACGCTAACCGCCATCAGGAGCGCTGACTCATGGCCATTCTTCAGGGCATGCATCTGACGCCGATCGGTGACGGCAATGTCTTGCTGGAACCGGCCGAGGCGCTGGATCCCGGAGAACCGGATGCCTATCTCGTTCCCCTGACGGGAACGCTGCAACAGATGCGCGCTCGGCGCCTGCTCTACGATCTTAAAAACGTGCCTGTCATCGACAATCTGTATTACGCCTGGCTGGAGAACCTGGCATCCATGTGCCGCATATCGGGCATCGACATGGTGCTGGTCAATATGCGGCCCGCTACAGCCTATGCGCTTGCCCTGACGATGAAGGACAACCCACCCTTCAGTTGCGCGCTGGACGTGAATCGCGCGCGCAACCTGCCCTGATTTGGGTTAAAGGATCCGGTGTGCAAAAACAATGGTCTGGAACATGCGCACCTCCTCCGATTGCATCGTAAGCGTTTGGGCAGTCATTCGGGCATGGGCGCGCACAGTGTCCAACCGCGCTTCGCTCAGTCGATTGCCGCATGCGCCCCGCTCGCAACTGCCCGCTTGGCCGGCATCCGCAGCAGCATAAGCAACGGGATCGCGATCAGCGTGACCCACATCATCAGCCTGAAGTCTTGCAGATAAGCCAGCATGGCGGCTTGCCGCGTCACCTCGCCGTTGATTGCCGCAAGCCCCTGCGGCGTGGTCAGGTTGTAGGCGCCGGCTTCGGTGGCTTGCCTCAGCGCAAGACTGAACGGGTTGATGTAGTCGGCGAACGCTGCGTGATTGGCCTGTGTGCGCTGCGCCAGATAGGTCATGACTACCGAGATCCCGATGCTGCTGCCGATGTTGCGCATCAGGCTGAACAGTGCCGTGCCCTCGTTGCGATAGCGCGCCGCCAGTGAAGCGAAGGTGATGGTGGACAGCGGCACGAAGATGAATCCGAGGCCAAATCCCTGCATGACGCCAGTGCGCACGATGTCCCAGCCATCGGTGTTCGCATTGAACAGGGTCATTTGCCATAGCGACAGGCTGGTCAGCATGAGGCCGAGGAAAATCATGTAACGGACGTCCACGCGGCCCGACAGTTTGCCTACCATCATCATCGCAATCATGGTACCCACGCCGCGCGGCGCCAGCAGATAACCGACATCGATCACCGGGAATCCCAGCAGGCTTTGCATGAACGGTGGCAGCAAGGCCATGGTGGCGAGCAGGATGATCCCGACGATGAAGATCATCAGTAAGCCGACGCTGAAGTTGCGATCCCTGAATAGGGCCGGTTCGATGAACGGCTGGTCGTGAGTGAAGATATGGGCAACAAACAGATACAGCGCCAGCCCTGCGAGCAGCGCTTCGATCATGATCTCCGGGTTGGCGAACCAGGCGAGCGATTGCCCGCGATCCAGCATCATTTGCAGCGCGCCAATGCCCAGGCTCAGCAGGGCGAAGCCGAGCAGATCGAACCGCCGCGAGCGGTCGATGGGAGTTTCGCGCACGAAGGCAGCGAGCCCGAGCCAGGCCAGCACGCCAAACGGCAAGTTGATGTAAAACACCCAGCGCCAGTTGTAATACTCGGTCAGCCAGCCGCCAAGTGTGGGTCCGAGGATTGGCCCTACCATCACGCCCACACCCCACATCGCCATCGCCGCTCCGTGTTTTTCGGGTGGATAGGTGTCCAGCAGGACAGCCTGCGACAAGGGCACGAGACTCGCGCCGAAAATGCCCTGCAGCAAGCGGAACAACACGATCTCGGGCAAGCTTTGCGCGGCGCCGCAGAGCATCGATGCCAGCGTGAAGCCGACGACCGCCCACATGAAAACGCGCTTGCGCCCCCAGCGCGCGGTCAGAAATCCGGTCAGTGGCATGAAGATGGCCGCCGCCACGATATAAGACGTGAGCACCCAGGAAATCTGATCCTGAGTCGCGCCCATCGCACCCTGCATGTGCGGCAAGGCGACATTGGCGATGGTGGTGTCGAGCGCCTGCATGATGGTCGCGAGCATCACCGACATAGCGACCCAGATACGCTTGGCGCTTGCCGGCTGGGGAGCGGTTGCGGACGCACTCATGCGCACGGCTCAGAGCGTGGATCCGAACAAGCGGCGGCGATGGCCGGTGTCGATCTCGACTACCGCGCTCAGGCCCGCGCGCAACTGCGGCTGATTCGACGCGGCGTCGAGTTTGATCCGCACCGGCACGCGCTGCGCAATCTTGACCCAGTTGCCGGTGGCGTTCTGCGCGGGGATCACCGAAAACTCTGCACCGGTGGCCGGACTCAGGCTGTCCACCGTGCCGCTCCATTTGGCGTCGGGGTAGGTATCGATATGAATCGTGACCGGCTGTCCCGGATGAACGTAGGTGAGATCAGTTTCGGTGAAATTGGCCTCGATCCACGTATGGCCGCTCACCACCAAGGCCATCGCCGTCGCGCCAGCGGCAGCGAACTGCCCCGGCTGCGGTGGCCTGCTCACGGTGCCCGGCAGCGAAGCGTGTACTTCGACGCGCGCCTGATCGAGCTTTGCCTGATCGAGTTCGGCCAGCGCGGCGAGATACGCCGGATGACGCTCGACTGGGGTATCGGCGCTGCCGCCCAGGGTTTCCGCAATGCGTTTCAGATCCTGATTCAGCGTGCCGATTTGTTGCCCGGCGAGGTCGGTGGCTTGCTTCGCGTCGTCGAACCGGGAAGGCGAAATAAACTGCCTGGCCACCAGATCGGCCTGTCGCTGCTGTTCTTTGCGCGCAAAGGTGTAGCGGGTTTCTGCCAGAGAAATTTCGGCCTGTTTTTCGCGAAACTCCGCCTTCGTCGCCGCAAGATCGACACGCACCTGCGCCAGCCTGGCTTCGGCTTTGGCGACAGCCACCTGGAATGGCGCCGGGTCGATCCTGAACAGCGGCTGACCCGCAGCGACAGACTGGTTTTCCCGGACCAGTACCTGCTTGATCATCCCGGACACTTCGGCACTGACTGGCACCATCTCGGCCTTGACGTAGGCGTTGTCGGTTTCGACGAAGCGGCCGCCCCTGATGTAAACGACCCCGATGGCGAGTGCGACGATCAGCGGCACCACGACAAGCAGGATCAGTCGTTTCTGGCGGCGCTTCGGCGCATGCGTGACCTCGGCAATAGATGGCGCGTCGCTGGCTGGCACATGACTCATGAACGTGAAACTCCGGGAATATGGTTCAGCTAAGGGGCGGCTAGCGCGAAGCCAGGTTATCGCGCATTTTGCGCAGGGCGAGGAGGAGCGTGGCGGCTTGCTGCTTGTCCAGATCGTGCAGGGCGGCCGCTCGGATCTCCGCTGCGACTTGCTCGATTGCGGCCAGATGGGGATCGGAAGCAGGTGTCAGAAACACCCGATAGGCCCGCCGATCCTTGGGATCAGGGCGGCGTTCGACCAAACGTGAATCCATGAGTTGATCGATCAAGCGGGCAAGCGTAATCGGCTGGACTTCCAGCATGTCCGCCAAATCGACCTGACGAACGCCCTCATGGCGAGAGACATAAACGAGCGCGCGCGCCTGCGCCAGTGTGAGGGAGCTTCCCTTTAATCGTTGCTGAAAAGCCCGACGCATCAGGCGGGACACATCAGCCAACAGAAAGCCGAGACTGTCTTGTTGCAATGTCATGGGTCACCGCAATATTAGTAAGCAAAGCTTATTATATTGGCGACTTATCAATTCCATCAAGAGCGCTGCATTGAGCCTGCATCTTCATACGCGAATCATGTTTGAAGAGGTCGTATAGGGAGGGTTCCGAGTAACCTGGGTATCAGCAAACAGCAAGGACAATCCGACTCATGCTGCCAGGCCAGGTCTGAACTTCTCCAGGCAGATCCCGGAGTCTCCGAACCTTCAGCTTGCCCTGAACAACCCAATAGCCTCATCCAGCCGGTTCACTGCATGAATTTCCATGCCGGCGATTTTCTGCTTGGGCTGGTTGGCGGTCGGGATAATGGCCTGGGTAAAGCCAAGCTTGGCGGCTTCCTTCAGACGTTCCTGGCCGCGCTGCACCGGGCGAATTTCACCCGCGAGGCCCACTTCGCCAAACATCACCAGTTTGTCGGGCAGGGGCTGACTGCGCAATGAGGACACGATCGCGGCCAGCACGGCGAGGTCGGCTGCCGGTTCGCTGATCTTCACCCCGCCCACGGCATTGACGAACACATCCTGATCGAAGCACGCAATACCCGCGTGACGGTGCAGCACGGCGAGCAACATGGCGAGCCGGTTCTGCTCCAGGCCCACGCTCAAACGGCGCGGGTTGGGCGCATGGCTGCTGTCAACCAGCGCCTGGATCTCGACCAGCAGCGGGCGCGTGCCTTCCTGGGTGACCAGCACGCACGAACCCGGCACCGGTTCGCCATGGCGCGACAGGAAAATTGCCGATGGATTGGAGACGCCCTTCAAGCCCTTTTCGGTCATCGCGAACACGCCGATTTCATTGACCGCGCCGAAGCGGTTCTTGATCGCGCGCACCAGCCGGAAACTCGACCCGGTATCGCCCTCGAAATACAGCACGGTGTCGACGATATGTTCGAGCACGCGCGGACCGGCAATCGCGCCTTCCTTGGTGACATGGCCGACCAGAATGATCGCGGTACCGCTCTGCTTGGCGTAGCGCGTCAGCTGCGCCGCGCATTCGCGCACCTGCGCCACCGAGCCGGGGGCCGAGGTCAGCGCTTCGGAATACATGGTCTGAATGGAGTCGATCACCGCGACGACGGGTTGCGCCACGGCCAGTTGCGCCAGAATCGCCTCCAGCCTGATTTCCGGCAGCACCGGCAAATTCGCCTCGGGCAGGCTCAGCCGCCGCGCACGCAGCGCCACCTGGCGGGCGGACTCTTCACCGCTCACATACAAGGTGTTCATCCGCGTGGACAGCTCGGCCAGCGCCTGCAACAACAGCGTCGATTTGCCGATGCCGGGGTCGCCGCCAATCAACACCACCCCGCCCTGCACCAGCCCGCCGCCGAGCACCCGGTCGAGCTCGGCGATGTCGGTGGCAATGCGCGATTCTTCTGTTCCTTCCACCTCGTGCAGCATCTGCACCCGGCTCGTCGCTGCTAGCGACTGGTAGCGCGGCTTGGCCGATTCGGCAATGGTTTCGACCAGGGTGTTCCAGGCATTGCAGGCCGGGCACTGCCCCTGCCACTTGGGCGACTGACCGCCGCATTCGGTACAGGTGTAGATCGTCTTTGTTTTAGCCATCAGGCCGGAAAGACGCCGGTCGACAAATAGCGGTCGCCGCGGTCACACACGATGGAAACGATGACAGCGTTTTCGACTTCTTTCGACAGCTTCAACGCAGCCCATAGCGCACCACCAGATGAAATACCCGCAAAAATCCCTTCTTCGCGCGCCAGCCGCCGGGTGGTTTCTTCAGCGTCGTACTGTCCGACATAAATCATGCGGTCAACGCGGTCGTAATCGCAAATAGCGGGCACGTATTCATCGGACCATTTTCGGATACCGGGAATCTGCGCACCCTCGTTGGGCTGCACACCAACGATCTGGATCGCGGGGTTTTGTTCCTTGAGATAGCGCGAGCAGCCCATGATGGTTCCGGTCGTGCCCATGCTGGAAACGAAGTGGGTAATTTTGCCGCCCGTGTCGCGCCAGATTTCCGGGCCGGTGGTGTGGTAGTGGGCGTTGGGATTGTCGGGGTTGGAAAACTGGTCGAGGATTTTGCCGATGCCCTGCTTCTCCATTGCCACCGCCAGATCACGCGCCCCTTCCATGCCCGCTTCCTTGCCCACCAGTTGCAGCTCGGCGCCGAACGCACGCATGGTCTGCCGCCGCTCAATCGACAAATGCTCGGGCATGATAAGGATCATCTTGTAGCCGCGCATCGCCGCTGCCATCGCCAGCGCAATGCCGGTGTTGCCGCTGGTCGCCTCGATCAGGGTGTCGCCCGGCTTGATGTCGCCGCGCGCCTGGGCGGCGTCGATCATCGCCAGCGCCGGGCGGTCTTTTACCGAACCCGCCGGGTTATTGCCTTCGAGCTTGACGAGGACGACATTGCTGGTGACGCCGGGCATGCGTTTCAGGCGAACCAGCGGCGTGTTGCCGACAGTGTCTTCGATGGATTTAAACGCATTCATGTGTGTGGTGTCCGCTTCCGTCCAACAGGGCAATTTCCCATAACGCAACGCATCACTGACGCCCGATCGGCAAGTAATCGAAGCCCATTTCGCGCATGGCCTGCGGCTCATACAGATTGCGCCCGTCCAGAATCAGTGGGGTTTTGAGCAGAGATTTCATGGTGTCGAAATTGGGGCTGCGGAACACCTTCCATTCGGTCACGATCAGCAGCGCGTCGGCGCCATTCAGCGCATCCATCGGGCTGTCGACCAGCAGCAGATCGGCACCGTTTTTATCAATACGGCCGCCGTAGATGCGCCGGGTTTCTTCCATCGCCGCAGGGTCGTAGGCCGACACGCTCGCACCCATCGCCCACAGGGCTTCCAGCATGCTACGGCTGGGCGCTTCCCGCATGTCGTCGGTGTTGGGCTTGAACGCCAGACCCCACATGGCGAAGCGTTTGCCCTTGAGGTCTTTGCCCATGCGGGCGGTCAACTTGTTGACCAGAATCTGCTTCTGCGCCTCATTGGCTTCTTCCACTGCATCAAGCACCCGCAGCTTAATGCCGTTTTCCTGGCCGGTGCGGCGCAGCGCCTGGACGTCCTTGGGGAAACACGAGCCGCCGTAACCGCAACCGGCGTAGAGGAAGTGATAGCCGATGCGCGGATCGGAACCGATGCCATGACGCACCTGCTCGATGTCGGCACCGAGCTTTTCCGCCAGCACGGCAAGTTCGTTCATGAAGGAAATACGCGTCGCCAGCATGGCGTTAGCGGCGTACTTGGTGAGCTCTGCGCTCTTGACGTCCATCACCGTGAGGCGGTCGCGATTGCGCTGGAACGGCGCGTACAACTGGCGCAGCAGCGCGGTAGCGTGCTCGCTGTCGGTGCCGATCACGATGCGGTCTGGCTTCATGAAGTCGTCCACCGCCGCGCCCTCTTTCAGGAACTCGGGGTTGGACGCCACATTGAATGTGTGCGCCACGCCGCGGCGGCTCAATTCTTCCTGCAAGGCGGCCTTAACCTTGTCGGCGGTGCCAACCGGCACGGTGGATTTATCGACCACCAGTTTGTAGCCTGCCATGTGGCGGCCAATATTGCGCGCGGCCGCCACCACGTATTGCAGATCGGCCGAACCATCTTCATCCGGAGGGGTGCCGACAGCGATGAACTGGATCTCGCCGTATGCCACCGATTCTTCGATGTTGGTGGTGAATGACAGTCGACCGGCGGCGACGTTACGGCGCACCATGTCCTCCAGCCCGGGCTCGTAAATGGGGATGCCGCCGGCTTTCAATGTTTCGATTTTCTTCGGATCCAGATCGAGGCACAGCACCTCGTTGCCGACTTCAGCCAGACAGGTTCCCGTGACCAGACCCACATAACCCGTGCCGATTACCGTAATTTTCACGCTATCTCCCTAAGCCTTTTGTATATCGAACTGAATCTGCTGCAACGCGACCAGCGGGTCAATTGCAGCCGTGATCGGGCGCCCGATCACCAAATCGGTCGCCCCGGCGTTCAAGGCATGCTGCGGTGTCATGACGCGGCGCTGATCGCCCGCATCAATGCCAGCCGGGCGGATGCCGGGCGTCACCAGACGAAAATCCGCGCCCAACTCCGAGCGCAGCACCGATGCTTCCTGTGCCGAACAGACGACGCCATCCAGCCCGCATTGTTGCGCAAGGCGCGCCAGACGCAGCACCTGATCGGCAGGTGCATCAGTCACACCGACTTCGTTCAGGTCTTCGGCGTTCATGCTGGTCAACACCGTCACTGCAATCAACAGCGGCCCCGACGGGTTGTCCAGCGCCTCGCGAGCGGCCGTCATCATGCGGCGTCCGCCCGACGCATGCACGTTGAGCATCCACACGCCGAGTCCCGCAGCCGCGCGGCACGCCGCCGCCACGGTGTTGGGAATATCGTGAAACTTGAGATCGAGGAAGACGTCGTAGCCGCGCGCGACCAGCACCCGAACAAACTCCGGGCCTGCTGCGGTGAACAGTTCCTTGCCGACCTTGAGCCGGCACAATGCCGGATCAAGCCGCTCCACCAGCATCAGCGCGGACGCCGCATCGGCAAAATCCAGCGCCACAATAATCTTCGTCGGGTTCGTCACGCTGCTCACACCTTGTCGTTTTCCGCTTGCATCAGGCTTCCCCTTCACGCCGCTCGGGGTCGAAGCTGTCCCAGCGACCGCACGCCGGACAACGCCAGAAAAACTGCTTGGCCTTGAAGCCGCAGCTGTCGCACTGGTAGCGCATCATGCGCTGGCTGTGCGCCGCCACCAGCGTTTTTTCCACCTGCAGCAACTCGCGCTCGCCCGGTTCGGCATCGATCAGCTGTGCTTCAAGCAGGCGATCCAGCGTGCGCAAACTGGGGGTGCGGCGCAGCTCCTCGCGCGCAAGCTGGGTGGCTGCGGCCGCGCCTTCGGTTTCCGACACCGCCAGATACAGCGCACTGAAAATATCCTGCGAAGGTTGCCGCGCATACAGTGCGCGCAGCCACAACACGCCTTCGTCGAGACGCCCCAACTGACGATAGCTGCCGAGCACGCGTTCGACCACCAGGGCCATGTGCACCGCGCTTTGCGTTTCAACCAGACGCCAGTCGGCAATCGCCGCTTCATGCTGCCCTGCCGCTGCATCGAGGTCTCCCGCCATCAGGTTGGCGCGCACCGACTGGCGATTGATGGCGAGCGCCAGTTGCAAATGCGCCAAGGCTGCGTCGGGCTTGCCCCTGGCCGCATCCAGCAAGGCCAGTTCACAGTAAAAATGGGAGATGTCGGCGTTGAGCGGTTTGCTGGTGTCCTTTTCCAGTTCGCGCGCCGCATCGATGGCTTTTTGCCAGTCCTTTTCCTGCACATAGATTTCCAGCAGATAGGTGCGCGCCAACCCATGCTGCGGGGTTTCCAGCAACTTGCCGAACACCTCTTCGGCGCGGTCGAGCAATCCGGCTTTCAGATAATCCTGACCCAGCTCACCTTGCGCGCGCAGGCGCTGCTCTTCGGCCAGGCCCTCGCGCTCCAGCAGGTTCTCGTGCATGCGGATGGCGCGGTCCAGTTCGCCACGACGGCGAAACAGCGCCCCCAGCGCAAAGTGCAGGTCGATGGTTTCGGGTTCGAGTTTGACAACTTCGAGAAAGGCCTCGATCGCCTTGTCGGGCTGCTCGTTGAGCAGAAAGTTGAGTCCGCGAAAATACGAATTGGGCAACGCGCGCGATTCGGTAACGACCTGCTTGATATCGACGCGCGCGGCCAGCCAGCCCAGCACAAAAAACAGGGGAAATGCCAGCAGCCACCAGATCTCAAATTCCATCGTGCATCACACCACAGGGATATCGGGTTGCGTGATGGCGGGGTCCCGTGCAGCTGCCCGCAAATTACGGGCAACCTCGCGCCGCAAGCGGAACACGGTGGGCAACAAGGCCAGCACACCGGTTAGCGCACCGAGCACAAATGCCAGCACCAGCATGATAATCAGGGGAGCCTGCCAAGCCTGCCCCAAATAGGCATAAAAAGTGACGGTATGGCTGTTTTTCAAGGCAAAACCCAACACCAGCAGGAATACGAGCAGTTTGAGCGCCAGCCCCAAATATCGGGTGATATTTTTCATGAATGATTGCGTGTTGTGGGTGCCCGTCATTCTACCTTTGTGGCTGGGCTTCAAAAAGAACGCCCGCAAAAGAAAACGGCGCTTTCGCGCCGTTTTCAGTTACTCGAGTCATCTGCATCCAACGGCCAAGCCGCAGTTGCAAGCCGGGAAACGCTCAAAGCGGAAAATCCACCCGATCGCGCAACTCCTTGCCTGCCTTGAAGTGCGGCACCTGCTTGGCCGGAACCTGTACGCGCTCGCCCGACTTGGGATTGCGCCCAAGACGGGCGGGGCGGTAGCTCAGGCTGAAACTGCCAAAGCCACGGATTTCGATACGCTCGCCGCGCGACAGGTTTTTTGCCAGCGCGTCGAGGACCGTTTTCACCGCCATCTCGATATCCGCAACTGAAAATTGCGAATGCCGCGCCGCCAGTTGAGCAATCAGCTCCGACTTGGTCATGGATTACTCGGCGTTCTTGTTTTCGAGCTTGGCCTTCAGCAGCGCGCCGAGGTTGGTCGAACCCGTGGCGGCGGCCGACGTATCAGCTGCCATTTTCTTCATGGCCGAATCCTGCTCGGTCATGTCCTTGGCCTTGATCGACAGGTTGATGACGCGGTTTTTGCGGTCAACGTTGATGATCATGGCTTCGATCTCGTCGCCTTCCTTGTAGTGGGTACGCATGTCTTCGACGCGGTCACGCGAGACTTCGGATGCGCGCAGGTAGCCTTCCATGTCGCTGTCCAACTGCACGGTGGCGCCCTTGGCTTCTACCGTCTTGATCGTGCCCTTGACGATGCTGCCCTTCTCGTTGCCGGTGGCGTAGCTGGTCAGCGGATCGCCTTCGATCTGCTTGATGCCGAGCGAAATGCGCTCGCGCTCGAGGTCGATACCGAGCACCACGGCTTCCACGTCCTGACCCTTGCGGAAGTTTTGCACGGCTTCTTCGCCGGGTACATTCCAGGACAAGTCGGACAAATGAACCAGACCATCGATGCCGCCAGCCAGACCGATGAACACGCCGAAGTCGGTGATCGACTTGATCGCGCCGCTGACCTTGTCGCCCTTCTTGAAGTTCATCGAGAAGTCTTCCCACGGGTTCGACTTGCACTGCTTCATGCCCAGCGAGATGCGACGCTTGTCTTCGTCGATGTCGAGCACCATGACTTCGACTTCATCGCCCAGCTGCACAATCTTGTTGGGGCTGACATTCTTGTTGGTCCAGTCCATTTCGGAGACGTGCACCAGGCCTTCGATGCCGGCTTCGATTTCAACGAATGCGCCGTAGTCGGTGAGGTTGGCCACTTTGCCAAACATGCGGGTGCCCTGCGGGTAGCGACGGGCAATTCCGACCCACGGATCGTCACCCAACTGCTTGATGCCGAGCGAGACACGGTTCTTCTCGGTGTCGTAACGCAGGATTTTGGCTTCGAGTTCCATGCCCACGGTGACCACTTCGGACGGATGCTTGACGCGACGCCATGCCATGTCGGTAATGTGCAGCAGGCCGTCGATACCGCCCAGATCCACGAATGCGCCGTAGTCGGTGATGTTCTTGACCACGCCCTTGACGATGGAGCCTTCTTTCAGGTTTTCCATCATCGCTTCGCGGTCGGCACCCATGGTTTCTTCCAGCACAGCACGGCGTGACACCACGACGTTGTTGCGCTTGCGGTCAAGCTTGATGACCTTGAATTCCATTTCCTTGTATTCGAACGGCGTGGTGTCCTTGACCGGACGCGTATCGACCAGCGAACCCGGCAGGAATGCACGCAAACCACCCACCAGCACCGTCAGACCACCCTTGACCTTGCCCTGCACCATGCCGGTGACGATACGGCCTTCGTTCATCGCCACTTCCAGATCCAGCCATGCAGCCAGTTTCTTGGCGCGCTCGCGCGACAGCTTGGTCGCGCCAAAGCCGTCTTCAATCGACTCGATCGCAACAGCCACGAAATCGCCAATTTTGGCTTCGATTTCGCCGAGGTCGTTCTTGAACTCTTCGATAGGAATCAGGCTCTCGGATTTGAGGCCGGCATTCACCGTCACGAAGTTACCGTCGATGCCGACGATTTCAGCGGTGATCACCTCGCCCTGGCGCATTTCCTGATGCTCGAGGGACTCCTCGAACATCGCGGCAAAGTTGTCCATGCCGAGGTTTTCCATACTGGAGGGGGCGAGGTTGGTAGAAGCGGTAGCAGTAGACATTAAAACCTTCTTGGTCCGTCGGTGAGGACGGGGTTAGTTGCACATCGTCGATCCGCAGGGCGCGGAACCGACACGAAAAAACATCACTTACATCTTGTTGCGCGCATGACATAAAGCATAGTGCGCCAGCACAGCTTGCACAGCCGACTCGACATCCATCCGGGTGGTATCGAGAAACAGCGCATCCGGCGCGGGCTTCAGCGGTGCCACCAATCGGGCGGTATCGCGCGCATCGCGCGCCTGCATGTCCGCAACAAGGGCGGGTAGACTAGCAGAGTTTCCCTTGTCGATCAACTGCTTATACCGCCGTTCGGCACGCGCTTCCGCACTGGCAGTCAGGAAAATCTTGGCCACCGCGTCCGGGAAGATCACCGTCCCCATGTCGCGGCCGTCGGCCACCAAACCAGGCGCTTGCCGATAGGCGCGCTGGCGGTCGAGCAGCGCCGCGCGCACCGCAGGCAACGCCGCTACTTTCGACGCGCCCTCGCCCACCGCCTCGGCGCGGATCGCGTCGCTGACGTTTTCGTCCGCCAGCCACACCGCGCCGTCGTGGAAACTCGCGGGCAGCGCGGCTGCCAGACCTGCCACCCGCACCTCGTCATCCAGCGCCACACCGCTTTTCATCGCCGACAGCGCGGTCAACCGGTACAGCGCGCCGCTATCGAGAAAATGAAAGCCGAGCACAACCGCCACCCGCTCGGCAACGGTGCCCTTGCCCGACGCGGAAGGACCATCGATGGTGATAACCGGAGCGAGATCCGTCATTGCACAAGTCCTGCGAACACCTTGAAATACTCCGGGAAAGTCTTGTTCACACACGCCGGCTCGTTGATGCGCAGCGGAACGCCGCCCAGACTCACCAGCGACAGACACATCGCCATGCGGTGATCGTCATAGGTATCGATGACCGCGTTGGAAACCAGCGCTGCCGGCGGCGTAATGCGAATGTAATCCGCACCCTCTTCCACTACTGCGCCGACTTTGCGCAATTCGGTCGCCATCGCCGCGATGCGGTCGGTTTCCTTGACGCGCCAGCTGGCGATGTTGTTCAGCGTGGTCACGCCGTCGGCAAACAGCGCCGCCACCGCCAGCGTCATTGCGGCGTCGGGGATGTGGTTGCAGTCGAGTTCAATCGCTTTCAGGCGACCGCTTGCAGGCGAGCGCGCCTCGATCCAGTTCGGTCCCATTTCGATCTGCGCGCCCATCAAGGCAAGCGCATCGGCAAAACGCACGTCGCCCTGCACGCTGTCGCGGCCGACGCCTTCCACCCGTACCGGGCCGCCGCCGATGGCGCCCGCTGCCAGAAAATACGACGCCGACGAAGCGTCGCCCTCAACCCAGATTTCGCCCGGGCTGTGATAGCGCGCCTGTTCCGGAACGCTGAAGCGCTGCCAGCCATCCTGTTCGATTGCAACGCCAAAACGGCGCAGCATCGCCAGCGTAATCCCGATATACGGCCGGGAAATCAGTTCGCCCACCACCTCGATGGTGGTGGTGCGTTGGCGCAAGGGCAGCGCCATCATCAGGCCGGTCAGGAATTGGCTCGACACATTGCCGCGCACCTGGGTGGCATCATTCGCCAGGATCGCCGGGTGGATCTGCAGCGGCGGGAAACCGGCCTGGCCGAGATACTCAATCCGTGCCCCCAACAGCCGCAGCGCATCGACCAGATCGCCAATGGGCCGCTCGTGCATCCGCGCCACGCCTTTCAGCACATATTCACCGTTGGACAAGGCACAGGCGGCGGTCAAGGAACGGAACGCGGTTCCCGCATTGCCGAGAAACAATTCGGCCTGCTTGACTGGAAACGCGCCGCCCACGCCCGTCATGTCGTAATCGTCGCTGTCAGCGTGACGAACCACGCCGACGCCGAGCGTGCGCAAGGCGTCGAGCATCACACGGGTATCGTCCGAATCAAGCAGGGCGCATACCCGCGTAGTGCCTTCAGCCAGCGCCGCCAGCAGCAACACGCGATTGGATATGCTTTTGGAGCCGGGCAGGCGTAGCGTGCCCTTGGCCGAGACGCGCGCCGGTAAATCGAGATAATCCATCAAGAATCCTGGGTTTTCATCCAGTTCTCGCGTGCCGCACGGGCGCGCGAGAACATTTTCAGCAATGCCTGTCCGTCTTCTGCGGCCACCGTTTGCCGCAGCGTCTGCAAGGCGGCAAGGTAAGCATCCAGTTCGGTCAGCAAAGCCTCCCGATTCGCCAGCGTAATGTCACGCCACATTTCCGGGCTGCTGCCGGCAATGCGGGTGAAATCGCGGAAACCGCTGGCCGCCAAGCGGAAGAAGGTTTCGCCATCGGCGCGCTGCGCCAGTTCATCCACCAACGCAAACGCAGCCAGATGCGGCAGATGGCTCACTGCGGCAAACACGCGGTCGTGCTGGTCCGCGTCCAGGGTTTCGACCTGCGCGCCGGCTGCCTGCCAAAGCGCCTTGACGGTTTCGAGCGCGTCGGCACGGGTGTCGGCCAGTGGCGTGAGCACGACTTTTTTGCCCTGAAATAAATCCGCCCGCGCAGCTCCCGGCCCGCTTTGCTCGGAACCGGCAATAGGATGACCCGGAACGAAGTCTGCGAAGCGTGCGCCGAGTGCTGCGCGTGCAGCTTCAACCACATTGGCTTTGGTGCTGCCTGCATCGGTGATGATTGCGCCGGGTTTCAGACGGGGCGCCAACTGCCGCAGCACGGCTTCGGTTTCGCCCACCGGCAACGCCAGCAGGATGCAGTCGGCCTGTCCGGCTTGGGCATAATCGGCCACGCCATCAATCAATTCAAGCTCGCGTGCGATGGTGAGCCGGGCAGGATTGCGCCCCACACCGAGCACACGCCGCACTGCGCCAGATTGTTTTAACGCCAAGGCAAACGAGCCGCCGATCAGGCCGGTGCCCACGATGGCGAGCGTGTCGACGATCACAAACTGGCTTTCCGACCGCAAGGGTCAGGCCGTGCTTCTAAAGCCGCTAAAGCGGCAAGAACCACGCTCAGGGCGTCGAGAAAGCGGGCGTTTTGCCCCGCCAATCCGACTGATACGCGCAGGAACTCAGGCAAGCCGTAATTGGCAACCGGGCGCACGATCACGCCGCGCTTCAGCAATTCAGTGTTGATGCGCGCAGCGTCGCCGACTTTCGCCAGCAGGAAATTGCCCTTTGATGGCACCGTTGCGATTCCCAGTTCAGCCAGCCCTGCCACCAACTGCGCCATGCCGGCGATGTTCAGGGCATAGGCGC
>JAANCK010698500.1_pt1 | contig 22791 bp, 23 predicted proteins | sample 7277841 | NCBI WGS metagenome assembly JAANCK01 (sample SAMN14222788, study PRJNA588281) | permafrost metagenome | isolation source: Arctic cryosol methane SIP | place: Canada:Nunavut | collected 2015-07 | reverse complement strand
GTACCCATGCTGCATGGATACTGGCTTCGTTCTGGACTGCGCTGACCTTTGCCGCCTATTTCGCCTACGCTCCGCAACTGGTGGTGGACTTCTTTACCGGCCAGGCCGCCGCCGCAGCGTACATTACGGTCAGTATCCTGACGCTGACTACTTATGCCGCGGCCGGTCTGATGCGCGAGCAGATTTGTACCTACATCTGTCCGTATGGCCGTTTCCAAAGCGTGATGTACGAAGCCGAAACGCTCGCAGTACATTACGACGCTGCGCGTGGCGAAGGCGCACATGGGCGCGCCAGCGTGCGTGCAGGTCGCGGCATCGTGGTGGAACGCCGTGCCCGTGAACGGGCTGAAGCAACAGTTGATAACGAGCGTCGGCGCATAAGCCGCAACTCGGGTGAGCGCGCGCTGGCGGAGCGACATGAGCAAGGCCTGGGTGATTGCATCGATTGTGGCCTGTGCGTGCAGGTGTGCCCGGTCGGCATCGATATCCGCGATGGCCTGCAATACAAGTGCATTTCGTGCGGCCTGTGCGTCGACGCCTGCAATACCATCATGGATTCGTTCGGCTTTCCGCGTGGTCTGATCCGCTACGATTCGGAGAAGAATCTGGCGTCAGCCACGCCCGCTCCGCCCAAACTGCACTGGAAGCGTCTGAAAATTATCGGCTATGGCGTGGCGCTGGTTTTGATGAGCGTGTACCTGGTCTACAGCATCAGCACGCGCGGCAGCTTCGACCGCGCGGTCAGTCAGGTGCGCCAGCCGCTATATGTGGTCCTGTCGAACGGAGATATCCGCAACCGTTATCAGGTCCGCATTACCAACAAGGCGACGCAGGATCAAACCTATCAGATCACCGCACGCGGCATTCCCGCAACCGCGCTAGATCTGGGTCATTTCCGTGAAATCACCATCAAGCCGGGCCATAGCGGCCTGGTGCAGGCCAGTGTGCACTTGTCACCTGAGCTAGCCGCACACACCCAGCACTTCGAGATCGTGATTACGCCATTGGGCAAGCCTGAAGAGATACGTTCTGAAGTGATCCGTTTCGATACACCGAGCCTGCGCCCATGACTACCATGACCACCCTGTTTGGCGGATTGAGCGCCGTGCTTGCACTGTATGCAGCTGGTGGCGCATTCCGGGGACTACCGCCACTGTTGCGTGCTGTGCTGGCGGGAGTGATCCCGCTGATGGCCTACTTTGCCCTGATTGTTGGCCGTTGGCCAGGGCTGGATGTTGTGGCCATCCACATCTCGGTATTCTTCGCGACGGCGTTGGTTCTGCTTGCCCTGACCCAGTTCAGGAAACGCGGTGGCCGCATGCACTGGGCGCCCAAACTGCTCATGATTTTCTTCCTCGGGCTGACATTCCTCATGGGCGCCTTTCTCTACATAGCGAACAAAGGGCTGCCTGAACCTATCGGACGCTGGTGGCTGGGAAGCAAGGGCGGATCGGTCTATAGCGGATTTTCTGGGGTCGTTCCGCACGGGCAGAATGCCGCTAACGCAATTTCGTCCGAGTTGATCGAGACGCAACGGGAGTTGCAACTCGGCTGGCAGATCGAGGTGAGCGGGTTGGATGGCAAGGGCTACATGCGACAAGTTGAGGTCCACGTCAAGGATCGCACTGGTTTGCCGGTCGAACGGGTGGACGCCGAAGTTCGCCTGCTCCGCCCCGGTGCGACTGCGCCTGCGCTGACCCTGCCGTTGAGCGCAGGCGAGGCGGGCGTCTACGTGGGCGTACTGACCCTGCCCGCAGCAGGTCGCTGGGTGGCCGAATTACAGCTCAAGCGGGATAGCGCGGTGCGCTACCACAGCACGCAGGAGCTGGTTGCGCCATGAACAACATCATGGGGTTTCTATTTTTATTGTCCGGCATCTTTGTGCTGCTGATTGTCGTGGGCGTGTTTTGGTCAATCAAAAGCGGTCAGTTCGATGATATGGAAGGCCCCGCCGAGCGCATTTTGATGGACGACGACGACCCCTTGTTGCCGACACGCCGCTTGAGCAGCGAAGATAAGTCAATTAAAATCAACTAACTTTGATTGGAGTATGCGACATGAAACAACTGATGACTTTCCAGAATTTTCCGATGGTGCTGGTGGTTGGCCTGATTACCTGGGCATGGATCAGTATTCTATCCGTGCTGATTGGATCGTTTTTCTGACCGTTAACAGCTAGCCAGGCCACCAATAAAAAGCCCCCGCCACTTTAAAAAGGTGGCGGGGGCTTTTTATTGGGGCAACCAAGCGCTTAAGCTGGGATCACTGCCCGCATTTTTTGCAGGGCGCGCGCTTCAATCTGGCGGATACGCTCGGCCGATACGCCGTAATGCGCCGCCAGTTCATGCAGGGTGGCGGCTTCGCCCTCGGTCAGCCAACGCGCCTTGATGATGTGGCGGCTGCGATCATCGAGGTCTTCCAGTGCAGCAACCAAGCCGTTGTGGCGCATCCGTTCGGTTTGCTCGCGCTCGAGCAACTGCGCCGGGTTTTCGTCCGGACTCGCCAGATAGGCTAGCGGGCTGTAGCCCTCCTCACCGTCATCGAATGTGGGGTCGATAGACACATCGTGCCCCGACATCCGCATCTCCATTTCCAGCACGTCCTTGCGGCTGACGTTGAGCTCGCGCGCCATGGCGTCGGCTTCCTGCAGCGTCATGCTGTTGAGCGACTGTTTCAGGCTGCGCAGGTTAAAAAACAGCTTGCGCTGCGATTTGGTGGTCGCCACCTTGACCAGACGCCAGTTCTTCAGCACGTACTCATGGATTTCAGCACGGATCCAGTGCAGCGCAAACGACACCAGGCGCACGCCGCGATCGGGGTCGAACCGTTTGACCGCTTTCATCAGCCCGACATTGCCTTCCTGGATGAGGTCGGCATGCGGCAAGCCGTAACCCAGATAATGCCGCGCCACGCTCACTACCACGCGCAGATGTGACACCACCAGCTGGCGTGCGGCATCAACGTCTTCTTGATCATGCCAAGCGCGCGCCAAGCGCTGCTCGTCTTCCAGACTGAGCATAGGGTAGCGGTTAACCGTCTGGATATAGCTTTCCTGGCTGTACGCAGAAGGCACAGGTAAAGACATGGATTGAGTCATGGTTTCAAGTTCCTCCTAGAGTCTCATTTTAGCACTCGCATCTAATGAGTGCTAAATCGGCGCAGAGTTCCGTGCGTGTTCGCCGCTTCAGTATGACAGTTTGGTTTGATGCAGCGTGCGCGTCACTGCAATCCAGGCGCCCAGCCAGCCCGTCAGGGTCGTGAGGCTCAGCACAATAGCGATTTCAATGCCGGCAGGCGGCAGCAGTTGGAAGGCCGCCCCATACAAGCTGGACAGGTGGGCTACCGGCGCGCGCAGCACGCTGCCTGCCAGCGCCAGCACACCGCCTGCGGCGAGGCCACCCAGTAAGCCTTGCAGCGCGCCCAGATACAGGAAGGGGCGGCGAATGTAACGGTCGGTTGCCCCGATCAGGCGGCTGACATGGATTTCATCGCGGCGGGTCAGGACCCGGGCGCGGATGGCATTGCTCGAAATGGCCATCAGCGCGATGGCAAACAGGCCGACCAGCAGCCACACACCGGTGCGTCCGATGGCGAGTGCGGCTTGCAGGCGCTCGATCCACTGGCTGTCGAGATGGGTTTCAGCGACGCCCGGCAGTTTGCCGAGCGCATTGGCCAGGCGTGTGAGCGCCGCCGGCGTCGTAGCTTGCGGGCGGACCACCCAGGCGTCCGGCAGGGGGTTCTCGGTAAGACCGGCGGTAATGTCGGCCAGATCCTGTGACGCACTGAGCGCGGTGAGCGCCTGCTTCTTTGAGATGAATCGCGCCTTGGCGATGTCAGCCTGTTTTAAACGGGCAGCGATGAGGCCTTTTTGCGCGGGCGTGACATCGGCGGCGAGGAACAGGCTGATTTCCGGCTGCGCGGGCAGATCGCCGGCCAGCCGGTTGAGGTTGCCGAGGACAAGATACAGCGCGCTGGGCAGGCTGATTGCAACGCCCATCGCCAGCGCAGTCAACAAGGTGACCACTGGTTGTGAAAACAGGCGGCGTAACGCCGTAGTGAGCGCGTGCTTCTGGTGGCGCAGCCAGTGCTTCATGCTGAAGCCCCCGTGATTTTTCCGTGGTCGAGATGCAAGGTGCGGCCGCCCAGTGCGCTGATGGCACGGTCGTCGTGGGTGGCGATGACCAGGGTGGTGCCGACCTGATGGAAGTCGCGGAACATCGCCATGATGTCGGCGGCGTATCCGGCGTCAAGATTGCCGGTCGGTTCGTCGGCCAGCAGCAGGGCGGGGCGGCTCACCAGCGCGCGGGCGATGCACAGCCGCTGTTGCTCGCCGCCAGACAGGCTGACCGGATTGGATTTTTCGCGGTTGAGCAGGCCGACCTTGTCGATTACGGCACGCGCGCGCTTGAGCGCTTCACGGCGGTCAAAACCGGCGATATCGAGCGGCAGCACCACGTTTTCGATGACGCTGCGGTCGAACAAGAGTTTGTGGTCCTGGAATACCAGGCCGATGTTGCGCCGCAGATAAGGCACAGCGCGCTGCGACAGGCGGCTGATGTTTTGTCCGCTGACCGAGACCACTCCGCTGGTGGGGCGCTCGATGGCGGCGATGAGTTTCAACAGGGTGGACTTGCCCGCGCCGGAATGGCCGGTGAGGAACACCAGTTCACCTTTTTCGATGGTGAGGCTGGCGCTGGACAGGGCTTCGTGGCCGCCGGGATAGCGTTTGGTGACCTGGTTGAAACTGATCATGCCGTGAACACCGCTTCGACAAATTCGCGCGCATCGAATGGGCGCAAATCGTCCATCCCTTCGCCGACACCGATGTAGCGCACCGGAATCGGCCGCGCCAGCGCTGAGCGCGCTTGCGCAATGGCCGCGATGGCGCCGCCCTTGGCGGTGCCGTCAAGCTTGGTCAGAACGAGGCCGGTTACGCCGAGCGCATCGTCGAACGACTTCACCTGTGTCACCGCGTTCTGCCCGGTGTTGGCGTCGAGCACCAGCAGCACTTCGTGCGGCGCGCCGGGCGCGGTTTTTTCGATCACGCGTTTGACCTTCTTGATCTCCTCCATCAGATGCAACTGGGTCGGCAGACGACCGGCCGTGTCGGCCAGCACCACGTCGATGCCGCGCGCGCGCGCGGCCTGGATGGCGTCGAAAATCACCGCAGCCGAGTCGCCCTTGTCCTGGCTGATGACGGTGACGTTGTTGCGCTCGCCCCAAACCTGCAGTTGTTCGCGCGCAGCGGCGCGGAAGGTGTCGCCCGCCGCCAGCAGCACCGACAAACCCTGCGACTGGTACAGCTTGGCGAGCTTGCCGATGGTCGTGGTTTTGCCCGCGCCGTTGACGCCGGCCAGCATCAGGATGAACGGCTTTTGCGGCGTGATGTCGAGTGGCGCCTGCAGCGGCAGCAATAGATCAACCAACGCCTGTTTCAACGCAGCCTGCAAGTCGGACGCTTCGGTCAGGCCTTCGCGCCGCACCTTTTTCTGCAAGGTGTCGAGCAAGGCATGCGTCGCATCGACGCCGATATCCGCGGTGATGAGGATGGTTTCGAGCTCATCGAACAGCTCGGCGTCGATCTTGCGTCCGACTCCGAACAGGCTGGAGAGCTGGCCGCCCAGCCGGTCGCGGGTTTTGGCCAGTCCCTGTTTGAGGCGCTGCGCCCAGCCCGGGCGAACAGGCGTGTCCGCTGGTTCGGCTGCGGGCGCGGCGACGACACTGGGTGCCGCAGGCTGTTCGGGTGCGACCGGTTCGAGCGCGGTCGTGTCCGGTGCGGGAGTGGGTTTGGGTTTTTTGAAGAAACTAAACACGGATAGAGGCAGTCAGCACAGCTGTTTGACGAACGCCTAATCTTATCATTCGACTACGGCTTATCATGCGGGCTCATTCAATTAGAGGTGTAGACATGCGGAGCATGTGGGGAATCGTACTGGCGCTTGCGGTAAGCAGCGCGCAGGCAGCGGTGACGGATGTCACGCTGGACAATGGGCTGCGGGTGATCGTGCAGGAAGACCATCGCGCGCCGGTGATGGTGTCGCAGGTCTGGTATCGCGCCGGCTCGATGGATGAATTCAACGGTACCACGGGTGTTGCGCACGTGCTCGAACACATGATGTTCAGGGGCACCAAAGACGTGCCATCGGGCGAGTTCTCGAAAAAAATCGCAGCGGCGGGCGGGCGCGAGAATGCGTTTACCAGCCGCGACTACACCGCCTATTTCCAGCAAATGCAGAAAGACCGGCTGGAGCTGTCCATGCAACTTGAATCAGACCGCATGGCAAATCTGGTGATCAGCGACGAGCTGTTCGCCAAGGAAATCCAGGTGGTGATGGAGGAGCGGCGGCTGCGCACTGACGACCAGCCGCAATCGGTGGTATACGAGCACCTGATGGCGGACGCGTATCAGACGCATCCCTACCGCCGTCCCATCATTGGCTGGATGGACGATTTGCAGCACATGACCGGGCAGGATGCGCGCGACTGGTATGCGCGCTGGTACGCGCCGAACAACGCCACCCTGGTGGTGGCGGGCGATGTAAAGGCCAACGAAGTGGTCGCAATGGCCAAGAAATATTTTGGTGTCTTGCCGGCGCATGCGCTGCCCGTACGCAAGCCGCAGGATGAGCCGGCCCAGGTGGGCAGCAAGCGCATCGTGGTCAAAGCGCCGGCGAAACTGCCCTACCTGCTGATGGCCTGGCATGCCCCGACCCTGAAGGACTGGCAGAAGGACACCACGCCCTACGCGCTGCAGATACTGGCCGGCGTGCTGTCGGGCAACGACTCGGCGCGGCTGCAAAAATCGCTGGTCAAAACGCAGCAGGTTGCGGTGAACACGAGCGCAGGTTACGACGCGGTTGCGCGCGGGCCCAGCATGTTCATGATCGATGCGACACCCGCACCAGGCAAATCCGTGGCGGCGCTGGAACAGGCCATCCGCAGTGAAATCGAGCGCGTGCAGCGCGATGGGATCAGCGCAGCGGAACTCGCGCGGGTCAAGGCGCAAGTCATCGCGGGCGAGGTGTACCAGCGCGATTCGCTGTTTTATCAGGCGATGCAACTGGGCGAATACGCCATCGCCGGCTTACCGCCTGAGGCGCTGGCGCACCGCGTAGATAAATTGCGCGCGGTGACCGCCGAGGAGGTGCAGACCGCTGCTCGGCAATGGCTGATCAATGACCAGCTAAGCGTGGCCGAACTCGACCCGCAACCGTTAAAACCGCAGCCGCGTCGCGCGGCGGTAGAGGGAGTGCGCCATGACAATTAAACCCTTCCTGATTGCATGGCTGCTCTGCCTGCCGCTGTCGGCGCAGGCTGCAGTTGTAATCCAGAACTGGCAAACGCCGCAGGGCGCGCGGGTCTATTTCGTCGAAAGCCACGAGCTGCCGATGCTCGATATTTCAGTGGATTTTCCTGGCGGCAGCGCACGCGACCCGGCTGGCAAGGAAGGTCTCGCACAGCTGACCCACAGCCTGCTCGATCAGGGCGCAGGTGGATTGTCCGACACCGAAATTGCGCACCGGCTGGCGGATGTCGGCGCTGAATTGGGCGGCGCGTTTGATCGCGACCGCGGCGGCGTCACCTTGCGCACGCTTTCGTCCAGCGCTGAGAAAACGGCTGCGCTCGAGTTGCTGGCGCGCGTGCTGCAACAGCCCGAGTTTCCGCCGGCCGTCATCAAGCGTGAAAAGCAACGGCTGATTTCGGGCATTCGAGAAGCCGAAGCCGACCCCGGCACGGTTGCCGACAAAGCGTTTTATCGCACGCTGTATGGTACGCATCCGTATGCGCACGATGAGTCGGGCGACCCCGCTGCCATCGAAAAGCTCACACGCGGCGACCTGCAGACGTTTTATCGTGCGCACTACAGCGCGCCCAATGCGGTGATTGCGCTGATGGGCGACATCAGCCGTGCCGAAGCCGAGGCCATCGCGGCGCGGCTTGCGGCAGGCTTATCGAAGGCGGCGCGCGTGGCCGAGCTGCCGCAACCCGCCCCGGCGCCGGTCTCCGACGCACGCATCGCCCATCCGTCCACGCAAAGCCATGTGCTGGTGGGTGCGGTCGGGATGGCGCGCGGCGATCCCGATTTCTTTGCGCTGTATGTCGGCAACTATGTGCTGGGCGGCGGCGGCTTCGACTCGCGGCTGATGAAGGAAGTGCGCGACAAGCGCGGCTATGCCTACAGCGCCTACAGTTATTTCAACCCCATGCAGGTGGCCGGGCCGTTCCAGCTGGGTCTGCAGACCAAGACCGAGCAGACGGACGCTGCGCTCAAGGTGGCCAGGGACACGCTGCGGCAGTTCATCGCCGAGGGGCCCAGCGAGGCTGAACTCACGCAGGCCAAATCCAACCTGACCGGCGGATTTCCGTTGCGCATCGACAGCAACAAAAAGATCCTCGACTACCTGTCGGTGATCGGTTTTTACAATTTGCCGCTGGATTATCTGGATACCTGGGTCGACAAGGTGAATGCGGTGGACGTGGCAGCGGTGAAGCAGGCGTTTGCCCGCCGCCTGGATGCCGACAAGCTGGTGACCGTGGTGGTGGGGGCCGTGGGTGCTCGCTAAGCGCGCCGCGCCGAATCGTGCGCATGGCGTGGCCAACCGGGTGCGCATCATCGGTGGTCAGTACCGCCGCCGTTTGCTGGATTTTCCCGACGCCGACGGCTTGCGTCCCACGCCCGATCGCGTGCGCGAGACCCTGTTCAACTGGCTGGGGCAGGATTTGCCGGGATGGACCTGCCTGGACCTGTTTGCGGGCAGCGGCGCGCTTGGGTTCGAGGCGGCCTCACGCGGCGCGGCGCGTGTTGTCATGATCGAACGTGACGCTAAGGCCATCCGTGCGCTGGAAGCCAACCGCGCCACACTTGGAGCCAGTCAGCTCGACATCCTGCGGGCCGATGCGCTGGCCTGGCTGGCAACCAATCGCGAGACCTTCGACCTGATTTTTATCGACCCGCCGTTCGATAGTGGGCTGGCCGTGGCCGTGCTGCCCGAACTGGCGCCCCACCTGACATCCGGCGGCCAGGCCTACATCGAACAAGCCACACCCGTGGTCGCGCCGCCCGGGCTTATTATCCAGCGCAGCGGGCGCGCAGGGCGCTCGCACTTTGCGTTGCTGCAGAAGGAGTAAGCCATGCTGACTGCTGTCTATCCCGGCACCTTCGACCCGATTACGCGCGGCCACGAAGATCTGGTGCGGCGCGCAGTGCGGCTATTCGATCATGTGGTCGTGGCCGTGGCCGAATCGCGCAACAAACGGCCTTTTTTCAACATGGAAGAACGCGTGGCGATGGCGCGCGAAGTGCTGGCCGACGTGCCGAAGGTGCGGGTGGAAGGGTTTTCCGGCCTGTTGATCGACTTTGTTGCCGAGCAGGGCGCGATTGCCGTACTGCGGGGCTTGCGTGCGGCATCCGATTTCGAATACGAATTCCAGCTGGCGGGGATGAACCGCAACCTCAAACCCGACATCGAAACCTTGTTTCTCACTCCGTCCGATCAATACATGTTCATTTCCGCCAGCATGATCCGCGAAATCGCGCAGCTGGGCGGCGAGGTCGCGCCTTTTGTCCACCCATTGGTGGCGCAGCGATTAAGTGAGAAAATTAGTAAAAGCTGATATGACCCGGAGAACCCCATGTCGATGATGATCACGGACGAATGCATCAATTGCGACGTCTGCCTGCCTGAATGCCCCAACGACGCCATTTCCCAAGGCGATGAGATTTACATCATCGACCCCAACAAATGCACCGAGTGTGTCGGCCACTTTGATACGCCGCAGTGTGTGGAAGTGTGCCCGGTCGACTGCATTCCGCTGAATCCAGATTACCCCGAAACCAAGGATCAATTGCAGGCGAAGTTTCTGCGCCTGACCGCGAGCAAGTAAAACTCAGGCGGTTTTAGCCAGCCGCATCCCGCTCAGGTCATCGAACAGGGCATCGGCAATGCGCGTGTTGATGCGCGCCAGATTGTCCAGTTGGTCGCGCACCGTGCCGATGGTCGTTTCAAGTTCGGCAATCCGGTCATCCAGTGTTTCGGTCGCGGCATGGATGCGGCTGACGCTTTCCAGGCGGCGTTTCAGCTGGGTTTTATGTTCGCGTATCTGGGTTTCCATCGGTGAAATGGTCGCCTTGAGCCAGGCTTCCGTTTCACTGTTGGCCAACTCGAACACCTGCACCACTTTGCTGGCCAGGGTTTCAAAAAAGCGTGTGGTCAACTGCCGCTGGCCAACCGTCAGCATGTTGAGCGTGGTGTTGAAGCGCTCATCAAAAATCCGCTCCAGCCGGCTCATTTCCTTGCGATATTTGCCCAGACTGTAATCCGGCGGACTGACTGCGGCCAGCCCGTGCTCGTTGCTGAATTTCTGGTACATCGCATCCATCATGGCGCGAATGTCCTTGATGACGGCACTTGACGCATTGAGGTTGCCGTCAACCTGACGGAAGAAATGTCCCATTGCCTCGCGCAGCCCCGCGCTGAAATAGCTTTTTTCCATCGCCTGCCGCACCCGGCTAACTTCAACTTTCAATGCGGGCATTCCCAGGTGGTCACGCAAAATGGCAACCTGCGATGCAAATACATTGCGCAGCGCATTGAACTGCTGCAAGCCCCGTTCAAACTGTTGTTTGTCTTCGTTGGCCTTGATCATCATGCCCTGGATCACGCCGCGATTCTTGCCACGCAGCCCTTCCAGTTCGTCTACCTGATCCTGAATGGCGGAGAGCCGGGTTTCCAGCAACTCCGTGGTTTTAACCACTACATCTTCGACGACCAGCTGTGACGATTCGCTGACCAGGGCTTGCTTGCACGGTATGAGTTCCAGCGTCAGCGCCGCTTCCAGCTCGGGCAAGCGGCTTTTCATCAACAGTGCGGCATCCCCGCGCACTTTGGCCACCAGCGCTTTCTGCGCTGACACCGGGTAGATCTGGTTGAGCGGCAGATCGAGCAACGCTGCGCTGCTGGCGGCCTGCTTGGTAATCTCGGCATCGATTTCGGCCTGGGTTTTGAGTTCATCCCACAGCCCGTCAATCTTGTTGAGCACGACCAGGCGCGCACGACTGGCGCCGCCGACTGGCGCAATGTGATGGTGCCAGATTTCGATGTCGGACTTGGTCACGCCGGTGTCGGCGGCCAGCAGGAACAAGACGGCATGGGCATTGGGCAGCATGCTGAGCGTGAGTTCCGGCTCGGTGCCGATGGCGTTCAGCCCCGGCGTATCGAGTATGACCAGCCCCTGTTTGAGCAAGGGATGCGGAAAATTGATCAGGGCATGACGCCAGCGCGGAATCTCGATGTGCCCGTCATGCGCCAGATAGCGGGCAGTTTCTTCATCTTCCGGGTTGATCAGGCCGTAGGCTTCGGCGGTGCTGCCTTCGACGCGCAGGGTGTCGGCCAGCCGCATCAGCGTGGCGCTCATTTCGTCGGCCGAATCGAGATTGAGCGGGAATTCGGACCAGGCCGCCGCGTCGAGTTTGAAGTCGGCCAGGCTGCCAGGCTGGGTCTTGGTTTCGATCGGCAACAGGCGCAGCGAGGGAGAGCGGGTGGGCGTGTAATACAGTTCGGTGGGGCACATCGTGGTGCGCCCGGCGGACGATGGCAGCACGCGCTGCCGGTAATCGGAAAAGAATATCGCGTTGATGAGCTCGGATTTGCCGCGCGAAAATTCGGCAACGAAAGCCACGTTCAGCGTGTCTTCCTGCAGACGGCCGAGCAACTGGTTCAGCCGCATCTCGGATTCGGCGTCGCACAGTTCCTGTGTGTTGAGCCAGTCGCGCAGCGCCTCGACGCGCACGTATACCGCCTCGCGCCAACCGCTGTAGTGCTCGAATTCGTCAACCAGAGTGGTGGGAGTCATGGGGCCAATTTATCAGGTAAAGCACGGATGTTTAACGACATGTTAGTGACAAACTTGATTGCCATGGAAGCGGCGCGCATTAACGTTGACAGCCGGGGCAGTAAAAGCTGGCGCGCTGACCCTGCACGATACGCCGGATTGGCGTGGCGCAGGTTTTGCACGGCAGGCCTGCGCGGTCGTACACCCGTGTTTGTAGCTGAAAATAACCGAGTTCGCCGCTGCTGTGGACGTAATCGCGCAATGAACTGCCGCCCGCCGCAATCGCCGCCGTCAGCACCTGCTTGATTGACGCCACCAGCCGTGCGCAGGCCGGGCGTGTCAGTCGCCGCGCGGCGGTGGCGGGGCGGATGCCGGCATGGAACAGCGACTCGGACGCATAGATGTTGCCGACGCCGACCACTACCTGCGCATCCATGATGACCTGCTTGATCGCGGCATTGCGGCGCTGGCATTGCGCATGCAGATAGGCTGCATCGAAATCCGGGGTGAGGGGTTCCGGGCCCAGATGCGCCAATAACGGGTGACAGGCCACATCGTCCGTCCACAACACCGCGCCAAAGCGGCGCGGGTCGCGCAGTCGCAGCGTGGTGCCGTCGTCGAACAGCCAGTCGACATGATCGTGCAGCGCAGCGGGTTCATCGGGTTCTACAAAGCGCAGGCTGCCCGACATGCCCAGATGCACGATCTGGCTGACCGCGCCAAAATCGAACAACAGGTATTTGCCGCGCCGGGTAAGGCCATGCAGCGTTTGCCCGACCAGTTGCGCCGCCAGTTCGTCCGGCACTGGCCAGCGCAGGCGCGGATTGCGCACCACAATACGTTTAAGCGTGCGGCCTTGCAGGCGTGGTAACAAGCCCAGACGGGTGGTTTCTACTTCAGGTAATTCGGGCATGGCGTGAGGTGGCTGGGTGGCGATCAAGGCGGTGCCCGTAAAATGCGCGGCACCATTTCAGTATTTTGCTCCCGCAAGCAGGAACCGAATCGATACACTGTGATTCTATATAACGCACTTCAATCAGGTTATTCCGGCGTCCCTTGATATTTTGAACTCACGACTTTCTCTGCTGCTGGCGATGCTGCTCAGCGGCGCGGCTTCGGCTGCCGATCCCTTTGATGTGTTCCCGCGTGTACTGCCGTCACCGGCGGCTGACTTGCGTCCGGCTGCGGCATGCAATCTTGCTGCGCTGTCGGGGCCGATTACGCTGGCGCACGCGGTGGAGCGCGCCTTGTGCGCCAATCCCGCCACCCGCAGTGCCTGGCTCGCGTCGCGGTTGCGCGCGGCCGAGCTGGGGCAGGCAGACAGCGCCTATCTGCCCGACGTGTCGATCAACGGCAGTCTGGCGCGCGACGGCAACAGCGTGCTGCCGAACGATTACACCGCCTGGCAAATCGGCATCGAGGCGCAATATCTGCTGTACGACTTCGGCGGCCGTGACGCCCGCCGCGATGCCGCCGAGTCCTTGCTCGCCGCCGCACTCGCCAGCCATGAAGCCAGCGTGCGCGTGCTGTATCTGCAAACGGTTACCGCGTATTTCAATTTGCTGACGGCGCAGGCTGCGATTACCGCTGCGCGCGAGGTCGAGGCCTCGGCGCTCGCTGCATTCAAGGCCGCCGACGCGCGGGTGGGCGCGGGCACCGCGATTCCGGTCGACCGGCTGCAGGCCAAAACCCAGTACACCCAGCGCCAGATCGAGCGTATCCGCGCCGAAGGCGCGGCCGCGCGCCTGCAGGGCGAACTGGCGGCGTTGATGGGGGACGCCAGCCAAAATCACTTCAGCGTGGTCGATAACGAATGGGCGTTCAGCCAGCCGCTGGACATGAACAACGCGGTGGATGCGCTGATCGAGGCCGCACGCAGCCGGCGGCCCGAATTGCGCGCGGCGGAGGCAACGCTGCAGGCGCGCGAGGCGGACGTGCAGAGCGCCAGGGCCGATGGCATGCCGCGTCTGTCGGCGTTTGTGAATGCGCAGCGGCAGGATATTGATGCGCTGGCGGTGAACACTTCCAGCCTGGGGCTCAACCTGACCATTCCTTTATTCACCGGTTACCGCAGCACCTATCAGATCGCTGCGGCGCAAACCCAGGCGGCACTGGCGGCGGTAGATTTCGATAGTGTCAATAATCAGGTGGCGCTCGACGTGTGGCAGGCGTATCACAGGCTGCAAACCGAAACCGCAGCAGACAGCCGCAGCACCGATCTGGTGGAAAGCGCGACCGCCGCCGAAAAACTGGCGCTCGGTCGCTACCAGGCGGGACTCGGTATTTTGCTCGACGTGCTGAGCGCACAGGCCAGCCTGGCGCAGGCGCGCTACACCCAGTTGCTGACGCAGTTGGGATTGCGCGTGGCGCGTGCCGAGTTGGCGCAGGCGATCGGTGAATTGAGCTGGGACTGGATGGAACCCGCAGAGCGGGAAGGGACGAAATGAAAAAGCTGGGGATGGTGGGGTTGCTGCTGATGGTAGCGGCGGCAGGATGGTGGTGGAGCAACACGGACAAGCCGGGCGAGCCGCAATTTCGCACCGAGTCAGTGGGCCGCGGCGATATCAGCGCCCAGGTGTCGGCCAACGGCACCCTCAACCCGGTCACGCTGGTCAACGTCGGCACCCAGGTGTCGGGCACCGTCAAGCGCATCGAGGCCGACTTCAACCAGCAGGTCAAAGCCGGGCAGGTGCTGGCCGAACTCGATCCAGCCCTGTTTCAGGCCGCACTGGCACAAAGCACGGCCAACGTCGCCAACGCGCAGGCGCAGCTGAATCTGGCGCAGGCCAATGCCGCCCGCATGCAGACCCTGTTCAAGCAGGAATACGTGTCGCGGCTGGAGCTCGATCAGGCCGTGGCGGCACAGGCGCAGGCACAGGCGCAACTGCGGCTGGCACGCGCGCAGCAGACGCGCGATGAAATCAATCTCGGCTTTACTACGATCCGTTCGCCGGTCGACGGTACCGTGATCGACCGCCAGGTGGATGTCGGCCAGACCGTGGCGGCGAGTTTCCAGACGCCGACGCTATTCCAGATCGGCAAGGATCTGACGCGGATGCAGATCGATTCCACCGTGTCGGAAGCCGACATCGGGCAGGTCAAGATCGGGCAGCCGGTCAAATTCCGCGTCGATGCGTTTCCCGATGCCGACTATAGCGGCGTGGTGCGGCAGGTGCGGCTGAACGCCAAGACCGAGCAGAACGTCGTCACCTACAACGTAGTGGTCGATGTCGCCAATGCCAACCTGGCGCTGATGCCGGGGATGACAGCCAATCTGCAAGTGCAGGTGGAAACCCGCCCCGACGTGCTGCGGGTGCCGACCACGGCCTTGCGCTTCCGTCCGGCGGACAGTGCGACCGAGGCGGCCAGCAAGCCGCGTGGCTCGGCGGTGTATGTGCTGGCCGACGGCAAGCCGGTGCGGGTCGCCATCAAAACCGGGATCAGCGACAAGGCCTATACCCAGGTTGTCAGCGGAAAATTGAAGCCGGGCGATGCCGTGATCGTGGCCGATCTCGGGGCAAAAAAGGACAATAGCGGTAGCCCACCGCGCGGACGCCTGTTCTAAATGACGATGCCGCTGATTGAGGTGGTCAACCTCGAAAAGGATTACGCGACCGGCGCTGGCGTATTCCAGGCGCTGCGCGGCGTGAGCCTCACTATCGTCGAGGGCGAGTTCGTCGCCATCATGGGCGCGTCGGGTTCAGGCAAAAGCACCTTCATGAATCTGCTTGGCTGCCTCGACCGCCCCACACGCGGCAGCTATCGCCTCCACGGTCAGGACGTCAGTGGCCTGTCGTCGGACCAACTGGCCGCCTTGCGCAACCGTGAAATCGGCTTTGTATTCCAGGGCTTCAACCTGCTGCCCAAATTGACCGCGCTCGACAACGTCGCGCTGCCGCTGATGTACGCCGGCATGGCGCGCGAAGCGCGGCAGCAGCAGGCGCAGGCCATGCTGGAGCGGGTGGGACTGGGCGAGCGCTCGCATCACACGCCGTTGCAACTGTCGGGCGGACAGCAGCAGCGGGTGGCGATTGCACGGGCGCTGGCCACGCGTCCGCGCATCATTTTTGCCGACGAACCGACCGGTAATCTCGACACAGAAACCAGTCGTCAGGTGATGGATTTCTTCAGGCAGCTCAATCGCGAAGAAGGCATCACGCTGGTGCTGGTCACCCACGAAGCTGACATCGCGGCCTATGCGCGGCGGCGCATCCGGTTTCAGGATGGTCGCGTGGTGGAAGACGTGGTGCAGACAGAGGTCGCGGCATGATTTTCAGCAGCCTGCTCGAAACTGCATGGCATGCGCTTGCCACCCACCGCATGCGCAGTTTCCTCACCATGCTGGGCATGGTCATCGGCGTGGCGGCCGTCATCCTCATGATGGCGATCGGCGAGGGCGCGCAGGTAATGGTGCGCGACTCGATCAAGTCGATGGGCAGCAATCTGTTCATCATCCTGTCGGGAGCCTCCACGTCGAGCGGCGCGCGCGTGGCAACGGGCAATGCCCCCACACTGACCACCGAAGATGCCGAGGCCATTCGCAACCTGAGCGATGTGCTGGCAGCAGCACCGGTTACGTCCGGCGGTGCGCAACTGATTTACAACGGCGTCAACTGGAGTACGTCGGTTTATGGCACCACGCCTGATTACATCCAGGTGCGCAATTGGTCGCTTGCATCTGGTGGCTTCTTCAACGAGGCCGACGTGCGTAACGGCGCACGGGTGGCAGTCATCGGCCAGGTCGTTGCGCGCGAACTGTTTGGCGACGAAGATCCGCTCGGCAAAGTCATACGCATCAAGCAGGCGCCGTTTGAAGTAATTGGCGTGCTGACGGCCAAGGGACAAAGCCTGGACGGGCGCGATCAGGACGACACGGTGATCGTGCCATTCAGCAGCGCGCAGCAAAAACTTTTCAGCAACAGGATGCGCAATCGCGCCCGCTTCATCATGGCGCAGGCCGTGTCGGAAAAAAGCATGGGCATCGCCGAGTCCACCATCACCGACGCGCTGCGCAGTCGCCACCGGATCGGGGTCGGGCAGGAAGACGACTTCAGCGTGCGCAACCTCACCGCCATTGCCGAAACCGCCGCTGCCACCACCCGCATCATGAGCATCCTGCTCGGCACCATCGCTGCCATCTCGCTGGTGGTGGGCGGCATCGGCATCATGAACATCATGCTGGTGTCGGTGACCGAGCGCACCCGCGAAATCGGCATCCGCATGGCGATCGGCGCGCGCAGCCGCGACGTGCTATGGCAGTTTCTGATCGAAGCGCTGACGCTGTCGCTGATCGGTTGCGGCATCGGCCTGTTGCTCGGTGTGGGCGGCGCCTGGCTGGTTGGCATCCTGGTTGGCCTGCCGGTCGCGGTGACGCCCACCTCGGTGCTGCTGGCGGTCGGCGTGTCCTTTATCATTGGCGTGTTTTTTGGTTTTTATCCGGCGCGGCGCGCCGCCGGGCTCGATCCGATCGAGGCGCTGCGTTCGCAATGAGGGGTTCGAATGAACCTTGCTTGCAGGCAGGCCTCGAAGGCTTAGAATCGTGACAAGTCGTTCCACCAACAAGGTATTCAGCATGACGCAGTTCAAACTTCTTCCTCTATACGCCGCCCTGCTGCTGGTAACCGCATGCAGCCAGCCCGCTGTAAAGGCCTCGCAACCGGAAGCGATTGCGTCGCAGCAGGCCGCTGCGGACGCGGCAGCTGAGGAGGCGGCCAAAGTCGCCAAGGCCAACGCGGAAGCGGCGTACCCCAAGCAACCGTTGACGCCGGACATCCTGTTCAAGTTTCTGGTAGCCGAAGTGGCCGGCCAGCGTGGCGCAATGGGTGTGGCGCAACCGGCCTATATGGATCTGGCGCGGCAAACGCGCGATCCGCGTATTGCCCGTCGCGCGGCCGAAGTGTCCATGTTTGCGCGGAATCAGGCGGGTGCGCTGGAGGCTGCCCAATTGTGGATGGCAACCGAGCCGGATTCGGAGCGCGCGCAACAAACCGTGGTGGGGCTGTTGCTGAACGAGGGCAGGCTTGCTGAAGCCGAGCCCATCCTGCGTACTTTGCTGAAGCAAAACCCGGCAGACACATTCATGCAGTTGTCGGCCTTGATGGGCAAGATACGTGACCATCAGGCCGCGCTGGCGATGACCGAGCGCCTGGCGGCGGATTACCCGACCCTGCCTGAGGCGCACTTTGCGGTGGCGCAGGCGGCTGCCCAGAGCGGGCGTCTGGACCTTGCGGATGCCGCGCTGAAGCAGGCCGCCAGCCTGCGTCCGGGCTGGGAGCCGGTTGCGTTGATGCGTGCGCAGATGCTGGCTAAAACCTCGTTGACCGATGCGCTGACGTTTATGCGCGATTTTCTGGCGGTGTATCCGGATGCGCGCGAAGTGCGGCTGGCCTACGCGCGTTCGCTGGTCAGCGCCAATCAGATCACCGAGGCGCGTGCCGAGTTCACCCGGCTGACCCAGGAGATGCCGCACAATGCCGAAGTGACCCTGGCGGCAGGCTTGCTGGCATTGCAAGTGGGCGATCTTGAAGCGGCACGGGGTCTGCTGACGGAAACGCTGGAATACGATCCGCGCGATGCGGACATGGTGCATTACTACCTTGGACAGGTGGCCGAGCGGATGAAGCAGCCCGAGGTAGCAGCGGCGCAATACGCCGAGGTCAAAGCGGGTAATTACCTGGTGCCGGCGCGCGCGCGACAGGCCGCGTTGCTGGTCCAGGCGGGCAAGCCGGAAGAAGCGCGCGCGCTGCTGGCATTTACGCATGGCGAAAATGAGGCGCAAAACATGCGTCTGATTCAGGCGCAGGCCGAGTTGCTGGGAGACAGCAAAAAATACACGCTGGCATTTGAGACCTTATCGGAGGGCATCAAGCGTTATCCGGATGCGGCCGATTTGTATTATGACCGCGCCATGGTGGCCGAGAAGCTGGGCAAGCTGGATGTGCTGGAAACGGATTTGCGCAAGGTCATTGCGATGCGCCCGGACAATGCGCAGGCGTATAACGCGCTGGGGTATACGCTGGCAGACCGCACCGGCCGGCTGGCCGAAGCGATCACCCTGCTGGACAAGGCCTTGTCGCTGGCACCGAACGATGCCTACATTCTGGATAGCGTCGGTTGGGCGCAATTTCGTTCGGGTAATTTGACCAAGGCACAGGATTACCTGGAACGTGCTTACAGACTGCGCCCCGACCCTGAAATTGCTGCTCATCTGGGCGAAGTATTGTGGGCACGCGGGCAGCGCGATGAGGCCGGCAAGCTGTGGCAAACCAGTCTGCAAACCCATCCCAAAAATGAAGTGTTGCTCGAAACCCTGCACCGGCTGAACCCTTGATGACTCGCGGGATTGCGGCATTGTGGCTGACGCTGGTCCTGGGTGGCTGCGCCTCGACCGCTACCGTGCCGTCTGTACCGATGGATATGCGGCTATCGGCCAACTGGACCCTGCAGGGGCGCATCGGTATTCAAACGGATACGCAAAGCGTGTCGGGGGCACTCCACTGGCAGCACCGTGAACACTCAGATGAACTGTTGCTGACGTCGCCGTTGGGGCAAGGCGTTGCCCGGATCGTGATCAACGCTGACGGCGCCGTGCTCGAAATGCCCAACCAGCCTGTGCGGCGCGCGGCGGACGCCGAATCCCTGACGCGTGAAACCTTGGGGTATGCGCTGCCGGTTGCGGGTTTGGTCTGGTGGGTGCAGGCGCAACCCGCGCCTGACCGTGTGTTTGAGTCGACGCGCGACGCCGCTGGACGTCTCGCGCAGCTCAGGCAGGATGGCTGGGTGATCGATTATCTGCAATATGCCGCTGATGCGCCTGCGCGCCCGCGCAAGTTGCTGGTGGCACGCGACGGGCTAGAAATTCGCCTGGTAGCGGATAACTGGACAGCCGAATGAGCCACGCCTACCCCGCCCCCGCCAAACTCAATCTGTTTTTGCACGTTGTCGGCCGTCGCGCAGACGGCTACCACTTGTTGCAAAGTGTATTCCGCTTGATCGATCGCGCCGACACGGTGCATCTGGAGTTGCTTGACGATGGCCGTGTGGTGCGCGAGGGCGATTTGCCCGGTGTCGCCGAAGACGATGACCTGACGGTGCGTGCTGCGCGGCTGTTACAAGCCTATGCCCCGGAAGGTGCGGGGGTGAGCATCCGGCTGGAAAAGGTACTGCCGCTAGGCGGCGGACTCGGCGGAGGCAGTTCCGACGCGGCCACCGTGCTGCTGGCGCTTAATCGGCTGTGGCAGATCAACCTGTCGCGTGAACAACTGCAGCAGCTTGCGCTGCAACTGGGCGCCGATGTGCCGGTGTTCGTGTTTGGCCAGACTGCGTTTGCTGAAGGCGTGGGCGAAATTCTGTGCCCGCTGAGCGCGCCGCCCGCGTGGTATGTGGTGCTCATGCCGCCGGTTCAGGTGCCGACCGCTGCAATTTTTGCCGCGCCGGAATTGACGCGCAACACGCCTGCCCTTAAAATAGCGCGCTTTTCCGCAGGCATGGGTCGAAATGACCTGCAGCCGGTGGTTGTCAGCCGTTATCCCGAGGTTGCCCGTTATCTTGAATGGCTGGCGCAGTTTGGTGAGGCGCGGATGACCGGTTCGGGTGCCTGTGTGTTTGCATCATTCGAGACAGAAGACGCGGCGTGGAACGTGTTGCGTCAGTTGCCTGAAACGATGCAGGGTTTTGTGGCGCAGGGTCTCGATATGCACCCGTTGTTTGATTGTTGCGCCTGAGCAGTACCGGTTTACCTGTTAAGCAGTACCCGTTGGGGAGTCGCCAAGTGGTAAGGCATCGGATTTTGATTCCGACATTCGTAGGTTCGATCCCTACCTCCCCAGCCAGATTATGCGAACAGCCGCCCGTGGCGGCTGTTTTTGTTTTGGTGCCTGAGCCCAATCGCCGGAGACGCGCGTGTCCATTGATAACTTGATGGTTTTTAGCGGGAATGCCAACCCGCGCTTAGCCAACGATGTGGCGCGCCATCTCAACATCCGGCTTGGCCGCGCCACCGTATCGCGCTTTTCGGATGGCGAGGTGATGGTCGAAATCCTTGAGAACGTGCGCGGCAAGGATGTGTTCGTGTTGCAATCGACCTGTCAGCCGACCAATGACACCCTGATGGAAGTGATGGTGATGGTGGATGCGCTGAAGCGTGCATCGGCCGGCCGCATTACCGCCGCGATACCGTATTACGGCTATGCGCGCCAGGACCGCCGTACCCGTTCGGCGCGGGTGGCGATTACGGCCAAGGTGGTTGCCAATATGCTGCAGGTCGCGGGCATCGACCGCCTGATGACGATGGATTTGCACTCGGACCAGATTCAGGGCTTTTTCGACGTTCCGGTCGACAATATTTATTCCAGCCCGATCCTGCTGGGCGATATCTGGAAACGCAATCATCCGAATCTGATGGTGGTGTCGCCCGATGTGGGCGGCGTGGTGCGGGCACGAGCCATCGCCAAACGTCTCGAATGCGAGCTGGCGATTATCGACAAGCGCCGCCCCAAGCCGAACGTTGCCAAGGTGATGAACATCATCGGCGATGTGAAAGACCGCACCTGCATCATCATGGATGACATGGTGGATACCGCCAACACGCTGTGCGAGGCGGCCAATGCGCTGAAGGAGCATGGCGCGAAGCAGGTGATGGCGTATTGCACCCATGCGGTGTTGTCGGGTACGGCGGCCGAGCGCGTGACGAACTCCGCGCTGGATGAGCTGGTGATAACCGACACCATTCCGCTGCGCGAGGATGCGCTGGCGTGCAAGAAAATCCGGCAATTGTCGGTGGCTGAATTGCTGGCGGAAACCATCCGCCGCATCAGTAATGAGGATTCTGTCAGTTCGCTCTTTATCGAGTAGCGGGCGTCGAATACCCCTGGTCGCGGGGGCGGGTTGTTGTTACTTAATGTTGTGAAAATTGGAGAAACACTATGGAAATCGAAATTATTGCTGCCAAGCGTGAATTGCAAGGTACGGGTGCGAGCCGCCGTCTGCGTCACGCGGGCAAGGTTCCCGGCATTGTCTACGGCGGCACCGCTGCGCCCGTGCAGATCGAGCTGGATCACAATGCGCTGTATCACTCGCTGCGCAAGGAAGCGTTCCATGCGTCCGTGTTGTCGATGAATATCGACGGCGCCAAGGAATCCGTTCTGCTGCGCGATGCGCAATGGCACCCCTACAAACAGCAAGTGCTGCACGTTGACTTCCAGCGCGTCGACAAGACCCACAAAATTCACGTCAAGGTGCCGCTGCATTTCCTCAATGCAGACGTTGCGCCTGGCGTTAAAACCGGTGGTGGCAAGGTCAGCCATGTGACGACTGAAATCGACGTAAGCTGCTTGCCGGGCAACCTGCCCGAATTCATCGCCGTGGACCTGAGTGGTCTGGAACTGGGGCATTCTATCCATGTGTCCGAGCTCACGTTGCCCGAAGGCGTGGAACTCGTTGCGCATATTCTGCATGAGAACCCCGCTGTGGCGTCGGTTACGCTGCCCAAGGGCATGAAATCCGACGAGCCTGCGCCTGACGCTGCTGCACCCGCAGCCTGAGCATTGCGGCCGTCTGTCGTTGCGTTCTGAATCGCCATGACAGTGCCACGCCTGATTGTCGGCCTTGGTAACCCGGGGTGCGACTACGAAGAAACCCGGCATAACGCCGGGTTTTGGTTTTGCGCGCGGCTCGCGCAAGCGTGGGGGGCATCGCTCGCCATGGAGTCGCGCTTCCATGGCGTCGTCGGCAAAAATGCGCGCAATGTGTGGATGCTGTTGCCGCAAACCTTCATGAACCGGTCCGGCCAGGCGGTTGGCGCGCTTGCGCGTTTTCATCGCATCGAGCCGGCCGAGATTCTGGTGGTGCACGATGAACTGGATGTTCCGCCTGGCCAGTTGCGCCTCAAGTTTGGCGGCGGCATGGGCGGGCACAACGGCCTCAAGGACATTACGTCCCATCTAGGCACACAGGATTACT
>JAANCK011748333.1_pt1 | contig 22809 bp, 20 predicted proteins | sample 7277841 | NCBI WGS metagenome assembly JAANCK01 (sample SAMN14222788, study PRJNA588281) | permafrost metagenome | isolation source: Arctic cryosol methane SIP | place: Canada:Nunavut | collected 2015-07 | reverse complement strand
GACAATCCTCGCCCACGGCGCCGGCGGCGATTTCGCGACGGTGGAGGCGGCGGAAGCCGCGGCGCCGCCCGCCATTGCCGCACCTCCCGGCAGCGCCTACCGCTGTGCCGAATGCGGGGTGATCGTATCGACGCGGGAGATCATGGTCCCCGATGCAAGGAACGGCATCGATGCGCCGGCCCGGATGGGGGCTGGCAGCCGCGGCGGCGCCGTCGCCGCACCGTTGCGAAACTACGAAATCACCGTGCGCCTGCAGAACGGAAGGATGCGCGTGATCCGCGACGCCAAGCCGGCGAAATGGAGGCACGGCGAACCGGTCATCGTCATAGCCGGTGCGGATTGAGCAGCTCGATGTCTGATGAGGCCGTCACCGGGAGCGCGCCGGATACGGCTGGCGCCGCCGGAGAATCCGTCGCGCTGTGGGATCGCCGGCGCAGCATCGGTATGAGCCTCGCGCTGGCCGTTCTTGCGGCGATCGCGCTGGTTGCCGCGCTGTACCTCGCGCGCGCGTTCTTCGTGCCTTTGCTGATCGGCATCCTGGCGAGTTATGCGCTGCGCCCGGTGGTGGACTGGCTCGAGGCGCACTACCTGCCGCGTCCGGCGGGCGCGGCCCTGGCGCTGGTTGCGCTGACGGGCAGTTTGTCCTGGGTGGGCTATTCCCTCAGCGACGATACTGCGGCGATGATCGAGCGGCTGCCCGAGGCGGCGCGCAAGCTGCGCCAGACCATGAGCGTTTCGCGCGCGGGCGCCAAAACGCCGCTGCAGAACATGCAGGAGGCCGCCAGCGAGATCGAGGGTGCCGCTGCCGACGCCGCGCAGAAGCCGGGCCGGCGGGCCGCCGCGGTACGCGCGCCGGAGCCTTCCGACTGGCTGCACAACTACGTGGTGACGCAGTCCGCCCTGCTGATCAGCGTTGCCGCGCAAGCGCCGATCGTGCTTCTGCTCGCCTATTTCCTGCTGGCTTCCGGAGTGCATTTCCGGCGCAAGCTGGTGCACCTCGTCGGTCCTTCCCTGTCGAGGAAGAAGGACGTGGTGCGCATCCTCGAGGAAATCGATCTGCAGGTGCAGCGCTATCTGCTCGCTACGCTCATGTCCAATACGCTGGTCGGAATCGGCACCTGGCTCGCATTCGAGGCGCTGGGCATGGAGCATGCGGCTGTCTGGGGCGTTGCCGCGGGCGTGCTGCACTTCATACCCTACCTGGGCTCGGCTGCGATCGTGCTCGCAAGCGGCGTAGCCGCTTTCCTCCAGTTCGGGTCGGCGCTGCATGCACTGGCCATTGCCGGCGTGGCGCTGCTGGTTGCGGGGGCGATAGGGCTGGTGTTCATGACCTGGCTGCAGAGCCGCGCTGCGCGCGTGAATGCGGCGGTGCTGTTCATCGCATTGCTGTTCGTCGGCTGGCTTTGGGGCATCTGGGGGCTGCTGCTGGGCGCGCCCATCCTCGCCATCACCAAAGTGATCTGCGACCGCGTCGAAGCCTTGAAGCCGCTGGGTGAATTGCTGGGGCAATAGGGTCTGTGCGTTGGCAGACAGACCGCACAGCGCACACGTCCTAGTCTTATTCATCCGGGGCAACACTGCGCCGGGGCGGTTACTTCATAAAGCGGAAGGACACCGACAGGTTCAGCTTTCCAACAAGATGTTCGACATAGAGGCGACAAATGAAAACCATACGGACGTATTCAGTCGGCGCGATCGCGGCGGCGCTGTTGATCGGATTGGGCGGTTGTGCCGGCATGTCCCGGCAGGACCAGGGCACGGCCGCCGGCGCGGTCATAGGCGGTGTTGCAGGTAACGTCGTCGGTGGCGGCGGCGTGCTCGGCACGGCTGCCGGCGCGGCGGTCGGCGGCGTCATCGGTCACGAAGTCACCAAGCCGAAGTAGTGTATCGGCCGCAGGGCGCGAGGCGCGACCGGCGCGCCTTGTCCGCGCTTGTTTCCTACTCCTGAGCGGGCGAGATGCAGAAACTGGTGGCGAAATCCGCATTGATGCTGGCACTTATTGTTGGCGCTCCGGCTGCCTTTGCGCAGGATGCTGCACCGGACGCGCTATTGCGCGCGGTCACGGTCAAGCTGATCGACAAGATCAAAAACGATCAGGATCTTCAATCGCTCGACCCGGCACGGTTTACCGTGCTGGTCGAAAACAATATCGCGCCCCTGTTCGATTTTGCCCACATGACCCGGTTGGCCATGGGCCACAGCTGGCGCCTGGCGACGCCCGAACAGCAGACAGCGCTCACCGCAGAGCTCAGGACGCAGCTGGTGCGGACCTACTCCATTGCGCTCGCCAGATATGACGGCGAAGTCGTGGATTTCAAGCCGCTGCGCGCGGGGCCGCTGGCAACCGAGGTGACGGTCAAATCGGTGTTAAGACAGCCGGGAAAAGCGCGGATGTCCCTCGACTATGACATGCAACAAACCGCGACGGGATGGAAGATCTACGACGTCACGGTCGCGGGCGTGCGCCTGGTCAGCACTTATCGCGAGGTGTTCGGCGAGCGGGTCCGCGAAGGCGGCGTGGACGGCCTGATCAAATTTCTTGCCGACGGCAACCGTGCCGAAAGCTCCAGGTTCAACTCGGTCAAGGCATCGTTCTGGGAAAGGTCCCAGCTCATGTACGCAATTTTCCAGAATATGTTCCAGCGCGGCGGGCAATAGCGGGCGGGCCGCACTGAATGCAAGGGCAGCCGGATTCGCGCAACCTTCAGGATTGGGGTAAACATGAGGCAAAGAGCTAGATGGCCATTTCAGAGTTACCGAAATGGCCTCAGAAACAGGGGAGCACGAGGGGAACTATCCCCTCGTATTGAAATAGGCTCAAAGTTCAATTCCACGCTATTGCTCGCATTGGCGCTGGCGTCACCGCTCGCGCCGGCGCAGGAAACGACGCCCGACGCGCTGCTGCAGTCGATCACGCTGGAAGTGATCACGGCAATGCAGCACGAGCGCGACGCGCACGGTGGAAAAGCGCTCGAGGTCGGCAACCTGGTCGAGACCAGGGTCGTGCCGCTGTTCGATTTTCCGCGCATGACGCAGATGGCGGTGGCGCGCAACTGGCGCGCGGCCACGCCCGAACAGCAGACGGCACTGACCGCGGCATTCAGGGCCCTGCTGGTGCGCACCTACTCGAGCGCCTTGTCCAGCTACCGTGATCAAGTGATCGAGTTCCGCAGCCTGCGCGCAGCGCCCGCCGATACCGAAGTCACGGTCAAATCCCTGGTGAAGCAATCCGGGACGGCGCCTGTGGCCATGGACTACGACATGGAGAAGACGCCGGCGGGATGGAAGGTCTACGACATCAAGGTGGCAGGCATCAGCCTGGTCACGACCTACCGCGACTCGTTTGCGGACAAAGTCCGCGACGATGGCGTGGACGGCCTGATCAAGGCGCTCGAAGACAAGAACCGCAAGGGCGGTGGTGCCAGCACCCGCGCATCCAGGCCCTGAACCCGGCGCGTCCGGGCAAACCGGGGCACGCGCAAACGGCGGGCGAAAAAAAAGACAGGCTAGCCTGTCTTTTTTTACAGCTGCATCACCGATTACTTGGTGCCCGCGGCCTTTTTCATTCCGGCTTCGCCTTCGGCTTTGACGGCAGCGGTGTCGGCTTTGGCCGCGGCTTTGTCTGACTTCGCCGTGGCTTTTACTTTGGCGCCCTTGGCTTCGGCTGCGGCCGAAGTCTTGGCGGCTTTCGCATCGGCGGCAGCTTTGGCTTTTGCAGCCTTGGCTTCGGCTTTGGCGGCCTTGCGTTCGGCATTGGCCTTGGCTTTCTCGGCCTTGGCTGTGGCGGCGGCTTCAGTCTTGGCTGCTTTGGCGTTGGCCGCGGCGACTTTGGCGTCGGCCTTGGTGTTCACCTTGGCTTCAGATTTGGCGGCTTTATCGTTGGCCATTTCTGCCTTGGTTTCGGCTTTCACCGTGGCGGGTGTGGCCGGCGCGGCAGCTTGTGCGTATACGGAAGTGGCAAACAGTCCTGCAACGAGTGCAGCGATGAATTTGTTCATGGGGTCTCTTTAAGTAGGGAGGGAAAAACCAGGATTGGCTGACCTCAGGCAATTTCAGCCTGTAGGCGATCAACGCCGCGGATGCCAATCGGTTGACCGCTGCGCACGAATATTGCGTCCGGTCGCGCCGTTCCGGGCGGGAAATGCCCGTCCCCAGCAGAGACGGGCGCCAAACGCCTTATCGGACGGAATTCAGCGGCCGTGCGGGTTGCCGTTGACGCGCCTGCCATTGTCGTCATGGCCGCGCTTGTCGTGCTTCCATTCCTTCTTTTCCTTCTTCATCTTGCTGTGGCCGTATCCCTTGTCGTGTTCCCAGTGGCCCACGGTGCGGTAATAGCCCTTGTCGCCGTGCTCCCAGCGGTCCGGCGCCCAGTTATATCCCGTGCGCTGAACGATGGTGCGACCGCGCACCCAGACGTGGCGCTCGCCGGTCCAGGCCCAGTATCCAGGCGCCCAGACGTATCCGGGCGCGACGTTCGGCGCGACTTCGTACTGCGGTGCCGGGGGCGCGATATTGACGTTGAAGCTGATCTGCGCGTAGGCGGGCGCAGCAGCGACACTGCCGGCCAGCGCCAGCGACAGCAGCAGATTGCGTAGGGCATTGCTTCGGTTCATGGTCAGTTCCTTTTGATTTTGAAAACGCTGCATGCATGTTCGCACCCCGGCGCAGCTTTAATCCGTGCGCCGGCACACACAGGGTAAAGAAACGCCCGGCGCGTTGTAAGCGCGCCAGCGCACAGAGTCAGCCACGCAAGCGGCGCATAGTCCGCATGTGGTCGAAGGCTTGCGCCGGCACCAACGCAGTCCCGCCCCGCGCGGCGTGTTTCGGCCCGGATCAACCCCAATGGAGGCACCAATGAAAGTTCGCTCTGCGGCATTTGTTCAGGGTTTGGCGCTTGCGGGCGCCGTCTCGATTCTGCTGGCCGGCTGCGGCAACCGCGAGGAAGTGGCGAGCGCCCCTGCCGCCGGCACGATGGCCCCGAGCGCGAGCACCGGGACGCCCCCGACCGCAACCACGGTGGGGACGGAGATCGACGACAGCGTGGTGACGACACGGGTCAAGACCGCACTGCTCGCCGACCGCGACGTCAAGGGATTCGAGATCAAGGTGGAGACGCGCAAGGGCCAGGTTCAGCTCAGCGGCTTCGTCGATACGCAACAGCAAATCGACAATGCGCTCGCGCTCACGCGCAAGGTCGAGGGCGTCACGGGCGTCGAAAACGGGATGAGCCTGAAACTCGGCAATACGACCGTGGGCAACGCCGTCGATGACGGCATCGTCACCGCCAAAGTCAAGTCCGCATTGCTTGCGGATGCCGACGTCAAAAGCTTCGACATCGCCATCGTTACGCGCAAGGGTGACGTGCAGCTCAGCGGATTCGTCGACAATCAGGCGCAGATCAATCGCGCGATCGACATAGCGCGCGCGGTCGAGGGCGTGCAGAACATCACCAATGAAATGAGCATCAAGAAGTAAGAGGACATTTCCGAATTGCCGAAATGGCCTCCCAGTCGCGAGGCCGTTGCGGCAACGCCGCAATTGCCGCGGTTTCCTTGCAGCCGCTTACGCGGACTCGTGCATGTCCTTGACGATGTCGTAGCACGAGCAGGAGGCGGATTCCAGCCCGGCGCGCTCGAGAATCGTGATGTTGCCGCGGCTGTAGCTGATCAATCCTTTTTTCTGCAGTGTGCGTGCCGCCTTGGTGACGCCGACGCGGCGCACCCCCAGCATTTGCGACAGAAATTCCTGGGTAAGCTGGAACGGATTCGTTTGCATGCGATCGTGGGTCATCAGCAGCCATCGGGCCAGGCGCGCTTCCACTACGTGAAAGCGGTTGCAGGCCGCTGTTTGGGTAATCTGCGCCATCAGGGCATAGGTGTAGTGGTGCAGCTCGCGCTGCAATGCGTGGCTTTGCCGGAATGCCCTGAGAAACGGCGCCGCTTTCATGCGCATGGCCGTGCCGGTTCCCTGCACCAGTGCGCGTACCGGTGAACAGGTGAACTCCAGCGCAAGCGGAACGCCGACCATGCCTTCGCGGCCGACCAGGCCGACTTCGAGGGCGTGATGCTGGTCGACCACGGTCAGCAGGGAAACGATCGAGTCGTTGGGGAAGTAGACATAATCTATCCGTTCCCCGGGCTCATACAATATCTCGCCGTAGCTTACTTGGACCCGCTGCATTTGATCGATAAAGTTGCGGCGCTCTTTGTGCGGCAGGGCGGCCAGGAGCCGGTTTGCCGCGGGAATTGGTTTTGGTTCAGACACAGCCGCCTCCAGGATAGTTGCATTGCAGCCGGCATCCGTATTGGAATGCGCCACTGGCGGCACACGGAGGTGCAGAGATCCAGATCCGATGTCGTATGTCGTCATCAAATGCCTTGCAACGAAGTACCCGGTATAAGGCCGCGCATGAGCGGCGCTGGTGTAATAGGGCGCAAACACGCGATGTCGGCCAGACTAGGGCAAAAAGACCGCGATGTATGTACGCCGGCGCACAGAGCGTGACAGTCCCGAAGGCGAAAATTGTTCACGTGTGCGTCGGAGGCCGGTTTCCCGGTCGTCCGCGCGAGATCGCACGCGAAGCGGATCGGGCTTTTTCCCGAACGGTGAAATCCGAATCCAGATCGCTGAAGAGGAATGCCACTATGCTCTATACCATCGCTGTCGTTCTGATCATCCTGTGGCTGCTGGGACTGGTCACGTCCACCACCATGGGCGGCTTCATTCATGTGCTGCTGGTAGTCGCCATCGTAGTCGTCCTGCTGAGGGTGATAAGCGGGCGCAAGCCCCTGTGACTTGCATGCAGGCATCGGCGCGCTCCCGGGCATCGGACACTGACCGGGCCCGATTGAGGACGTTGCGTGCGCGCGCCGTACTCGATTGTGCTGCCGCTGATGCTGTCGCTCGGGCCGGCGAGCCCGGCCGCGGCGCCGCCGCGGCGACCCCCGCGCCCGCCCGGGCACGTGCGAATTCCGCTGCAGATTCCGGCTTGGCGGACGATTTGCGCCCGCGCGCGTTCAAGATCTGGCTGCCACAGCGCGCGCAGGCAGCGCCGCGATAGTTTGAGGCGCAGCATTCGAATGAAGCGCGGCAGAGGACCGATGGAAATTTCGCTCTTGACCGCAACTGACTTGAGCCGGATTCGCGCCTTGGTCGATTGAGCGGTGCAGGGAAAATACCGGCCCCGTATGCGAAAATGGCACAGCTGCAGCGCTTGCGCCCCGTTTGGCGCCGGACTGAGCCCGCAGCCGATTCCATCTCATTCCTGCCTCCCCATATCGATATGGCACATGGACACCGTCCCTCCGCCTCCTCCGTAGCCGCCGAGCCGGGCGCCGCCGGCGCGCGCCGCAACGAGTGGCGTGCGGTAGGCATGCTGCTGCCCTATCTGGCGGACTACAAGGGGCGGGTCATTCTCGCGCTCGCCTTTCTCGCTTCGGCCAAGCTCGCCAACGTCGGCGTGCCGCTGGTGCTGAAGGCTGTGGTCGACGCGCTCGCGCCGGCGCAGCAGGTGCTGGCGCTGCCGCTGGCCCTGCTCGTCGCCTATGGCGCGCTGCGCCTGTCCACCGTGCTGTTCGCCGAGCTGCGCGACCTGGTGTTCGTGCGCGTGACGCAGCGCGCGATCCGCCGCGCCGCGCTCAACGTGTTCCGCCATCTGCACAGCCTCAGCCTGCGCTTCCACCTGGAGCGCCAGACCGGCGGCGTGTCGCGCGACATCGAGCGCGGTACGCGCGGCATTTCCACGCTGCTCAATTACATGCTGTTTTCCATCATCCCGGTGATCCTGGAGTTCAGCCTGGTGGCGGTGGTGCTGCTGACCAGGTTCGACTGGCGCTTCGCCGCGATCACCTTTGCCGCGGTCGCGATCTACATATTCTTCACCGTCAGCGTCACCGAATGGCGCATGGAATTCCGCCGCCGCGCCAACGAACTCGATTCGCGCGCCAATACCCGCGCCATCGACAGCCTGCTCAACTACGAGACGGTGAAGTATTTCAACAACGAGGAGTACGAGGCCGGCCGCTACGACGAAAACCTGCGCAAGTACGAAACCGCCGCGGTGAACAACGAGATGTCGCTCGGGCTGCTCAACGTCGGCCAGAGCATCGTCATCGCCATTGCCGTGACCCTGCTGATGATCCTCGCGGCCGACGGCGTGGTGAGGAAGACGCTGACGCTGGGCGACCTGGTGCTGATCAACGGGCTGCTGATCCAGCTCTATATCCCGCTCAATTTCCTCGGCATGGTCTACCGTGAAATCAAGCAGGCGCTGATCGACACCGACCGGATGTTCCGGCTGCTCGAGGAGAACCGCGAAATCCAGGACCGTCCCGATGCCGTAGAGCTGCCCGCCGGCAATGCCTCGATCCGCTTCGAGCGCGTGGATTTTTCCTACGAGACCAAGCGCCAGATCCTGTTCGACGTGTCGTTCGAGGTGCCGGCGGGCAGCAGGGTTGCCGTGGTCGGCCATTCCGGCGCCGGCAAGTCGACGCTGGCACGGCTGCTGTACCGCTTCTATGACGTCAGCAGCGGCGCCATCTTCATCAGCGGCAGCAACATCCGCGCGCTGCGTCAGGGGAGCCTGCGCGGCGCGATCGGCATCGTGCCGCAGGATACGGTGCTGTTCAACGACAGCATCTATTACAACATCCAGTACGGCCGGCCCGAGGCGACGCAAGAGGAGGTGATCGGCGCGGCCAAGGCGGCGCATATCCACGAGTTCATCGAGAGCCTGCCCGACAAGTACGAGGCGCGGGTGGGCGAGCGCGGGCTCAAGCTCTCGGGCGGGGAAAAGCAGCGCGTGGCCATTGCGCGCGCCATTCTCAAGAATCCGGCCATCCTGATTTTCGACGAAGCCACCTCCGCGCTCGATTCCGAAACCGAACAATCGATCCAGGCCGAACTCGCGCGCGTCGCGCAGGGCCATACCACGCTCATAATTGCGCACCGTTTGTCCACGGTGAAGGATGCGGACCAGATCCTGGTCATGGATGCGGGGCGCATTATCGAGCGCGGCACGCACCGCGAGCTGTTGGCGCGCAACGGCGCCTATGCGCAAATGTGGGCGCTGCAGCAGCAGGAGGAGTCCAAGCAGTCGCAGTCCAGGCCGGCGGGCGCGCCGCAGGCTGAGACCCTGCTGCAGACTTCGCCTTAGCGTCTGTAACCAAAACGAGGGGATATCCCCCGAGGGGACTTCTTTCAGGGCGACTCTCCTCGTGCTTCCCTAAGCCAGGCCGTAACAATAGGACTGTCGTTACGATTTCTTCACTAAAGCGGGAAAAGGGGGGGATATCCCCCCACGTTCTTCGCTGTGCCAAGTGCAGGACAAGGCTATGATCCGGGCAGGGGTCTGTTTAAGCTTCGCCTTAGGTAATACCCGTATCTCGTTATTTTTACTTGCCAAAGCGATTTTTGGCCGCTAGACTGCGGCGAACGCCTAGTTTCAACGGGAGAGGAAAATGTTGCTGTCCGCTCGCAATGTTCTGATTTGTCTTGGCCTGAGCCTGAGCCTGGTCAGTGTCGCCTACCCGGGCCAGGCCGACGCGCGCCGTCCGCCGCACAAGGCTGCGCACACGCCGCACACGCTGTCGCTGCGCTCGGCCTCGGCGCTTGTCCAGGATGCCGAAACCGGGGAAGTCCTGTACGACAAGAACGCGAGTTCGGTGGCGCCGATCGCCTCGATCACCAAGCTCATGACCGCGATGGTGGTGCTGGACGCCCGCCTCGACCCGAATCAGGACATCACCATCTCGAACGAGGACATGGACTTCCTGCGCGGCACGCATTCGCGCCTGAAGCCCGGTGCCAGCCTGAGCCGCGACGAACTGCTGCGCCTGGCGCTGATGTCATCGGAGAATCGCGCCGCCGCAGCGCTGGCGCGCACCTACCCGGGCGGAACCGAGGCGTTCCTGCGCGCGATGAATCACAAGGCGCAGATGCTGGGCATGACCGGTACGCATTTTGACGATGCCACCGGGCTTTCCAGCTCCAACGTCGCCAGCGCCGAGGATCTGGTCAAGATGGTGCGCGCCGCGCACCGCTACGAACTCATCCGCAAGTACACCACCACCACCGGGCACGACGTTCAGGTGGCCGGCAGGCAGCTCGCCTACCGCAACACCAATCGGCTGGTCGCCAATGAACACTGGAACATCGGTCTGTCCAAGACCGGCTTCACCAACGACGCCGGCCGCTGCCTGGTGTTGCAGGCGAAGCTCGCCGAACGCGAGGTCATCATCGTGCTGCTCGATTCCTGGGGCAAACTGTCGCGTATCGGCGATGCCAACCGCATCAAGGCCTGGCTCGAGGCGAATGCCAGGCCGAACGGAGTTGGCGTACACCGGGCCGCACAGGAAGGCGACAGGCTCGCGCCAGGCTGAGGGCTTAGCCGCAAAATCAACGCTGCGAGGTAGCGATGGCACAGCCGCAGCAGCGCCCCGTGCAAGGGGTAGTGCGTTTCTACAACTTTCTGTCCGAGGAAACTTCCTTTCTGGACGAGGTGCTGGCCGGCCTGGAAAAGCCGCAGAAGGCGCTGCCGCCGAAGTATTTCTACGACGCGCAGGGCTGCAGCCTGTTCGAGCAAATCTGCGAACTGCCCGAGTACTATCCCACGCGCACCGAGCTGGCCATCATGGCCGAGCACGCGCCCGCGATGGCGAAGTTCCTCGGCCCCGGCTGCCAGCTGATCGAGTTCGGCAGCGGCTCGAGCAGGAAGACGCGCCTCCTGCTGCAGCAGCTGCAGCCGCCGCTGTATGTGCCCATCGACATCGCCGGCGACGCGATGCGCGCCGCCGCTGGCAGCCTCGCGCAGGCCTTTCCCTGGCTCAACATCAACGGCGTCTGCGCCGACTATACCAAGCCGCTGACGCTGCCCGCGTTCGTCGGTGTCCCGATCCGCAGGAAGGCGGTGTACTTTCCCGGCTCGACCATCGGTAATTTCACCCCGCCCGAGGCGATCGAGTTTTTGCGGCTGGCGCGGCAAACGGTCGGCGCGGGCGGCGCGCTGCTGATCGGCGTCGACCTGAAAAAGGACAAGCGGGTGCTGGATGCCGCCTACGACGACGCCGCAGGCGTGACCGCCGCGTTCAACCTCAACCTGCTCGCCCGCATCAACCGCGAACTCGGCGGGGATTTCCAGCTGCGGCGCTTTCGCCATCGCGCTTTCTACGACGAGCGCAAGGGCTGGATCGAAATGCACATTGAAAGCCTGGCTGCGCAGTTCGCGCATGTCGGCGGGCGGCGCTTCAGTTTCAGCCAGGGCGAGACCATCCTCACCGAGATTTCCTGCAAGTACGCCGTCGATGAATTCCGCGCGCTGGCGCAGCGCGCCGGATTCGCGCCGGTGCAGACCTGGACCGACGCGACCGGCCAGTTCAGCGTGCACGCGATGAACGCGGTGCAATAGCCTTGCGCAGGGGAGGCGCGCGCTCCCGGTTCCAGCAAACCAGCCGGAAACCATGCAGGATCGCCCTTGCCGCGGGTCCCGGTCACGGCGGCGGCGCTATAATCCGGGGCAATCCAAACCCCAACGCGTCCGGGGCGCCGACTTGCGTCCCGGATCGAACAAAAGGACATCATGCAACCGGGCACGCAATTCAGTCTGGAGGTCAATCCGAAGATTCCGCCGCAACTCGCGCGCCTTGACGAACTCGCCAACAACCTGTGGTACAGCTGGGACATCATGCCCACGCGGGCGCTGTTCTCGCGCCTCGATCCGGCCCTGTGGAACATGGTCGGACACAGCCCCAAAGCCCTGCTCAAGCGCATCGATCAAGCGCGCCTGCTCGAAGCGGCCGAGGACAAGCTGTTCATGGACAACTATAACCGCGTCCTGCAGGCCTATGACAGCTACCACGGCCAGCAGACGCGACGCGATGCGGCGGAAGCGCCGCTGGCGCAGTCCGAGCTGGTCGCCTACTTCTGCTTCGAATTCGGATTTCACGAAAGCCTGCCCATCTATTCGGGCGGCCTCGGCATACTTGCCGGCGATCACTGCAAGACCGCGAGCGACATGCGCCTGCCGTTCGTCGGCGTCGGTCTGCTCTATCGGCAGGGATATTTCTTCCAGACCATCGACAGCCAGGGCAACCAGAGGGCAACCTACGTCGATTCCGATTTCGACGATCTGCCGATTACGCCGGTCCACCATGAAGAGGGCACCGAGCTGATTGTCGGCGTCGAGTTCCCCGGGCGCATGGTGATGGCGAAAGTATGGCGGGCGCGGGTAGGCAACGTGAACCTGTATCTGCTCGATACCGACATCGAGGAAAACTCCGCGCACGATCGCAACATCGCACACAAGCTCTACGGCGGCGACCGATCCACCCGCATCGAGCAGGAAATGGTGCTGGGCATCGGCGGGGTGCGCGCGCTCGCCGCGCTCGGCCTGGCGCCTACGGTCTGGCACATCAACGAGGGGCACGCGGCGTTCCTGATCCTGGAGCGCATGCGCGTACGCATGCGCCAGGGCCTGGATTTCGACAGCGCGCTCGAAGCGGTCGCGTCGAAGACGGTGTTCACCACACATACTCCGGTGGCAGCCGGGCATGATTATTTTTCAACGGAAATGCTGCTGCACTATTTTCACGGCTTCTGCGACGAACTCGGGATTCCCGGCGAGCGGCTGCTGGCACTGGGAATGGGACAGGGCGCAGGCGAATTCAACATGACCACGCTCGCGGTGCGCGGCTCGCGTTTTCACAACGGGGTTTCCAAGATTCATGGCGAAGTGTCCGCGCGCATGCTCGGGGAACTGTGGCCGCAGATTCCGCCCGAGGAAAATCCGATTACCGCCATTACCAACGGGGTGCACGTGCCGACCTTCCTGTCGCCGGAGTGGGCCGATGCGTACGAGCACTTTCTCGGCTACGGCTGGAGCCGCAGGCTCAGCGACCAGGCTTGCTGGGACCAGATCGACGAGGTGCCCGACCACATCTTTTGGAGCACGCGCCAGCACCTGAAGTCGCAGCTGCTGCACCTGGTGCGCTACCGCTTGCGCGAGCAGAACATGCGCAACCAGGGCAGCGAGGCGCATCTGGACCGGCTCCTGAGCCTGTGCAATCCGGACAATCCGACCGTGCTCATCATCGGCTTCGGCCGGCGCTTCGCCACTTACAAGCGTGCCACGCTGCTATTCGAGAACCTGAACTGGCTGCGCCAACTGCTCGGCGACGCCCAGCGGCCGGTGCTGTTCCTGTTTGCGGGCAAGGCGCATCCGGCCGATGTGCCCGGACAGGATTTGATCCGGCGCCTGACGCAGGTGGCGCAGATGCCGGAATTCGAGGGCAAGATCCTGCTGATCGAGGGCTACGACCTGCGCCTCAGCCGGCGCATGGTTTCGGGCGTCGACGTCTGGCTCAACAATCCCGTCTATCCGCTCGAAGCCTCGGGCACTTCGGGCATGAAGGCCGCAATCAACGGCGTGGTCAATCTGTCGGTGCTCGACGGCTGGTGGGGCGAAGGCTACGACGGCACCAACGGCTGGGCGATCAAGCCCTCGGTCGCCGGAGCCGACGACGCGAGCCGCAATCGGGAGGAGGCGCGCACGCTCTACGAAATCCTGCAGGATCACGTCATCCCGCTGTACTACAAGCGTGAAAGCAGCGGCTACTCGCCCGAATGGGTCAAGATGGCGAAGCGCTCCATCGCCAGCCTTACGCCGCGCTTCAATTCAGTGCGCATGCTGGGCGAATATGTCGCCAAATGCTATCGCCCCGCCGCGCGCCAGGGACGGCTCTATGCCGAAAACGAGTTCAAGGTCGCGCGCGCGATCGCGGCATGGAAAGCGCGCGTGCGCGAGGCCTGGCCGGGTGTGGCGATACGCCGGCTCGATGCGCCGAAAAAACGCATCGATTTTGGCGACGCCACGCGTATCGAGGCGGCGCTGCGGCTTAACCAGCTCAGCGTAGACGACGTGACGGTGGAATTGCTGCTGCATCGGAACGGTCCGGACGACGACGGCCAGACGGTGTCCTATCGCTTTTCCGCCATCGGCGCCGACGAGGGCGGCGAGCAGCGTTATGCGCTGGAGCTTGCGCCGGAAATGTGCGGCAAGCTGGATCTGCGCATCCGCGCCTATCCCTGCAATGGATCGCTGACCCACCCGCTCGAACTGGGGCTGATGATCTGGGCCTAGGAGGGTGTTGAAAAAGGGGGCGCGCCCCCTTTTATATCCCCCATTCAAGACAAGAGGCTGTCGAAAATCGCTTCCCTCTGGGACGAGCTTGCTTGCGCACATGAAATCGCGTCGGGCAAGCGATTTTCAACAGCCTGCTAGGCGCTCGCCAGCCTTGAGCCGGCGGCGAGGTGCGCGTAGATCTCGACATAGCGGCGCGCGCTCGCATCCCAGTTGAAATCCCTGGCCATGCCGTTGCGCTGCAGCGCCAGCCAGGTTGCGCGCTCGCGCCAGGCATCGGCGGCGCGCGCGACTGCGCCGAACAGCGCCTGTGCGCTGGCCTCGTGAAAGACGAAGCCGCTGGCGCTGCCGTCGGCTAAGGCGGCCGGGGCGCAGTCGATCACGGTATCCGCGAGCCCGCCGGTGGCGCGCACCACTGGCGGCGTGCCGTAGCGCTGACTGTACATCTGGTTCATGCCGCAGGGCTCGAAGCGCGAGGGCATCAGGAAGGCGTCGGCGCCAGCTTCGATCAGGTGCGCGAGTTCCTCGTCGAATCCGATGGTCGTGCTCATCGCGCGCGGATGTTGCCGCGCCAGTGCGGCAAAACCGCGCTCCAGCGCAGCGTCGCCGCCGCCGAGCAGCGCCAGTTGCGCCGGCAGGTCCAGCAGGCGCGGCGCAATTTCGAGCAGCCAGTCGAGTCCCTTTTGTTCGGTAAGCCGGCTGACCACCGCGAACAGCGGCACGTCGGGCGCGTCCGCCAGGCCCAGGCGCGCGCGCAGCGCGCGTTTGTTGCCCGCCTTGTGCGCGAGCGTGCCGGCGCTGTAGCGCGTGGCGATGAGGGGGTCGGTGGCCGGGTTCCACAAATCGGTATCGATGCCGTTGAGGATGCCGTAAAGCCGGTCCTTGCGCGCCGACAGCAGCCCCTGCAGGCCGAAGCCGAGTTCTTCGCCCTGAATTTCGCGCGCGTACGCCGGGCTGACGGTGCTGATGGCGTCGGCGAGTTGCAGTCCCGCCTTGAGAAAAGAAAGCTTACCGTAATACTCGACCCCGTCCGGCGCAAAACTCGCCGCCGGCAGTCCGAGTGCGGCGACCAGCTCCGCCTCGAACAAACCCTGAAATGCGAGATTGTGAATTGTCAGCAGCGTCGCGGCCGGCGCCTCTGCGCCATAGTGCAGGTAGGCCGGCGCGAGGGCGGTGTGCCATTCATTGCAGTGCAGCACCTGTGGCCGCCAGGCGAGCGGGCTGGCGGCGCTGCCCAGCAGCGCCGCCGCGCGCGACAGCAGCCCGAAGCGCAGCGCATTGTCGCGCCAGTCGCTGCCGCTTTCGTCCTGGTAGGGTCCGCCGGGACGGTCATAAAATTCGGGGCAGTCGAGCAGATACAGCGGCACGCCCGAGTCCGATTGACACTGAAGCAGGCGCGCTGCCGGAAGCTGCGCTTCGGCAGCAAACTGCGCAATCACGCAGCGCTCGGTCAGTTGCGCCAGCACGGCGCGATAGCCCGGCAGCAGCAGGCGCACGTCGACGCCCAGCCGCGCAAGCGCAGCCGGCAGCGCCGCGCTGACGTCGGCGAGGCCGCCAGTTTTCACCAGCGGTGCGCACTCCGGGCTTGCGAACAGCACGCGCAGCGCTTGGGGGGTGGAGGCCGGTTTGGAAGTAGCGGAGGGCATGGATCCGGTTTGCTGCGCCGCAGAACGGCTGCGCTGATACGTCCGATGTTAGCAGGGCTTCGGATTCCGGGCCAAGCCTATGTGGTGCGGCAGGCGCTTCGCTTCACGCCGTGTGCCCTGTGCGGCAAACAAACTGTAATAATTTCGCAGGACAATCCCGCGCAGGCCGGCGTGATAATTGTCAAGGCGGATTCAAGGTCGGCGATTATGCTCTAGTTGAGCAGGTCGACTCGAGCGCAGGAGGTTGATCATGGCAACGCCAAAAGCAGGCACACCGAAAGCCAAGGCAGCGGCGAAAACGGCGCTGACGCCGAAGGTGGCACGCGCACCGGTGGCCGCACCGAAGCCCAAACAGGGCAACCCGAAACCGCAGGCGGCTTCGTCCCCGGCGCTGAATGCGCAGGAGCGCGACAAGCTGATTGCGCAGGCTGCGTATTTCCGCGCGGAAAGGCGCGGTTTTGCACCGGGCTATGAACTGCAGGACTGGGTCGAAGCCGAGGCCGAAGTAAAGCGGCTGATAGGCGACAGATAGCGCGCAATCGCCGCGGCATAGGGCGATCGCCAGAGCGGCGGTCAAGGCGGGATACCGATGAACCCGATCGAATCCGGCATCAAGGCTCACATGAACGGCTTCGACGAGAGCGGCCTGGCAGGCGAACGCGGGGCGGGCACGCCGCAGCTGATCGAATACAGAGACCTTGCACATGACACGCTTGCCCTCATTCTCGCGGGCGGGCGCGGCTCGCGCCTGGCCGAGCTCACCGACTGGCGCGCCAAGCCGGCAGTGCCATTCGGCGGCAAGTTCCGCGTCATCGATTTCGCACTGTCAAATTGCGTCAACTCGGGCATCCGGCGCATCGGCGTCTGCACCCAGTACAAGGCGCAAAGCCTGATTCGGCACGTGCAGCGCGGCTGGAGTTTCCTCGACGGCCGTTTCGACGAATTCGTCGAATTGCTGCCGGCGCAGCAGCGCGTCACTGCCGACTGGTACCGCGGCACCGCGGACGCGGTTTATCAGAACATCGACATCCTGCGCCGGCACCGCAGGAAATTCGTGCTGATCCTGGCCGGGGACCATGTCTACAAGATGGACTACGCACGCATGCTCGCCGATCATGCGGCCAGCGGAGCGGTCCTGACCGTGGCCTGCATCGATGTGCCGCTGGCCCACGCGCACCAGTTCGGCGTGATGACGGTCGATGCGAACCGGCGCGTCAGCGCCTTCGACGAGAAGCCGGCCCAGGCGATGCCGATGCCGGGGTGCACCGACCGCGTACTCGCGAGCATGGGCATCTATGTGTTCGGCGAGGCTTTCCTGTACGAACAACTGATCCGGGATGCCGAGGACGGCGCCTCCACCCACGACTTCGGCAAGGACATCATCCCCTGGCTGGTCGGATCCGGCGAGCATGTGCATGCGCACCGCTTCCAGGACAGTTGCGTCAACGTGAACAACGGCGCGCCCTATTGGCGCGACGTGGGCACGCTCGACGCCTACTGGGAGTCCAACATGGAACTGACGCGGGTGGTGCCCGACCTCAATCTCTACGACGTGGACTGGCCGATCTGGACTTACCAGGAACAGCTGCCGCCGGCAAAATTCGTGTTCGATGACGAGGGCAGGCGCGGCATGGCGGTCGATTCGCTGGTATCGGGCGGCTGCATCATCAGCGGTTCGACCGTGCGGCGTTCCGTGCTGTTCTCCAACGTGCGCGTGCAGGACTTTTGCTACATCGAGGACAGCGTCATCCTGTCCAACGTCGAAATAGGCAATAATGTAACCCTGCGGCGCGCGATCGTGGACAAGCGCTGCCGCTTGCCTGACGGGCTGAGCGCGGGCGTGGATGCCGAGGCCGATCGCAAGCGCTTTCACGTCACCGAGCGCGGAATTACGGTAATCGTCCCGGAAAGCCTGGGCCAACGCGTGCACCACCTGCGTTAGGCGCATCGCAGAGGCGCGGGCGGCGAGCGCCGCCATCCTGCGCATGCGGGCAGCGCCCGACAAATTTCCACGGCCGGAGGCGTTGGCATTGAGGCATCAGCAGCATGCAGTTCCGGGCACCCGCGGCCCGGTCGATACCGCCGCGGCGCAGCGCCGATGAATCGCGCTCCCTCCCTCGACCTCGTGCTGGTCTGGCACATGCACCAGCCGGACTACCGCGACCATGCAAGCGGCGAATTCGTCCTGCCCTGGGTGTACCTGCACGCGATCAAGGACTACACCGACATGGCCTGGCACCTGGAGCAGCAGCCTGGCATGCGCGCGGTGGTCAACTGGGTGCCGGTGCTGCTCGACCAGATCGAAGACTATGCCGGCCAGTTCGAAAGCGGAAAGCTGCGCGACCCGCTGCTGCGCCTGCTGGTGCGCGACGCGGCGCAGCCGCTGACTGCGCCCGAGCGCGCGCTTATCGCAGAGCGCTGCCTGCATCCCGCCAGCGTGCATGTGATCCAGCACTATCCGCCATACAAGCGCCTGTACGAACTGTGGCGCACGCTGGAAGCGCAGGGGCAGGCGGTGCCGGCCTACCTGTCGGACCAGTTCTATTACGACGTGGTGACCTGGTTCCATCTTGCCTGGACCGGCGAGACGGTGCGGCGCGAATACGAGCTGGTGCCGCGGCTGATCGCAACCGGCGAACAATTCGCGCAGCAGCAGCGCCAGGAATTGTTTGCGCTCATCGGCGAATTGGTGTGCGCCGTGATCGGCCGCTACGCGCAACTGGCAAGCAGCGGGCGCATCGAACTTTCGACCACACCGCACTACCATCCGCTGGCGCCGCTGCTGCTCGATTTCCAGTCTGCGCGCGAGGCCATGCCGGACGCGCCGCTGCCCGAATCGTCGGGCTATCCGGGCGGCCGCGCGCGCGTGCTGACCCAGCTGCATTCGGCGCTGGACAGCCATGCGCGCCGCTTCGGCGCCGCGCCGCGCGGCCTGTGGCCGGCTGAAGGTTCGGTATCCGAAGCGCTGTTGCGCGTGCTCGGCGGCAATGCGCTCGGCTGGATTGCGAGCGGCGAGCAGGTGCTTGCCAACAGCCTGGCCGCGGCAGGGCGCGGCGGCGAACCGCGCGCGCGCTATCTTTATCGCCCCTACCGGATGGACGCTGCGCCGGATCTGGCGCTGTTCTTCCGCGACGACCGGCTGTCGGACCGGATCGGATTCGAGTACCAGAAATGGCACGGCAGCGACGCGACGGCGAATTTCGTCAGCGAGCTGGAAAGCATCGCGGCCCAGGCGGCGCAGGGCGAGCGGCCGCTGGTGAGCGTGATCCTGGACGGCGAAAACGCCTGGGAGCACTACCCCTACAACGGCTACTATTTCCTGAGTTCGCTGTACCAGACGCTGCAAGCGCATGCGTCTATTCGTCCCAGCACCTACGCCGCGTTACTGCGCGAAGATTCGGGCGAACGCGCGGCATCTTCCGGCGCGTCCGCGGCGGCTTCGCATCGGCTGGAGCGGCTGGTCGCCGGGAGCTGGGTCTGCGGCAACTTCGCCACCTGGATCGGATCTGCCGACAAGAACCGCGCCTGGGACCTCTTGTGCGCCGCCAAACAGAGTTTCGACCTGATCTGCGCCAGCGGGCACCTGGATACCGCGCGGCGCAGCGCGGCGCAGCGGCAGCTGGCCGACTGCGAAGGTTCGGACTGGTTCTGGTGGCTCGGCGAATACAATCTGGAAGCGTCCGTGACGAGCTTCGACCGGCTGTTCCGCGCCAAGCTCGCGCATCTCTATCATCTGCTTGACCTGCAGGCGCCGGCGGCGCTGGGCGTCGCCATTTCCCACGGCCGCGGCGCGCCCGAGGGCGGCGGCAGCATGCGCCGGGGCGGCGCTGCCGGCTGAAGCGCGCGCTACTCCACGGGTCCACCGGCGGGGCGCGCGCCGCCGCCGAAATACCCCCTGAACCAGCGTGCCGCCAGCCGCGCAGGTTCGCCCAGCGTGCGCGGCGATTTGTTCGCATCGGTGCTGCCGCGCAGTATCGCGAGGTCCTTTTCGCAGTGCAGTTGCGCCAACGCGCGGCGGTTGTACTCGATGACCGGACCGTCCTGCTCGCCCACGATCAGCAAGGTCGGTGTGCGCACCCGCGCCAGGGCATCGTCGCCGGCGAGATCCGGCCTGCCGCCGCGCATGACCACTGCGGCCACCTGCCCCGGACGGGATGCGGCGAGCAGCAACGCAGCGGCGCCGCCGTCGCCGCTGCCGTGCAAGCCCAGCGCGAGATGCATCGTTTCGGGCTGTGCCGCGAGCCAGTCCGCTGCTGCAGCCAGCTGCGCGCACAGCTGTGCTATGCCGGTTTGCTGCGTGTCGCCATGATCCCGTTCCGGCGCGTGCGCTGCGATCAGCAGCGTCGCCAGCCCGGCGCGCCGAAATTCGGCGGCGAGATAGCCGCGGCGCGCGCCGCCCTCGTCGCGAACCAGCACGATGCCGCAGGGACTGCGCGGCAGTTCCAGCACCGCGGCCATGCAGGCATTGCCCCACGCGATGAGCACCGGTTCGCTGGTGTAGCTGAATTCGATCAAGCGCGTATCTCTATGCAGCGCACGCTGGCGGCCGTCGGGTCCGCGGTCGACGGTCCATCATCGGGATTTCCTTCGCCGTGCCCGCCGCGCGCAGTGCTGACGCGGTCCACCGGCACCGTCCCGCTCTACCTGTGGTCCATGCAGAGCGTAAATTTAGCCCGGTGCGGGCGGGCGGTCGTGCGTTTGGTCAAACTCTGCGCACTTGCCCGGGCCGGCATTGCAGCGGCATGCGCGCAGGCCGTGGCGTAGCCGCTGGATTGCAAGGGGGCGGGAACGGGATAACCCGGGTTCGCCGGGAGTTGCGCGTTCCGCGGCGGGGGCCTAGCCGGAATGCCGGGCGTTGGCGACGATCTGGTGCAGCTTCTCGATGTCGGTGATCTTCAGTTCCCTGTTGTGCACCTGGATTACGCCGGTTTCGCCGAACCTGGACAGGGCGCGGCTGACGGTCTCCTGCGTGAGTCCGAGGAAACTGACCAGGTCGAGCCGCGTCATGCGCAGATTGAAGCGGGTATCGGAATAGCCCAGGCGCGCGTAGCGCTCTCCCAGAATCAGCAGAAAAGCTGCCACTCTGGACTCGGCGCCGAGCGATCCCAGCAGCCATATCTGCATGTGCTCGCGCGTCAGCTGGCGGCTGAGCAGGCGGTAGACGAACTGCTGCAGTTTGCCGGCCTTGCCGCTGAGGTGGGCGATGCGGGGAAACGGGATAATTGCAACTTCGCTGTCTTCGAGCGCCACCGCCTCGGTGCGGTATTGCTGCGCTTCGATCCCGTCCAGGCCAAGCACGTCGCCCGCCATGGGAAAGCCCAACACCTGGTAACTGCCGTTCGCATCGAGCAAAACCGTCTTGAACGTGCCCGACCGTATCGCGTAAATGGGCCCGAACGGATCGCCGGCGCGGTACAGGGCCATGCCCTGCTGCACGCGGCGCAAAGTGACGCCAGCGCCGGGTTCGGTGCCGACCTCGTCGAGTCCGATTTTGAGCAGCGCGGCGAGATCGGCCAGGCTCAGCGACGCAGCGCCGCTGGGCGGCGGCGCCTCGGCTTGCGCTTCCTGCAAAGCGCGCATCTGTTGCATGGCGACATCCCTTTTGTCGGATCGCGCGAGCGGCGGGTTCGATGGCGAGTCGTTTTGGCCAGCCCGGCGCCGGTTCTGGCGAACCTGGTCCAAGTGTAGGGTTGGTGCTGGCGTATGGATATCGGGCGCAGCTGAACTTGGACTACCGGTATTACGGTAGTCCCCGATAGTGGATCATCCCTTCCCAGTCCGCCGCGAATGGAGGGCGCAGCCTCAGGCCGAAGCCAGCCCCTCGCGTATCGCGTATCGGGTCAGGTCGGCCACATTGTGCAGATCGAGCTTGCGCATGATATTGCGGCGATGCACTTCCACCGTGCCGGTCGCGATGCCCAGCGCCTCGGCGATCTGGGATGAGCTTCTGCCGCTCGCCAGAAGCTGCAGCACCTCGCGCTCGCGCCGGCCCAGCACTTCACTTTGGTGGCCTTTCAGCGAATTCCTGCGCAGGCTGTCTACTACCGCTTCGGCGGCCTCGGCGTACAGATAGGTCTCGCCCTGCGCCACGGCGCGAATGCCGCGCAGCAGTTCCTCGCTGCCGGCGGACTTGACCACGTAGCCGCGGGCGCCCGCTTGCAGCATTTGCATCACCATGCGCCGGTCGGCAAACGTCGACAGCGCAAGCACTTTGATCGTGGGGTTCTGCGCGAGTATGCGGCGCGTCGCCTCGATGCCGCTCATCCCGGCGAGGCCGATGTCCATGACGATCACGTCCAGCGCGAGGCTGCGCGCAAGCTCGATCGCAGCGGGGCCGTCGTCGGCTTCGGCGACGACCTCGATGTCGCCGGCGCGCTCGAGCGGCGCGCGCAGGGCCTCGCGCAGCATCTTGTGGTCGTCCACCAGCATCAGTCGTATGCTCATCGTTCCTCCTCTTCCGCTGGGGTCTGCAGCGGAGCAACTATGGTGACAGTGGTGCCCGCTCCGGGACTGCTGTCTACATGCATCTCGCCGCCGATGAACTCGACGCGTTCGCGTACGCTCATCAGTCCCAACCCGGACGCGCCGGGCGCCACCGCGATTGCGCGTTCATAGTCGAAGCCGCTGCCGTCGTCTGAAACGGCGAGCGTCAATTGGTCTGAGGCGCGCAGGCTGGTGACTTCGGCTGCGCCCGCCTTGGCGTGCTTGGCGACGTTGATCAGCAGCTCGCGCACCGCGCGGAACAGCGCGGTGCGCGCAGCTTCGTCCAGCGGCTTGGCGGCGCCGTCGTCGTTCAGGCTTACCTTCAGGCCGTAGACGCGCTCAATTTCCTCGGCCAGCCACTCCAGAGCCGGGATCAGGCCGAGGGTGTGCAGCACCGGCGGGCTGAGCTGGAATGCCAGCGTGCGCATCGATTTGTTGGCCTGATCGATGAGCGCCTCTATGGTTTTCAGCTCGGCTGCGGTGCCGGCGCTGCGCCCGCGCCCGTGCAGCGCGGTCAGCTTGTGCTTGACGATGGCCAGCACCTG
>JAANCK010946677.1_pt1 | contig 22906 bp, 25 predicted proteins | sample 7277841 | NCBI WGS metagenome assembly JAANCK01 (sample SAMN14222788, study PRJNA588281) | permafrost metagenome | isolation source: Arctic cryosol methane SIP | place: Canada:Nunavut | collected 2015-07 | reverse complement strand
TTACCGTGGAAGGTGATTCTCGCTGGCGCCAGCCTGGGCGCCGCCAGCCTGCCGGTGGTGTGGAACCTGATGCATGACTATCAGCAGCAGCGTGTCCTGACCCTGCTCGATCCCTCGTCCGACCCCCTGGGAGCGGGCTACCACATCATCCAGTCCACCATCGCCATCGGCTCGGGCGGCCTGTTTGGCAAGGGCTGGATGCACGGCACCCAGAACCAGCTCGACTTCATTCCCGAGCGCACCACCGATTTTGTCTTCGCGGTGTTCGGCGAAGAGTTCGGCTACGTCGGCGAGCTCCTGCTGGTCGGCCTGTATCTGGCCATCGTGGCGCGCGGGCTGGTGCTCGCGGCGCGCGCGCCGACGCTGTTCGGCCGCCTGATGGCGGCCACGCTTAGCCTGAATCTGTTCACCTATGCCTTCGTCAACATGGGCATGGTGTCGGGCATTTTGCCGGTGGTGGGGGTGCCGCTGCCGCTGATGAGTTATGGCGGTACCGCGCTCATCACCCTGCTATTGGGCACGGGTATCGTGATGAGCGTGGCGACGCATCGCCAGCTCAATAAAACCTGACGCGTTAAAATATCCCCATGAAAACGATCCTGATTCTGAGTGTAGCTGCAATCACCCTGGCGCTGGCCGGGTGCAGCAGCACGCCGACCGCCCCCGAAAAATCACCCGCGCCCGCCAAGTCAGCAAAAAACGGCGGCTACTACCTCGACGACGGCCCCGAAGCCACGCCGCCTGGGAATCTGGATGCCATCCCCGACGCCGTGCCGCGCGATGAACCGCTGAACCGCTTCGCCAACCGCAGCTATAGCGCCCTAGGCAGCACCTATACCCCGCAGACCGAGCGCCGCCCCTACAGTGAGGAAGGTCTGGCGTCGTGGTATGGCCGCCGTTTCAACGGTAAAAAAACTGCATCGGGCGAGCGGTACGACATGTATGCCATGACCGCCGCGCACCCCACCCTGCCGATCCCCAGCTATGCGCGGGTGACGTCGCTGGCCAACGGCAAGTCCGTGGTGGTGCGGATCAATGATCGCGGGCCGTTTCACAGCAAGCGCATCATCGACCTGTCGTATACCGCTGCGTACAAGCTGGGTTACCTGAGCAACGGCAGCGGCCGGGTGCGGGTGGAAAGCCTGGATCCCGCGGGCTACAGCATCCAGGGCGAAGCGATCAGGCAAGGCGCCTATCTGCAGGTGGGGGCGTTCTCGCGCAAGGAAAACGCCCAGCAGTTGCTGCAACGCCTGACGCGCGAACTCGCACTCGATGCCAGCCAGACCCGCGTGGTGCTCAATGGCGCGTTGTATTGTGTGCAGCTCGGGCCGTATGCGAACGACGATGCGGTGAGTTCAGAACGCGTCCGCGTGCGGGAACGTCTCGACCTGAATGCGGTCTTGGTGAGGCGCGATTGAATACGAGGCTGCTATGAAATTATTCTTCCTGGGACTGGCGTGGCTGTTCACTGCAGTGGCGTGGGCCGCGCCCACAGGCATGACCGCGCGCGCCTGGGTGGTGATCGATCAGGCCAGCGGACGCGAGCTGGCGGCGTATCAGGCTGACCTGCCGCTGGCGCCCGCTTCGCTGACCCACCTGATGACGGCCTACGTGCTGCTGGGCGACATCCGCAAACACAAGTTGAGCCTGGGCGAAATGGTCAGTGTGCCGCAAGCCGCCGAGCAGGCCGATGGTGCGCGGGTGTTTCTCAAAGCGGGCGAGCGAATCAGTGTCGATACCCTGCTGCAGGCGATGCTGGTGCAGTCGGCCAGTGACGCCACGCTTACCCTGGTGACGGCGGCTGACGGCAGCGAAGCGACGTTCGTCAAACGCATGAATCATGAAGCCCAACGCCTGGGCATGACTAAAACCCGGTTTGTGAACGCCAGTGGCCTGACCGAGCCCGGGCACGCGTCGAGCGCGCGTGATCTGGCCATACTTGGGCGGGCGCTGCTGCGTGATTTTCCCGATCGCCGGGCTTTTTTCACGCAGCAGGAATTCGTCTTCAAAGGCATCACGTATTACAACGCCAATCGCCTGCTCTGGCGCGACAGCACGGTGAACGGGCTGAAGGTCGGCCACACCACTGAGGCTGGATTTTGTGCCACCGTTTCGGCGCAGCGTGGCGATCAGCAACGCGTTGCGGTGGTGCTGGGCGCGCGAAGCGACGCGCTGCGCACCCAGGACGCGTTGAAACTGCTGAACTACGGGTTTGAAAATTTCGATAGCGTGCTGCTTTATCGTGCCCGGCAGCCGGTCAAGGTGGCCGAGCTTTACCGTGGCGTGCGCCCTTCGCTGGAACTGGGGTTTGAGCAGGACTTTCACCTGCTGGTGCCACACGGCAGCGCCGGGCGTGTCAAGGCGCAGGTCATTACCCAGCAGCCGATGTTGGCACCGGTGCACAAGGGTCAGCGCATGGGAACCTTGCGTTTGACGCTCGACGGCCAGCCACTGGGCGATTTCGCGCTGCTCGCGCTGCAGGATGTGAGCGTGTCGGGCATTTGGCGGCGCGGCTGGGATTCATTGCGGCTGATGTTTAAATGACCAGCGTGTACTTGAACGACCGCTTCATGCCGCTGGCCGACGCGAAGGTGTCGGTGCTGGATCGCGGCTTTGTTTTCGGCGATGGCGTCTACGAAATGATTCCGGTGTATTCCCGCAAACCATTTCGGCTGGAGGAACACCTGCGCCGCTTGCAGGGCAGCCTCGACGGCATCCGCCTGGCCAACCCGCATGGCGTTGCACAGTGGCGCGACTTGATCGGGCAACTGATCGCGTTGCAGGCATTCGACGACCAGTCGATTTATCTGCAGATCACGCGCGGCACGCCGGAATCGGGGCAGACACCGCGCGACCACGCCTTCCCCCAAGGCGTGGCGCCGACCGTGTTCATGTTTGCACAGCCGCTGGTGAGCGCCACGGACGCGCAGAAAGCGGCGGGCGTGTGTGCCATTACTGCGCCGGACATCCGCTGGGGGCGTTGCGATATCAAGTCGATTTCGCTGCTCGCCAATGTGCTGGCGCGGCAGCAGGCGGTCGATGCGGCGTGTGCCGAGACCGTGATGCTGCGCGACGGTTTTTTGAGCGAAGGCGCGGCGAGCAATATTTTTGTGGTGAAAAACGGCGTGTTGCTGGCACCGCCATCCTCGAATCTGATCCTTACCGGCATCACCTACGATGTGGTGCTGGAACTGGCCGCAGCGCATGGCATCCTCCATGAGCTGCGTGCCATCAGTGAAGCCGAGGTGCGCCGCGCGGACGAGCTGTGGATGACCTCATCCACCAAGGAAATCATGCCGATCGTGAAGCTGGATGGCGCACCCGTGGGCACGGGCGCGCCGGGCCCGCTGGCGCGGCAGATGGATGCGCTGTATCAGGACTTCAAACGACAGGTCATGCGCGCATGAGTGACGAAACCACCCTGCTGGAATTTCCGACCGACTTTCCGGTCAAGATCATGGGCGAGCGTCGTGACGATTTTGCGCAAGCCATGGTTGAGCTGGTGCAGCGCCACGCGCCCGATTTCAGGCCCGAAACGGTCGAGATGCGGGTGTCGGGCAAGGGCAATTATCTAAGCGTGACCTGCACCGTGCGCGCCACCTCCAAGGCGCAGCTGGATGCGCTGTACCGTGAGATCACCGCGCACCCGTGGGTGAAAATGGCGTTGTGATTGCCAGGGATCAGGATTCAGGATTCAGGGGTCAGGGAGCGATCGTCGTGCGACATCTGGGGCGGGTCGAATACGAACCGACCTGGCGCGCGATGCAGGCGTTCACTGCGGCGCGTCAGGCCGATACGCCGGATGAAATCTGGCTGCTGGAGCATCCGCCGGTGTACACCCAGGGGCAGGCGGGCAAACCCGAGCATCTGATCGCCTCGACTCCTATCCCAGTGGTTCCCATCGACCGTGGCGGGCAGATCACCTACCACGGGCCGGGGCAGGTGGTGGCCTATGTGCTGGTCGATTTGCGGCGGCGCGGCTACGGCATTCGTGAACTGGTCAGCCGCATGGAGCAGGCAGCGATCGATCTGCTGGCGGCGCAGGGCGTGACGGCCGAACGGCGCAGCGGTGCACCCGGTGTGTATGTGAACGGCGCGAAAATCGCCGCGCTCGGCCTGCGGGTCAAGCACGGCTGCACCTATCACGGTCTGGCGTTGAATGTGGACATGGATTTAACTCCGTTCGCCGCGATTAACCCGTGTGGTTATCCTGGCCTGGCGGTCACCGATTGCGGCAGGCTGGGCGCAGCCCTGACGCTCGCTGAGGCGGGGCAGGCGCTGGTCGAGGCATTGCGGTACAGAGTTGGCCAGCCTGGGGCGGACGTATCCGCCGTCTAATCCGGCTCCCGCACGGCGGGTATCCCCGCAATCAGCCGCACCAGCGCCGCCTGCCGGTCGGTGCCGGTTTTCTCGAACACCGCACGCAGCTGGCTTTTTACTGTGGGCAGTTTGAGATCGCTTTCCGACGCGTAGGACTCCAGCGTTTCACCTGCGGCCAGCGCCCGCGCCAGTCGTGCTTCTGCTGCTGACAACCCAAACAATTGCATCAGCTGACCTGCAGTCGCCATCCGTCGATGGTCGAGCGGGACGACCAGACACAGCACGCCATCCGGTTCGCCGGTCAGGGCGAACTCGCCGCGTTTGGGCAATGGGATCAGCGTGACGCTGTAGCGCTCGTCTGAACGGGCATGATTCAACAACAGCAGATTGGCCGGGTGGCCCGTCCTGGCCGTGATGTCGAGCGCTTCCGCAAATATTTTTTCCTGCGCATCGCTGGCGCAGATTACCGCGCCGTTTTGCAGCCGCAGCATCTCCGCCGCTTTCAGCAGCGCCTCGCCATTGCGGTTGCAATACAGCAACTGGCTGGCCTTGTTGACGGCGATCACGCCGAACGAGGCGGCATCCTGCCCGACAGTGGCCCATTCGCCTGAGTGAGTCGCTGCCTGGGTCTGCTCCATCAGGCGCAGGGATCGGTTGAAGTGGGGTATCAGGCGTTCCAGATAGGTTTCCTGCTGCGGGCTAAAGTGTCCACGTTCCGGACGTCGCATTAACCCAAGCACGATATCAGTGGTGTCGGTTCGAAGCAGGCAGGCGCTCAACACATACCGCATTCCGTGGGGCAGCCTGACGTCCTGATCAAACTCACTTTTTGAAATGGCCGTGCCGTCGAAATAGGGTCGACGGGCGATCATCCTGTCTTGCCCAGACTGCGAAACCCGCTCGCGCTGCGGATTGATCGCGCCGTAATAATGGCTGTGCTGCACCCGCGCATCATCCATCCACGGGGCTGAAACCACCCCCAGGGTGACTTCCTGTTCCTTGTTGTTCCAGCCGAGCAGATGAAACAGGTCGGCGTCCATCTGCCGGGCCAGTTCGCACATCGTCTTGTGCCACGACCCTGGATCGAGCGCCGACTCGTAAATCAGCCCCACCAGATGATCGAAGTCTACTTCTTTCATCACGGCTCCCTGTTGCCTGAGTGGATGAACTGCATTTTGGACCGGGCTTAAAGACAATCTGGCCTGTATCAGGGGAATAGTTAGTTACCTTGCGCGCCGATTGCATCCGGTCAACCTGACGGTAATATAGTTTGTTTATGTCATCCAAATGGACGATGCGCCCCGGTCTGGCATTGCCTAATATCGAGTCACCATTCTGCGTGTGCTTGATAGGCTGATCGGATGCGCAGGTGTTTAACCTTGTTACAAGGAGCGCATCATGCAAACCACTGACTTCCTCGTCCATATCAACGAAACGCTTAATACGCCTACGCTCGAATCGATCGAAAACGATATCCGGCAAAGTAAAGGCGTGGTCTCCGCAGGTCATCGTTCCGACAAACCGCATTTAGTCCAGGTCGTGTACGACTCGGACACCACTCGCATGTTCGAGATCGTGGAGGAGGTGCGGCATCACGGCTTGCATGCGCAGGCTGTGGGTTTGTAAACCTGGCGCTGTGTTCGCCCCCATCTCTCGTTCTGTTTTGTGAGGCCGTCTAGGCTTTGCCGGGCGGTTTTATTGAGGAGCCCAGCCATGTCTTCTGTACTCGCCTCGATCACCCCCAATGTTCATGCTTTAGCCCCCGCCGCACAGGACGAATGGTTCGAGCGAAAATTCGCTGAAAGCCTGGAGCGGGTGCAAGCCGAAAAGACGCCCACGCTGTCCATCATGGTCACCAAGGGCACGCTCGACTGGGCCTACCCGCCATTCATCATTGGTTCAAGCGCCGCTGCGATGGGTTGGGACGTGACAATGTACTTCACCTTTTATGGGCTGGTGCTGCTGAAAAAAGACCTCAATCTGCACATCAGTCCGCTCGGTAACCCGGCGATGCCGATGAAAATGCCGTTTGGCCCGCAGTGGTTCCAGCACATTGAATGGAATATGCCCAACCTGCTGATGGCCGGCATTCCCGGCTTTGAATCCGCCGCCACTGGGCTGATGCAGCAGACCCTCAAAAATCATGGTGTTGCCCCCATCGCTGAGTTGCGTGATGCCTGCGTTGAGGAGGGCGTCAAGTTGATCGCCTGTCAGATGACCGTTGACCTGTTCGGCTGGAATAAGGACGAGTTCATCCCCGGCGTAAGCGAATGGGCGGGCGCAGCGACCTATCTGGCGTCGGCCAAGGGGGCGGATGTCACCTTGTTTGTTTGATGGAACGGCAGCCAGCCAGTCAATTTGTGTGCTTATCCATCATCCGTTTTGATAATGCGCAAACGCTGGATCGTGTGTACATCGAGCTCGGGCAGGTTGTCATGACGTTTCCGGATGGCCTGTCTGGACTATCTTCTCGTGCAGCATCTATCGGAGCTTCGGCTCCGTTTTTCTATGAAGTTGATTTGCGGCGCAGGCATGCCGGCGCGCGATTTATAGTTGACTGATTTACTCGGACATAAGTATCCTTGTGGCTTCCATTGGAGTTACTTATGAGCATCGACACCCTACCGTCCGACCCCAAGCTTTTAATGCGCTCGATCATTCAGCGCATCGCCACCGGCCCTGATCTGTCCAAGGACATCAGCCGCACCGAGGCGCATCTAGGCACCAAGGCCATCATCGACAACATGATCGACCCGGTGCAGGTCGGTATCTATTTCATCGCCTTGCGCATGAAGCGCGAGACGATGGACGAGAACCGCGGCGTGCTCGATGCCGTGCTGGAAACCACGCAGCGCGTGACGGCAGACGTGGACGAAGTGATCGATATTGGCGATCCTTACGACGGCTACACCCGCTGCCTGCCTGCGGCGCCTTTTCTCGGCCCGCTGCTGGCTGAGCTTGGCGTGCACGTGGTATCGCACGGTCTCGACAAGGTCGGCCCCAAATACGGCGTGACCGCACGCCACGTGCTGGAAGCCGCCGGAGTGCCGGTGAACCTGTCGCCGGTTGACGCGGCTGCGCGTTTGAGCGACCCGGCGCTGGGCTGGACCTATGTCGATCAGGCGCAATCCAATCCCGGCATGCACAATCTCACCCCGCTGCGTGCGCAGATGATCAAGCGCCAGGTGCTCACCACGGTGGAAGTGCTGTCGAAACCGATCGCCGGCAAAAAACTGACCCACTTCGTGACAGGCTACGTGCACAAGCCCTATCCGCCGGTGTACGCAGATCTCGCGCGCGAAGCCGGATTTGACTCCGCCTGCATCGTGCGCGGCGTTGAGGGCGGCGTCATCCCGTCGTTGCGTCAGACCGGCAAGTATTTCCACTATCACGACAAGGCCGATGAAATCGAAGCCAGCATCGATCCGGTCGCGCTGGGAATCGACCAGCCCGTGCGCGCGGTGCCGCTGCCGGGTTCGGTTGCGGCGGAAGAAGGCGCGGACGAAATCGTCGCCGCCATCGACATCAAGGCCACCGCGCACGCCGCCGCCGAAGCCGGCATTCTGGCGCTGAAAGGCGACAAGGGCGCGACGTACGACTCACTGGTGCTGGCAGGCTCAATCATCCTGCATCACGTCGGCAAGGCCGCGAGCGTGGCCGATGCGGCGGCGCAGATCCGCGCGGTGCTGGACTCCGGTCGTGCTGTGGCGCGGGTGCAGTGATGGCTGAATTTGTCGCCATTGCCGCTGCCGACGAACTCAAACCGGCGCAAATGAAGCGCGTCGTCGTCGATGGCAAACGCCTGCTGCTGTGCAATGCCAGCGGCACCCATTACGTCGTCGATGAAATGTGTAGCCACGAGGATTACTCGCTGTATCTGGGCTGCATCAAGGACGGCAAGATCAAGTGTTCGCTGCATGGCAGCTATTTTGATCTGACCACCGGCCAGCCCACTTGTGACCCGGCTGACGAACCGATCAAGACCTATGAAGTGAAGGTCGCGGACGGCCAGGTGTGGGTGAGGGTCTAGGATTCAGGGCTCAGGATTCAGGGAAAGCGCAGCTGGCTGCGCCTCCTGTAATTCCCTGACCCCTACTTCACGATCAATCCGCGTATCGTCTGCTCGATTTCCCGGTGGTCGAAATCGCGTCCCCCCATCGCCCGGTAAACCACGCGTCCCTGTTTGTCCAAGATGAAGCTGGAAGGCAGGCCCAGCACGCCCCAGGCGTGGGCGACCTTGCTGTCATGGTCGAACAGGATGGGGAAGCTGGGCGCCGGATCCAGTTGAGCGGTGAAAATGAACACCTGATCCGCGTCCTCTTCCTGGTTGACTGCCAGAATGACAAAGGGCTGGCCATGTAGCCGTTGCGACAGCCGTTCCATGGACGGCATCTCGCGGCGGCAGGGCAGGCACCAGGTTGCCCATAAATTGACCAGCACGACTTTGCCGCGATAGTCCGACACTTGACCGGTTTGCCGTCCAGATCGGGCAGGGCGAATTCCAGCCCAGCAGCCCGTTGTCGGGGTTGCGGCTCTGCGTTTGTTCCGCCGCGAGGGATAGCGCGGGGGCAAGCAGGCAGGCGCATAGACACAGGGGGCGGGCGGCTTTCATGCGCTGGATTCCATAGCGCTTGCAGGCCCATTTCCATGTTTGGCAAGGGGTGGGATACCCGGTTAAACGGTTAAAATTGCGTCTTTAGAGGAAGCGTCACATGGCAGATCCCATCCAGCACAAAGGTGCGGCGAAAACCGCGCGCATCCCGATCAAGATCGTGCCGCAGGAACGCATGCGCCTGCCGTCGTGGATCCGCGCCAAGGCGCCGAGCCTGCCGAATGTGGCACGCTTGAAAGGCATTCTGCGCGAAGCCAAACTGCACACCGTGTGCGAAGAAGCGTCGTGCCCCAACCTCGGCGAATGCTTCGGCCATGGCATTGCGACCTTCATGATTCTGGGCGATCTGTGTACCCGGCGCTGCCCGTTTTGCGATGTCGGCCACGGCACGCCGCTGCCGCCGGACGTCGACGAACCGCGCCATCTGGGCGAAACCATCGCGATGATGGCGCTGAAATATGTGGTCATTACCAGCGTCGACCGCGACGATTTGCGCGACGGCGGCGCGCAGCATTTCATCGATTGCATCCGCGCGGTGCGCGAGCTGTCACCGGCGACCCGGATCGAAATCCTGACCCCGGATTTCCGTGGCCGCCACGACCGCGCGCTCGACATACTCGATACCGCGCCGCCGGACGTGATGAACCACAATCTGGAAACCGTGCCGCGTTTGTATAAAGCCGCGCGCCCCGGCGCCGACTACGCGCATTCGCTGAAACTGCTGAAAGATTTCAAGGCGCGCCATCCCGACGTGCCGACAAAATCCGGCCTGATGCTGGGGCTGGGCGAAGAGGACGACGAGATCCTGCAGGTGATGCGCGACCTGCGTGCCCACGACGTCGACATGCTGACGCTCGGGCAATACCTGCAGCCGTCGCAGCATCATTTGCCGGTGCTGCGATTTGTGACGCCTGAGCGCTTTGCCCAGTTCGAACAGGAAGCGCTGGCGATGGGATTCAAGCACGCGGCGTGCGGACCGATGGTGCGCTCGAGCTATCACGCCGACCAGCAGGCGGCAGGCGTCTGAGGATTATTTCAGCAGCCGCCGGCGTGTCAGCGCCAGTGCGATAACGTAGCCCAGGCTGCCGTACACCAGCAAAGCGGCGGCATGCAGCATGGCGTGGTCCGGCAGCTTGCCGACCACCAGTGGACGCGCCAGATCGATGGCGTGGGTGAGCGGCAGCCAGGCCGACACGCCTTGCAGCAGCGGCGGCAGTTGGGAAACCGGAAAAAACACGCCACACAGCAGCACCATCGGCGTGATCACCAGGGTGAAGTAATACAGAAAAAAGTCGTAGCTCGGCGACACCGCGTTCATCACCAGTCCCATGCCGCCGAAGCAGAACCCGACCAGCGCGACAACCGGGATGATCCACAGCGTCATCCAGAAGTTGCCGAACAGTCCCAGCCCCCAGATCACCGCGAGGATCGCCACGCCGGAGAGCAGGCTCTTCGACGTCGCCCAGGTCAGTTCCCCGAGCATCACGTCGTCGAGTGTCATCGGCGCGTTGAGGATGGCATCCCAGGTGCGCTGCACGTGCATGCGCGAAAAACTCGAATACAGCACCTCGAAAGTGGCGGCGTTCATGGTGCTGTAAGCCACGGTGCCGGCGGCGAGAAAATTCAGATAAGGCATGCCGCCGACATCGGGCAGCAGGCTGCCGAGGCCGAAACCGAGGCCGAGCATGTACAGCATCGGATCGGCCAGATTGCCGAGGATGGATGGGATGGCGAGTTTTTTCCACACCAGGTAGTTGCGCTGCCACACCGGGATGAAACGCCACGATAGCTGGGGAAAACGCAGGTGCTTAATCACGCAGGTCTCTCCCGGTGAGTTTGAGGAAAACGTCTTCGAGGTTGGACGGCCGGTGAACGTAGCGCAATGCCGGCGCTTCTTTCAACGCGCCAATCACGCTGTCGGGCGTGTCGGTGTAGCAGAACAGGGTTTCGCCGACGGTTTCGGAGCGCAGGCACAGCGCTGCCGCGTGTGATCGGGTCCAGTCGGCGAGGCCTTCGCCGAATACTTCGACCACGGCGGGTTCGATATGCGCTTCGATCAGCGTGCGCGGCGCGCCTTCGACAACCATGCGGCCGTGATCAAGGATGGCGAGACGGTCGGCCAACCGTTCGGCCTCATCCATGAAATGCGTGGTCAATACGATGGTCTTGCCGTCGGCGAGCAGGCGGCGCAAGCCTTGCCAGATCAAATGGCGTGCCTGCGGGTCGAGTCCGGTGGTGGGTTCGTCGAGAAACAGGATATCGGGGTCGTGCACCAGCGCGCGGGCCAGCGTGAGCCGCCGCTTCATGCCGCCGGACAGCTGCGCGATCTGCGCGTCGGCCTTGCTCGCCAGCCCGGCGAATTCCAGCAACATGGGCACGCGTGCGGTGACCGCAGCCTTGCTCATGCCGAAATAGCGGCCATAGGCGAGCAGGTTTTCGCGCACCGAAAAATCCGGGTCGAGGTTATCCAGCTGCGGCACCACGCCGACTTTCATCCTCGCTGCGCGGGCGTGTTGCGGCACCGCGATGCCAGCGATTTCGATGCTGCCGCTATCGGGTTCGGTGAGGCCGAGCAACAGGCGCAGGGTGGTGGTCTTGCCGGCGCCGTTGGGGCCGAGCAGGCCAAAGCATTCGCCGCGCCGGACGTTGAGGTCGAGGCCGCGCACCACTTCGGTGTCACCGTAGCGTTTGGTCAGGCCGCGCACCTTCAGCATGGGCAGGCCTCCATGAACGCCTGTTTCAATTCGCGCAGCTTGCCGTGGAAGAAATGCCCGGCGTCGGGGATGATTTTCATCGTGAGGTGCTGCTGTTCGGCCCAGGCGCGCATCGCGGTGGAGGGGATGAGTTCGTCGGCATCGCCAAAAATCACCACGCTGTCGGATGGAACCGGGTCAAACTCGTACAGGGTGACGGCAGGCGCGACGAGGATCAGGCGGCGCGCGTCGAGTTGCTGGCGCAAGCGGTGCTGCACGAATGCGCCAAACGAGAAGCCCGCCAGTGCCCAGGGCAGATTGGGATAGTTCGTTTCGACGAAGCGGGCGACCGCGAGCAGGTCATCGGTTTCGCCCTTCCCTGCGTCGTATTTGCCGTCGCTCATGCCGACGCCGCGAAAGTTCGGCCGCACGCTGACCCAGCCGGCTTCATTGGCGGCTTTGGCCAGGGTGGTCACCACTTTGTTGTCGAGGGTGCCGCCGTGCAATGGATGCGGATGCGCTACCAGCAACAGGCCGCGGCGCTCGCCTTCGGGGTCGTCGATCACGGTTTCCAGCTTGCCGGCGGCGGCCGGGATGCGCAGCTTGTAGCGCTTCATTTCAGCTGCAAACGTTCGACGATGCGGCCCTGCTTGAGATGCACCTCAAAGATTTCGTCGATATCGCTCTCATCGACATAGGTGTACCAGACGCCTTCGGGGTAGACCACCAGCACCGGCCCTTCATTGCAGCGGTCCATGCAGCCTGCGCTGTTGATGCGGCATTTGCCGGCGCCGGTGAGGTGGGCATGCTTGGCCTTTTTCTTCAGGTAGTCACGCATCTGCTGACCACCCGACGCCCCGCAGCATTGCGCGCCATCGTCACGTTGATTGGTGCAGAAAAACACATGGTGGGCGAAATAGGGCTTAGTCATCAGATCGTTCCGAATATTTGAGGGCGTTGCCGTGCGCGGTATCGGCCGGGTATTTGCGCGCGTTGATCACCAGTTTGTCGGCGGCCGCTTCGAGCAGGTCGATGCCCAGCAGATCGGCCAGGCGCGTCAGGTAAATCAGGACGTCGGCGACTTCCTGACGCACGGCTTCATGTTGCTCAGGGCTCAAGTTCTGGCTCTGTTCAGCCGTCAGCCACTGAAATGGTTCCAGCAGCTCGGCCGCTTCGACACTCAGTGCCATCACCAGATTTTTGGGTGTATGGAAGCGTTCCCATGCGCGTGCTGCGGCAAACTCACGGATATGGCGGCGCAGGGTGTCGAGGCTGTCGATAGCAGGAGGATTCATGGGCGGCATGATACCTGCAGCGATGAGCTTATGACGCCATTGTCGAGTTATCGACAGGGTGGGCGGATGCCAGCCCATCAGTTGATGGCAATCCTGCGCTTTAATAACGTCGTCGGGATGGGTTGGCTTAAGCTTTGCTTCTGGATCTTGCTGATGGCTTTACATGATGAAATCGAATTTTCAATTCGCTCAGGCATAATCCCGGCGGATAGTTTGCTTAATTTGAGGGAGGGTGGACATGTTTGGAATTAATACACTCATCGCACGCGTCAGCGTGGTGTTCGCGGTTGTTGCCATAACGGGCTGTTCCAGCACACCGATCTACCCCCCGGCGCCCATACAAGCGCCGCCTCCTGTGCACGTGGATCCGCGGATAAGCGGCTGGAATTACCTGCTTGGACCGGGTGACTCGGTGAGCGTGTTCGTCTGGCGCAACCCCGAGGTGTCCGGCAACTTCCCGATCCGGCCGGATGGCAAGATGACGATGAACCTGATTGAGGATATGCAGGCGTCCGGCAAGACCCCAACCCAGTTGGCGCGCGATATTGAAAAGGCGCTGTCCAAATACATTCAGGAACCGATTGCCACCGTCATCGTTTCGGGAGGCATCGGGCCCTATAACCAGCAAATCCGGGTGTTGGGTCAGGCCACCACGCCGAAGGGGATGGGGTATCGCGAAGGCATGAGCCTGGTTGACGTGATGATTGATGTGGGTGGGCTGACCGATTTCGCCGATGGCAACAAGGCTTATATCTCGCGAATCATCAAGGCAGATGGCGAACGGGCCCAGTTTGGAGTGCGACTTGAGGATTTGATCCGTGACGGCGATAGCACGGCCAACGTGGAAATTCGCCCGGGCGATGTTCTGGTCATTCCCGAAAGCCTGTTCTGATCGTCACCACGCCGTCTATTGACGGTGTGTTTGTTTTGATGGGGTAGAGAGTCCGCATGGATCAAGTGCTGCAACAAGTTTTAGGATATGCCAAAGCCGCGTGGCAGCGGCGTTGGTGGGGGGTCGCTGTCGCATGGCTGGCGTGTATTGTCGGCTGGACTTGGGTGATGATGATTCCTGACCGTTACGAAGCGTCGGCGCGCGTTTATGTGGATACCCAAACCTTGCTTAAACCCTTGTTGCAAGGTCTGACTGCGGAGCCCAATGTGGAGCAGCAGATCAAGCTGATGACGCGTCAATTGGTGAGCCGGCCCACGCTGGAAAAGGTCGCCCGCATGACCGATCTGGATGTGAAAGCGAAAACACCCGAGCAAACCGAGGCCATGCTGAATAACCTGGCGGGGAAAATTGCGATCAGCGACACCGGGCAGGAAAACCTCTACACCATCAGTTATCAGGATCCGAGTGGTGATCTGGCCAAAAAAGTCGTGCAGTCGTTGTTGACCATTTTCGTGGAAACCAGCCTGGGTAAAACCCGGCAGGATATTTCCAGCTCGCAACGGTTTATCGAAGAACAGCTGCAGCAATACCAGCAGAAGCTGACCGATGCCGAAAGCGCGCTCAAGGAATTCAAGCAAAAACATATCGGCTTGATGCCGGGGCAAGGCGGCGACTACTACGCCAAGCTGGCCGAGACGTCTACCCAGCTGCGCCAGGCGCAGCTGGATCAGCAGGAAGCGGTCAATCGCCGCAACCAGTTCAAGCAGCAACTGGCTGATGAAGAACCTGAACTGGCGGCCGCAGCGACCACCACGAGCGATAGCGAGATCGACAGCCGGATTCAGGCATTGCAGAAGCAAATGGACCAGTTGCGTCTGCAATACACTGACCTGCATCCGGATATTCAGTCGACCAAGCGTTTGATCGACAAGCTGGAAGCGCAGAAAAAGGCTGATTTGGCCGCACGCAAAGCCAATCCGGCGGGCACAAAAATTCAGAACCCGGTCTATCAGCAGCTCACCATCGCCATCGCCGAAGCCGATGCGACGGTGGCTTCCCTGCAGGCACGCGTGAGCGAATATCAGCGTCGTTATAGCGAATTGCGCAATGCGTCCAATATGGTTCCGCAGGTTGAGCAGGAGTACACCCAGCTGACGCGCGATTACGACGTGTATCGCCAGAATTACGACGCGCTGTTGAAGCGTCGCGAGTCGGTCACCATGTCGGGCGAGGTCGAAAGCAAGACCGATACGGTCGATTTCCGCGTGATCGATCCGCCCTTTGTGCCGAGCCAGCCCGCTTGGCCAAACCGCCCGTTGCTGCTGTCTTTGGTGACGCTGGGCGGGCTGGGCGCTGGCGTGGTGGTGGCGTTCCTGCTCAGTCAGTTGCGCCGTACCGTGACTGACCGCCGCGTGTTGCGCGAGCTGACCGGCCTGCCCTTGCTGGGAGCGGTGTCGCGGGTGGAAACGGATGAAACTCGCCGCCGCACACGCAAAGGCCTGCTGACTTATCTCGCTGCGCTGGGTAGCCTGATTGCCGCCTATGGCGGGGTGATGGTCCTGCAACTGGTCATGTCGCGTGCTGGCTAGGAGAAACCATGAGCATTATTGAAAAAGCTGCAGGAAAAATCGGTATGGGCGCGCCCAAGCCGGGCCCCTCGGGCAGTCACAGCGAGGTTGCGCGCGACGCCAGCCCGATTGAAGGCGCGCTCAACAAGCAGAGCAGCTCACACGCCGCACCTTTTGTCGCGACAACAGTCGAGCCGATTTTTAGCGAGCCGGATGCCTACGTGCTGGATGGCAATAGCCAGGTGCAGTCGATCAATCTGGCGCGCTTGCATCGAATGGGCGTGGTGTCGCCGGATGCCGAAAAAAGCAAGATTGCCGAAGAGTTCCGCATCATCAAGCGGCCGCTGATCGCCAATGCATTTGGACAGGGCGCGGCACGGGTCAAGCGGGGCAATCTCATCATGGTGACCAGTTCGTTGCCGGGTGAGGGTAAAAGCTTCTGTGCCATCAATCTGGCCATCTCGATGGCGATGGAAATGGATCGCACCGTGCTGCTGATCGATGCCGACGTCGCCAAGCCGCGTATCCCGGAATATCTGGGCATTCATGCCGACAAGGGCTTGCTGGATGTGTTGCAGGACAAACACCTCAAGCTGTCCGACGTGATGATCAAAACCGATATCGCCAAGCTGACGATATTGCCGGCGGGGCGTACCTACAAGCGGGCTACCGAACTGTTGGCGAGTGCTGCGATGACGCGTTTGGTCGAGGATATTGGCAACCGTTACCCCGATCGCATCATTTTGTTCGATTCCCCCCCGCTGTTGGCGACCAGTGAGTCCAGCGTGCTGGCGACCCACATGGGGCAGATCGTCATGGTGGTGGAGGCCGAGAAAACCTCACAGGAAGCGGTGCGCGAAGCGCTTAGCCATATCCAGTCATGTGAGGTCGTGGGCATGTTGTTGAATAAAACCACCCCAACCCCGGGCGCAGATTATTACTATGGACACTATGGCAGTTACGGTAAATAAAACTCGCCTACGCAACGCGAAACCGCAATTGCACCGGCAAGCGCCGCTGGCGGGGGCTGTGTCGATCTGGATCGCGCTGCTTGCCAATCCGGCTGCCGCGCAGGATTGGCTGTTCACGCCGACCCTGGGCGCTTCGGCGATTCTGACCGACAACGTGAACCAGAGCGCAACGAACAAACAGAGTTCATTGATTCTGAGCGCGACGCCCGGATTCAGCCTGCAATATCAGGGCTCGCCACGGGTACAGGCCGCGATGAACTATGGACTGACTGGCGTCACCCGTACGGGTGAGGGTCAAAGCGACAGCCTTTTTAGCTCGCTGAATGCGAATGGCAAGGCCGAGCTGGTTGATAACTTTCTCTTCCTCGACGCCAGTGCGGTGGTGTCCCAGCAGCTCATTTCCCTGCTCGGCTCCCCAGCTAATGCCACCATCAATGATTCCAATAATGCCGCCGCCTTTAGTTACGCTATCAGCCCCTATATCAAACAGCGTTTTGGCAACTTCGCCGACGCCGAGCTGCGTTACAGCGCAACAGGCTCTGCTTTCAATGACAACGCGGCGAATGACATTTATTCGAACACCCTGAGCGGCAGGCTTGATAGCGGGAGAGAATTCAGCTACCTGTTCTGGGGGCTGGATTTCTCCATGCGGAATGCAAACGTTCAGGGTGGGCAAAATGCCCAGTTCAATCACTATGGCTCCACGCTGGGCTACGATCTGACCCGCCATCTCCGGACATTTGGCACCCTGGGCTATGACAGCAACGACTACACGGCCACCCCCGGAACCGAAACCAGTGGCCGTTCCTGGACCTTGGGCATGGACTGGACACCCAACCGCCGAACCAATGTAAAGGGATCGTTTGGCGAGAGTTATTTTGGCCGCACTTACAGCTTCGATTTCAATTACCGGAGTGCTCACTCGGCCTGGACAGCGAGTTATAGCGATGGGGTGAGCGATATTTCTCAGCAGTTACAAAATACAACCATTTATTATCGATGGAATTGTGATGGGGGGCCGGGTTACGGGGGGGTCATGACCCCGCCCCCAAATCGAACGGGTTGTACTTTGGCTTCGGTGGCGCCTGTCGGCTCTGTTACGACGATTGGCCTCGCCAATGGCATCTATGTCAGCCAAACATTTCAGGGCGCTGTGGCCTGGACAAAAGGTCGATCCAGCCTGGGCTTGAATGTGTTCGACACGATCAGGCAGTACCAGCAGTTGGTGGGCATACCCGAGGACACGGTTCTGGGGGTGGCCGCCAATTACGCGTATCGCCTGCAACCGCACACCACCTTGAATGCCGGCTTGGCGTTCACCAATACCCAGTCGCCTGCGGGCCTGGATTCGGTAATTGCCCGGGATGACAACCTCTACACCGCCAACGTGGGCGTCAGCCATGAATTTGGTTCCAGGCTATCCGGTACGCTGGGGCTCCGTCACCAGAGGCGGGATTCAAACGATCCCAACGCCAATTTCACGGAAAACAACCTCTCCGCCTCGGTCTATATGACTTTCTGACCGAATGCCGGCCGCCATGGCATGGCCTTTGCATGATTGTTCATACAGGGCAAACTGCCCGGGCCACTTACAGACAACGGATCGTTCATGTACGAAGACTATTACCGTTTCAGCGCCAAACCGTTTCAGCTCAACCCGGACCCACGCTTCTTTTTCGGCTCAAAGGGACACAAGCGGGCGATGGCCTATCTCGACTACGGCTTGTCGCTGGGCGAGGGGTTCATTGTCATTACCGGCGAAGTCGGCGCGGGCAAAACGACGCTGGTGCGCAATCTGTTTCGCCAGCTCGAATCGTCCAACCTGGTGGCGGCGCAACTGGTCTCCACCCAGCTGGATGCAGAGGACACGCTGCGCAGTGTGGCCGCTTCGTTCGGACTGGAGCATGAAGGGCTCACCAAGTCCGCGCTGCTGAAAAACATCGAAAACTTTTTCATCGCCGCCACGCGCCAGGGCAAGCGGGTGCTGCTGGTGGTGGATGAGGCGCAAAACCTGACGTCGCGGGCGGTGGAAGAGCTGCGGATGCTGTCCAATTTTCAAAACGACGAACGTTCGCTGATCCAGACTTTTTTGCTGGGACAGCCCGAGTTTCGCGGCATTCTGCAAAGCCCCAACATGCAGCAGTTGCGCCAGCGCGTGGTGGCCTCATACCACCTTGGACCACTCGGTGCGGACGAGACGCGTGGCTATATCGAGCACCGTTTGCGCACCGTCGGCTGGCAGGGATCGCCGGGGTTTGGCGATGATGCATTTGCCGAGTTGCATCGCTTTACCGGCGGCATTCCGCGCCGCCTCAATACGACCTGCGACCGCTTGTTGCTGTTTGGCTTTCTCGAAGAGAAAAACTACTTTGGTGCAGCTGAAGTCAACGAAGTCATTGCCGACCTCAAAAATGAAGTTGCGCATCAGGATTTCAGCGGGGTAACTGGCCTCAATGGCCAACCTGTTCCGGATGGAGCGGGGTCCAGCGAAGATACCGCACGGCTACTGCAGCGCGTCGAGCAAATGGAACGCTCGGTGAATCGCATCCTGCCCATCGTGCGCAAAATTCTGTATACCGTGAGCGAGCGCCATGCGGCGGCAGATGACGGCATTCCACCCGATAGCCACGAATTCACTCACTAGCCTTCCACCCGGAATCGCCATGACTCAAGTTTTATGTGTCGCGGGTGCGCGCCCGAATTTCATGAAAATCGCGCCGGTCATGGCGGCGCTGGCTGAAACCGGCATTGCCGCGCAGTTGCTGCACACCGGCCAGCATTACGACGCGGCGATGAGCGATGGCTTCTTTGCCGACCTCGGCATTCCCCGTCCGGATCATCATCTCGAAGTCGGCTCGGGCAGCCATGCAGTGCAGACTGCCGAGGTGATGAAACGCTTCGAGCCGGTGCTGGAAAGCGTGCGGCCGCAGGCCGTGCTGGTGGTGGGCGATGTCAATTCCACCCTTGCCTGCGCACTGGTGGCGGCCAAACGCGGCGTGCGCGTGATTCACGTCGAGGCGGGATTGCGCAGCTATGACCGCAGCATGCCGGAGGAAATCAATCGCGTCCTCACCGATCAGCTTTCTGACTTGCTGTTCATCACCGAAAAAAGCGCGCTCGCCAATTTGCAGCGCGAAGGGATCGATCCTGCGCGGGTCGAATTTGTCGGCAACGTGATGATCGACACCCTGTATCGCAATCTCCAACGCGCGGTGCCGAGCAGCCAGACCCTGGGCGCGACGCTTCCCGGCTACGCGGTGCTGACCCTGCACCGACCGTCCAATGTCGATGATCCGGCCACGCTGGCGGCGCTGCTCGACGTGATCGGTGAAATCAACCGCGTGCTGCCGGTGGTGCTGCCCCTGCATCCGCGCACGCGCGGCAACATCGAGAAATTCGGTTTGTCCACCAAACTCGATGCGCTGCGCATCCTGCCGCCGCTGGGCTATCTCGACATGCTCGGCCTGATGCGCGATGCCAAGCTGGTGCTGACCGATTCGGGCGGGATCCAGGAAGAAACCACCGCGCTTGGCGTTGCGTGCCTCACGCTGCGTGAGAATACCGAACGCCCGATCACCCTGACGGAAGGCACCAACACCCTGGTCGGCGCCGATCCCGACGCGATCCGGGCGGCGTTCGAGCAGGTGATGGCGAGCGGCGGCCGCGCCGGCTGCATTCCGGAATACTGGGATGGCCGCGCGGCGATGCGCATCGCGCACACGCTGAAGGGCTGGCTGCCGCAACTGGCCGGTTTGAGGCTGGTGTAAATGGCCGTGATGAAAAATGCGATGTCGGTCGACGTCGAAGACTACTTTCAAGTTTCGGCGTTTGCCCCGCATATCCGGCGCGAGGACTGGGACAGATTGCCGTGCCGGGTTGAGCGCAATATCGACGCGATTCTGGGGCTGCTCGACGAGGCCGACGCCAAAGCGACCTTCTTCACCCTTGGCTGGATCGCCGAACGCTACCCGCAGGTGGTGCGCCGCATCGTCGAGGGCGGCCACGAACTCGCCAGCCATGGCTACGGCCACCAGCGCGTGTCGGACCTCACGCCCGAACTGTTTCGCGATGACATCAGCCGCGCCAAGTGCATTCTCGAAGACCTCGGCGGAGTCGCCGTTCGCGGTTACCGTGCGCCGAGTTTTTCCATCAACCAGAAAAACTGGTGGGCGGTCGAGGAACTGGAAAACGCCGGTTACGTGTACAGCTCGAGTATTTATCCGGTCAGGCACGCTCACTACGGCATGCCCGACGCGCCGCGCTTCCCGAATTATCCCAATGGCGCAGGCGGCATACTCGAACTGCCGCCCACCACGCTGGAGTTGATGGGGCGCAACCTGCCCGCTGCGGGAGGCGGCTGGTTCCGGCTGTTGCCGTATTCGATGTCACGCTGGATGCTGCAACGCGTGAATGAGCGGGATCAGGCGCCGTGCATGTTTTATTTCCATCCCTGGGAGATGGATGCCGGGCAGCCGCGTCAGGCCGGCCTGTCGGCCAAAACGCGCTTTCGCCATTACGTCAATTTGCAACGTATGCCGGGCAGAATGCGCAAACTGCTGAACGACTTTGAATGGGATCGCGTGGACCGCGTATTCCTCCCCACGCTTTGAACATGCCAATCGAACTTCCTGAAGGGCACACGTCACCGGCGCTGCCCGCGGCCAGGTCGGCAGAGGTGGTCATTCGCCCGGTGTCGTCGAACGACGCGTCACGCTGGGATGCGTATGTGCTGGGGCATCCGGATGCAACGTTTTTTCATCGCATCGGCTGGAAACGCGTGATTCGAAAGGCCTTCGGCCATCGCACCCATTATTTGCTGGCCGAGCGTGACGGTGCGATCGTCGGCGTACTGCCGCTGGTCGAAATCAAAAGCCGTCTGTTTGGCCACAGTCTGGGCTCGCTGCCGTTTTGCGCGTATGGCGGCATCGTCAGCGATGACGAAGCTGCCCGCAGCGGGCTCGATCGCGCTGCGCAGGCACTCGCCCGCACGCTCATGGTGGGCGCGCTCGAATACCGCAACCAGGTCGCACAGCATGCCGACTGGCCAGCCAAGGACCTGTACGTCACGTTCAAGAAGGCCATCGAACCCGAAGTCGAAGCCAACCTGAACGCGATTCCGCGCAAGCAGCGCGCGATGGTCAGAAAAGGCATCAAGGCGGGGCTCAGCGGTGAAATAGACGCCGATACCACGCGATTTTTCCAAGCCTATTCGGCGAGCGTGCACCGGCTCGGCACGCCGGTTTTTTCACGCAAATTTTTCCGGCTGCTCAAGGACGAGTTCGGTGATCACTGCGAAGTGCTGACCATCATGCTCGGAGATCAGGTGATTGCCAGTGTGATGTCGTTCTACTTTCGTGACGAGGTGCTGCCGTATTACGGCGGCGGCGTCGATGCCGCGCGTGCCGTGGCGGGCAACGACTTCATGTACTGGGAATTGATGCGGCGCGCCTGCGAACGCGGCCTGAAGGTGTTCGATTTTGGCCGCAGCAAGCGCGGCACCGGATCGTTCGATTTCAAGAAGAACTGGGGCTTTGAGCCGGCGCCGCTGTACTACGAGTATTTTCTGGTGAGCGACCCCGAGGTGCCCGAGATCAATCCGCTCAATCCAAAATACCGCCTGTTCATTCAGGCCTGGAAGAAAATGCCGTTGGCGCTTGCCAATGTCATCGGTCCGCATATCGTCAAGAATCTGGGCTGATCCATGGACGGCTTGCTGTTCCTCGCGCATCGCATTCCGTTTCCGCCCAACAAGGGCGACAAGATTCGCTCGTTTCATTTGTTGCGGCATTTGAGTACGCGCTACGCCATCCACCTCGGCGCCTTCGTCGATGATCCGGACGACTGGCAATTTCAGGATGCGCTCCAACCCTTTTGCGCATCGATCAAACTGTTGCCGCTGAATCCGCGCCGCGCCAAGTTGGCGAGCTTGAGCGGCTTTCTGACCGGCGAAGCGTTGACGCTGCCGTATTACCGCAGCAGCGCGCTCAAGCAGTGGGCAGCCGGGCTGGCGGCGAGCGGGACGGTCACGCGCGGGCTGGCGTATTCGTCGGCGATGGCGATGTTCATGCCCGCCACGCTGGCTCGGCGGGTGATCGACATGGTCGACGTGGATTCCGACAAATGGACGCAATACGCTTCCACGCAGCGCTGGCCGCTGTCGTGGGTGTATGCGCGCGAAGGCCGCAAACTGGCCGCATGGGAAGCGCAGGTGGCACAGGATTTCGATGCCACCTTGCTGGTTTCGCACGACGAAGCGGCGTTGTTGCAGCAGCGCGTGCCGCAGGCGCGACATACGATCGGCGCATTCGAGAACGGCGTCGATGCGGATTATTTTTCGCCTGCGCGCGATTATCCGAATCCCTATTCACCTGATGTGCTGGGCATCGTGTTCACCGGCGCGATGGATTACTGGCCGAATATCGATGCCGTGACCTGGTTTGCCGAGCGGATTTTTCCGGCCATTCGCGATGCGTTTCCCGCGGCACAGTTCACCATCGTCGGCAGCCGTCCCTGCGCGGCGGTGCTCGCGCTGGCGCGCCAGCCGGGGGTGGTCGT
>JAANCK010251123.1_pt1 | contig 22959 bp, 31 predicted proteins | sample 7277841 | NCBI WGS metagenome assembly JAANCK01 (sample SAMN14222788, study PRJNA588281) | permafrost metagenome | isolation source: Arctic cryosol methane SIP | place: Canada:Nunavut | collected 2015-07 | reverse complement strand
TGCTTGCCGGCGAAGGTGTAGTAGCGCCGGTAGACCGAGCGCAGCAGGTCCTGGCGCGCGACCGGCATGTTCTTCGGGTCGGCGGTACCGAGGTAGTAGTGGCACTTGTCGGTGCACGCGCCGCACTTCACGCAGGAATCGAGGAACACCCGCAGCGCGCGCGACTGGGACACGAGCTCGCCCAGCTTCGTGACCGCGACCTTTTCCCAATCCGGCACGAGCTCGCCCGGGAAGCCCAGGGCCTTCTGGATGTCCGGCTTCGCCACATACGGCTTGCTCTGTGCCATCGCCCCTTCGCGCACCAGGGGGATCACGGGATATTCGCCGAGGGCCGGCGTCTCGAAGGCGGCCATCTAGCCTCCGCGCGTCCTGCCGGCGGGCTGCACGAGGGACCACCCGGCCACGTGGCGATGCTCGCGCGCATCGTCCACCTGGTTCAGGCTCGGGCTGAAGAAGATGCCCGGCGCGTGCAGCAGCTTGCTCACCGGGAAGACGATCATCAACGTCGCCACGAGGCCCAGGTGGACCACGAGCACCGGGTCGGGAGGCAGCGGCTGCCAATCAAAGCGCATGAGGCCCAGGAAGAAAGCCTTGAGGGCCACGATGTCGGTGTGGGCCAGGTACTTCATCGAGAGCCCGCTCGCCCCGATGGCCACGAGCAGTGCCAGCATCAGGTGGTCGGAAGGGCTGGTGATGTAGCGCACGCGATCCACCAGGAAGCGCCGTGCCCAGAGCCCGGCGAGCCCCGCGAGCATCGCGAAGCCCGCGTACTGCCCGAAGGGCTGGAGCAGGTCCACCCAGCCCCACACGGGCTGGGTGAAATAGCGCAGGTGGCGAAGGAGCACCAGCAGCAGCGCCACGTGGAAGACCCACCCGAAGAGCCAGATCCACTTGTTCGAGCGGAACAGGGCCTTGAAGAGCGTGACCTCCAGCAGCATGCGCAGGACCACGCCCCGGCGCGTGGTCGGCGCCGGGGGAATCGGGATCTTCAGGGGCTGGGGCGTGCGCGCGTACACCGTGACCTTGCGCGCGACGCCGAGCACGAGCATCGCCGTCGCGCCATAGAACAGGAGCGCGAAGAAGACGGTCAGCGCGGACAAGGTCTGCTCCGCCCCGCGACGGGGGTCGCTACACGCACCCGGTCGGCTTCGGCAAGCCGGCGTACTTGCACGCCTGCTTGGCCGGGCCGTAGGGGAACAGCTCGTACAGGTACTTGCTGTTGCCCTTATCCGCGCCGAGCTTCTTGCCGATGGCCTTGGTCAGCACGCGCACCGCCGGGGCGATCTGGTATTCGTCGTAGTACTCGCGCAGGAAGTTGATCACTTCCCAGTGGCTGTCGTTCAGGTCGCAGCTGTCCAGGCGCGCCATTTCCTTGGCAATCGACTCGTTCCAGTCGCCGCGGTTCGCGAGGTAACCCTCCTCGTCGGTTTCGACCGTCTGTCCGTTCAATTCGATAGGCATGTCTTGTTCCTCTCCAGGTTCAAAGCCAGGACTGCACGGCGTCGTGTTCGGCCACGAGGTCCACGAAACCCCCGTAGTCCACCAGGTGGATGCCGTCCATCACCCGGTGCTGCATTCCCCGGGCCTCGACATCCGGCCTGAGCGCGTAGATCGACACGCTCTTCAGGGCTTCTTCCACTTGCTTCGAGACCGCCGTACCCTTGGCAGCCCCGTACACGCCGTCCTCGATCAGCAGCACCGCGGAACCCTTGCGGGCGAACTTGAGGCACTCCCCGAGGCAGCCGTGCTCGAACGGCGACTTGTTCACGGTATGCAGCATCGTCGTCTTCCTAGAAACTCAGGATCACGTCCTGGTCTTCCATGATCTCGGTCATGCGCGCTCCATCCACCACCTCGACGGGGACGATCAGGTCGTCCTCGACGAGACCCCGCGCGCGCAGCGACTCCCCCTCGACGTAGAGCTTGGTCACGTCGTAGTCCTCCAGGGCCCGGTAGGTCGGCGAGAAGTTCTTCACCTCCAGCCCCTTGGTGTTCTGTCCCTTCACCAGCTGGAAGACGCCGTCGCCGATGAAGGCGAGGCTCACGTCCTGCTCGAAGGCCGCGCCGATCAGCACCACCTCGAGGGATTCCAGCGCGTAGATCGTCCCGTACGGCGCCTTGCGGTTCACGTACAGGATCTTCTTCACCTTGCCGCCTTCGGCTGCTTCGGCCATGGCCCCCTCCCCTTCAGTCGCCGAAGACCACCAGGCGGTCGGCCTGGATGGCGGCTTCGATGAGTTGGCCCAGGCCGGAGATGCGGAATCCCGGCGCGATGTTGTCGGCGTCCTTGCCGTTCCTCTTGGCCTCGGCCGCGTCCATGAGGCCGCGGCGCTGGGCGGCGGCGATGCACACCACCATGTCGAGCTTGTGCTGCGCGGCGAGCTCGCTCCAGCGCTGGACGATGTTGCGGTCGTCCTGGGGAGGCACCGTGAGCCGCGTGCCGTTGTTCACCCCGTCGTGGTAGAAGAACACGCGGATGACCTCGTGTCCCTTGGCGAGCGCCGCCTTCACGAACTGGTAGGCCGTGTCGGAAGCGGCGTGGGTGTACGGCCCTTCGCTGATGAGGATGCCGAGCTTCATTCCGGTCGCTTCAGAAGCGGATGTGGGTCGAGGCGTTGAGGCTGTTGCGGGAGCCGCGCCAGTTGTCGATGTGGAACTTGGTGAAGGGCAGGCCCGTCAGCTCGAAGAACCTCGGCCAGCCGATGCGCTCCACCCAGTCGCCCACCCGCTCCCAGTCGCGCGCGTCCTTCTTGTACGTGTAGAGGATCTTCTTCACCACGGCGCCCACCTCGGGCCAGCGCGGCGGATTGTTGGGCAGTCCCGCGGCCACCAGCTTCTGGAACATGGGCTTGGAGCGCGCGTTGGAGTTCTTGCCGCCCACCCAGATCGCGAGCTTCGAGTGCACCGGATCGTTGATCTGCATCGGCGGGCACGGCGGATAGCAGGCGCCGCAGCAGATGCATTTCTTTTCGTCCACCTCGAGGGAAGGCTTTCCGTTCACCATCGCGGGGCGGATCGCCGCCACCGGGCAGCGCGCCACGACCGAGGGCCGCTCGCAGACGTTGGCCACCAGGTCGTGGTTGATCTTGGGCGGCTTGGTGTGCTGGATGTTGATCGCGATGTCGCCCTGGCCGCCGCAGTTGATCTGGCAGCACGAGGTCGTGATGTGCACGCGGTTGGGCATCTCCTCCTTGATGAACTCCGTGTAGAGGTCGTCCATCAGGGACTTCACCACGCCGGAGGCGTCGGTGCCCGGGATGTCGCAGTGCAGCCAGCCCTGGGTGTGGGAGATCATGGTCACCGAGTTGCCGGTGCCGCCGACGGGATAGCCCGCGTCGTTGAAGGCCTGGATCAGCGGGCCCACCTTGTCCCACTTGGACACCATCACTTCCAGGTTGGAGCGGATCGTGAAGCGCACGTAGCCTTCGCCGTACTGGTCGACGATGTCGCACAGCAGGTTGATCTCGTAGGGCCCCAGCTGGCGCTGGGTGCCCACGCGCACGGTCCAGATCTCGTCGCCCGAGTAGGCCACGTGGTGCAGCACGCCCGGGCGCGGCCGGTCGTGGTATTTCCAGTTGCCGAAGTTCTTGACCATCAGCGGATGCATGTACTGCATGCCGTCGGGACAACCGCTCTCGATCGGGGTCCGCATCTGCTTCTTTTCCACCGCCACCTGTGCTTGTGCCACGGCCATCTCCTCCGGTCGAACCTAGGCGACCGCCGGCTGGTGCCGGTCGATCCACTTCTGCGCTTCCTGGTCCCAGTCGTCCATGCGCACGTACGAGCTGGTGCGCGGATGCGAGATCATGTTCGGGTCGACCTCGATGCCGATCGCCTCCAGGAACTTCGCCAGGCCGATGCGCTCGATCATCTCGCCGCAGCGCTCGTGCTCCAGGCCGTTCTCCGCCCAGTAGTCGATCACCGTGGAGGCCAGGTCGCGCAGCTTCTCGTAGTCCTCGTCGGTGTCCATCTTCATGAACGGCACGATCACCGTGCCCATGGTGTCGCCGATCTTCAGGGTGCGCTTGCCGCCGATCAGCAGCGTGATCCCGCGATCCTTGCCGGGCTTCAGCGCCTTGGTCATCACGTTGATGCAGTGCATGCAGCGCACGCAGCTGCGGTTGTCCACCTCGAGGGTGTCGTCGTCGTTCAACGACAGCGCCTTGGTCGGGCAGCGCGCGATCACGTTGTCGATCGTGTACTTGCGGCCGTGGCTCGCGACGTACTCCTTGACCCCCTTCTGGTCCACCTGCATGTCGTCGCGCCAGGTGCCGATGACCGCGAAGTCGGCGCGCTGGATCGAGTTCATGCAGTCGTTGGGGCACCCGGAGACCTTGAACTTGAACTTGTAGGGCAGCGCCGGGCGGTGCATGTCGTCGATGAAGTTGTTCACCAGCGTGCGGTGGATGCGGTGCTCGTTGGCGCAGGACTGCTCGCAGCGCGCCGCGCCCACGCAGGACATGGCGGTGCGCACGCACGGGCCCGCCCCGCCGAGGTCGAAGCCGTACTCGTTGACCTCGTCGAAGAAGTGCTGCACGTTCTCGCTCGTGGAGCCGATGAACATGATGTTGCCGGTCTGGCCGTGGAACGCGATGAGGCCCGAGCCCCACTTGTTCCACGAGTTCGAGAGCTGGCGCAGCATCTTGGTCGTGTAGTGGTTGCCCGCCGGCGGCTGCACCCGCAGCGTGTGGAACTCCTTGGATTCCGGGAACATGCTCGCCACTTCGGAGAAGCGCGGGATGATGCCCCCGCCGTAGCCGAAGACGGATACGGTGCCGCCCTTCCAGTAGCCCAGGCGCGTCTTGTACGAGTGCTCCAGCTGGCCGAGCAGGTCGACCATCATGTTGTTCTCGTGCGCGAGGCGCTTGAGCCCCGTGACGAAGCTGGGCCAGGGGCCGCTCTCCAGCTGGTCCAACATCGGCGTCGCGTGGAACGGCTTCGTCGACTTCTTTTCCTTCGGAACGAAGGTGCTGTGGCGTTCCGGGTTCTTGGGCGGCTGGTTCAGCGTGTCGGTCATGGGTATGCCTCCGAACGGTGCATGGACGGGCACCGACAGTGTAGCCACGCACCTTGGCGGGACCGTTTGATCTTTGGGGATAGCCGGACCGCGGCGGCATCCCCCATTGGAGATATGCCCATGGGATGCGGCGGGCGACCTGCGCCTGAATTCAAGCGCTTAGCACGCACCGTCGTTCGCAGGCCCGGCGGCGCCCCGGGCGAAGATCCATCGCGACGGCGTTCTCGGCGCGCTGGCAATGCGTTAAGTTCTGCACCCTCGATCCCCTTTCCGGTGCGCACGCCTTGAATGCAACCCTGACACCCGCCCTCGAGCAGCCGTTCGCGCCCGAGCGGCCGCACGCGTACCAGCGCTGGCGCGAGCGCAAGCTCGCGCGCTACCCGAAGCGCGTGGAGGACCTGGTCGTGGAAGTGCGCGACCCGCGCAAGCTCTCCGAGACGGAAGCCGCGGAGATCCGCCGCGTGTGCTCGCTGGCGAACATGGCCGTCTACGCGAGCCCGCTCGCGGGCGTGGAGGACAAGGAGATCGCCCGCTGGCTGGGAGCGAGCCTGGGCCTCGGAAGCCTGCACGCCAATCCGCTCGCCGACGAGGACGGCATCAGCTCCCTCGAGGTCACGCCGGAAAAGTCCGGCCTGGGCTACATCCCCTACTCCAACCGGCGGCTGCTCTGGCATACCGACGGCTACTACAACGGCCCCGAACGGCGCATCCGGGCGTTCGTCCTGCATTGCGTGCGCCCCGCCGCCACGGGCGGCGAGAACCGCCTGCTCGATCCCGAGATCGCCTACATCCTGCTGCGCGACGCGGACCCGGAATACGTGAAGGCGCTCTCGGCCCCCGATGCGATGACGATTCCTCCCGGCACCCTCGAAGGCGCGGAGGCGCGCCCCGCCTGCACCGGCCCGGTGTTCAGCGTCGAGGACAGCGCCCTGCACATGCGCTACACCGCGCGCACTCGCAGCATCGAATGGCGCGCCGACGAGGCGACCCGCGCGGCCGTGCGCTACCTGCAGCGGTTCCTCGATACGGGATGCCCCTACGCCTTCACCCTTCGCCTGTCCGGCGGCCAGGGGCTGGTGTGCAACAACGTGCTGCACGACCGCAGCGCCTTCACCGACGACACCGCCCCCGGCGCGGGCCGGCTCGTCTATCGCGCTCGCTACTCCGGGCGCATGGGATCGCCATGAAGCACATTCCGCTCAAGTTCATCAAGGACGATCCGTCCGTCGGCAACGCCGACAGCAGCGAGGACGCCAAGGAATCCACCGGGATGCTCAAGCGCCTGGTGTCGGACCTGCAGCGCCAGTTGGCCGAGCTCTCGCCCCAGGCCGAGTCCCTGCGCCGAGCCGACCTGCTGCTGCAGCTCGGCCGCGCCCTGGTGCGCCTCGAGAGCGGTCCCGAAGCCTGGGAGGCCGCGCGCGAGGCGTTCGACCTCTACATCGCCGGGCAGGCATGGGAGGGCGCCGCGCAATGCTGCGACATCCTCTTCCTCTCCGACCAGGCGCAGTCTCTCGCCGCGCTGGGCCAGGGCATCTGGCTCGCCGTGACGTATCCCGTGGACCCCGAGCTCACGGTGGCGCTCCTGCATCGCGTGGTCGACGAGACGCCGCCCGACTCCGACGGCGCCGCGGTGGCGGCGATCACCGCGTGCTACGTGGTGGACCTGCGGGCGCAGGGCGCCCAGCGCGAGCACCTCCAGATCTATTCCAACCAGGTGCTCGCCACGGTGGCGCGGCGGCACAGCGGCGTCGAGGGCCAGGAGGACTTCAACCGGTGGATCGAGGACATGGAGCTCGCCGACCCGGCCCTGTTCCTGCCGCGGCTGCGCAACGTGGTGGACGTCCTGGTGCAGGACGACTGGTGGTTCGACCGCGATGTCCTGCGCTCCGCGCTGCCGGTGGAGTGAGGGGCGCGATGAACGACGGGCCCTATGACGACCCATCGGAGCAGGACGTTCCGGACGACGTCCTGGACGCGGTCTTCGCCATCGAATGCCCGAGCCTGCCGGTGGACCACGCCTACGCGCTCTTCCAGGCCGTCCAGTCCGTGCTGCCGTGGTTCGCCGACGAGCCTCTCGCCGGATTGCACGACGTCCATGGCGCGGCTTCGGGGGCCGGCTGGGTTCGCCCCGAAGGCGCGGGCGCGCTGCTGCAGCTTTCCCATCGGGCGCGCCTCGCGCTGCGCCTGCCGAAGCACCGGGTGGACGATGCGAATGCGCTGCTCGGACGCACCCTCGACGTCGCGGGCTGGCCGATGGCCGTGGAGAAGGTGACCGTGCGCAAGCTCTCGCGCATCACGACCGTGTTCGCGCGCTATGTCGTATTCGAGCAGGGCGGCGACGAGAGCGCGTTCCTCGCGGCCGCATCGAGCGAGCTGCGCGTCCACGGCATCGAGCCGGGGACGATCCTGTGCGGGCTCGGGACGCCCCTCGCGACACCGCGGCGCACGCTCGAGACCCGCAGCCTGCTGCTCTCCGGCCTCACCCCCGCGCAATCGCTCACGGTGCAGCAGCGGGGACTGGGCGCCGAGCGCAAGGTGGGCTGCGGCCTCTTCATCCCCCACAAGGGCATCGCGGACCTGCGCCCCCGATCCAATTGACAGCAACGGAGCACACCATGGCATACGAAGCCAAAGGCAAGACCATCGAGGCGACTGAAAACGGCTACCTGGAATCCCAGGACGACTGGGACCGCGACGTCGCGGAGGCGATCGCCGCCGCGGAAGGGCTCACGCTCGGCGCCGACCACTGGGACGTGATCGAGTACCTGCGCGAGGCCTACTTCAACCACAACGGCGAGCAGCCGAACAACCGCGCGATCCTGAAGGCGATGCAGGAAAAGTGGACCGGCCGCAGCGTCGACAACAAGACGCTCTTCGACCTCTTCCCGGGCAATCCCTCGAAGCAGGCGGGCAAGATCGCGGGCCTTCCGGAGAGCCTGCGCAAGGGCGGCTACTGAGCGCGGATCACTGGTAATGCTTGCGCTGCGAACGCCTCCTGCCCACCCGCTGCACCACGCCGCCGCGGATGGTGTAAGGCCCGGTCAGCTCGAAGCCGCCATACTTCGGATTGAGGGGCTTCAGGAAACGGCGCTCGCCTTCGAAGACGAGCTGGCGGAAGAAGACGTCGCCCGCGAACTCCACGACCACGTAGGCGCCGTCGCGCGGCACGTACCCCGGGTCCACGATGATCACGCAGCCCTCGGCGAACTCGGGCTCCATGCTGTCGCCCAGCACGCGCAGCGCGTAGGGCTCCAGCGCGCTGCAGCCCGCCGCTCCCATGGCGCTAACCTTCATCGGCGGAAGGCTTGCCCTGGTGGAAACGGATCACCTGCCCTTCGCGCCGGGGCTCGTCGGCGTACTGCGGCCGCGCGCCGGCCGGCTTCCCGGCCGCTTGCGCGAGCTCCCGTTCCCGTGCGCTGATGAGTGCCAGGCACTGGCGCAGGTCCTCGATGGTGCGGTCCGAGAGCGGATGGCGCATGCCGTGGGGCGTCGAAGTGTCCTTGATCACGCCGGCGAGCGTGAGCTTCACCGCCTGCAGGATGCGCTCTTCCACGGAAACTTCCGGTTCGTTCATCGCGGGCACCTCAAAGGTCCGACCACATGCGTACCAGGTTCAGGTAGGCCGCGTTCACCTGCGCGGTCTCCGCGGCGTCCGGTGCCGATTGCAGCAGCTTCTCGCGCGCCCCGTTGAGCCCGTGCAGGAGCTCCCGGCGCGCCGGATCGCGCACCATGCTCTGCACCCAGGTGACCGCCGCGAGGCGCTCTCCGCGGGTGACGGGATTCACGTGGTGGATCGTCCCCGCCGGGTAGAGCACCCCGTCGCCCGCCGCGGGCTTCACCACCTGCTCGCCGAACGCCGTGCGGATCACGAGCTCGCCGCCATCGCAGTCCTGCGGCCCGGACAGGAAGATCGTGATCGCGATGTCGGAACGGTACATCACGCCATCCGCGCCCATCACCGGATCGTCCAGGTGGTCGCCGTAGGCCATGCCCGGCCGGTAGCGCGAGTACAGCGGGCTTGCCACGTGCAGCGGCAGGGCCCCGCTGCGATAGGCCGGATGGCGCAGCAGGTTGCCCATCACCACGCGGTTGAGCCGCTCGAGGTCCGCGTCGCCGGCCTCCATCTCCTCGTTGCCCTTCACGCGGCGGGCCGCGGTGCCGGCGGAAAGGCGGCCGTCGACGAAGCGCGCCTGGGCGAGCCACGATCGCACGAGGGCGAGCTCGTCGCCCTTAAGGACGCCGGGAATGGGAAGCAGCATATCGGTGTGTCCGGTTCAGGCGAAGCAGATCCATGTCGTGGCGATGTACTTGGCGCCCTGCTCCAGCGTGGCGCCGCGGTGCATGTGGGTCCAGAACGGGGGAAACAAAACGAGCTTGCCCCGCTGCGGGCGGATCGCCACGTCCTGCAGCGGAAACTCGGTCTCGCCCCCCGGTCCGGGGACGTCGTTCAGGTACCAGATCGCCACCAGCTGGCGCTCGCTGAAGGCACCCGGTCCGGCGTCCACGTGCCAGTGGTAGTACTCCCCCGGGAGCGTGCGCTGCAGGTTGTAGCCGATGTCCTTGAACGAGTTGGCGGCGAAGAACGGGAACTCGCGGGCGAACGCGTTGAAGGTCGACACCAGCTGCCGCGAGAGCGTGCGATCGATGTCGCGCCAGTCCTCGCGCCCGCTGATGCGCAGGTCCGTCGAGCGCTTCACCTCGGGCACCTCGCTGCCTTCCTGCCCGATGCGGCCGCGATACTGCTGGTCGGTATTGGCCTCGAAGCGGCGGATCGCCTCGGCGCACACGTCTCCCGCGAGCGCCCCCGCCACCTCGTAGATGAAGGTCGCGGGCTTCACCTCGCGGATGGGGCTGCCGGAAAAGGTCATCGCTTATTCCGGTTCCTATCCAAAGATGAGCTCGGTGTTCTGCATCTCTCCGGTCGCGTCGATGTCCACGCCGATCGCGCCCGGCATGCGCTGCGCGATGTAGCCGCTCAGCAGCATCGCGGTGGCCTGGTTGCCGGTGACGATGCTGGTGAGCAGCTTGTCGGCCACGATCTGGCAGCGCTGCAGCGCGTCCGGGCGCTCGACGAACTCGCGGCTCATCTGCCAGCCGCGGTCCATGTCCCGGTCGAGCTTGGCGTGGAAGGCCGTGGCCTCGTCGAGGAGCTCCTCGGGCACGTCGACCGCGTAGACCTGCTCGTCGATGATCACCTTGAACCGCATCCTTCCCCCGAATCGCCGCATCCGCTTGCATCGCGTCCCATCGGCGCGAGCGTAGCATGTATCCACCCCACCATGGAGGAGCACGAAACATGAACAGCGCGTACTACGAATCCATCGACCGCATGGGCAAGGCCGGCGTCGATCCGGAATACATCAATGGATGGGCCTCCGGCTTCCTGCACAACCCGAAGCGGGAGGAGCAGCGGGCGGGCGAGGCCTACGAGGCCGGCTACGCGCGCGGCCTGGAGAAGGATGCCGGGGGCTTCGAGGCCTGGGTCAGGAAGTAGCCGGCGGCGCGCCCGGGCTGTCTTCGGAAGCCAGGAGCCATTTCGCGGCCTCGACCGGGTCGCGTTCGACGCCCACGCCCTTCTCGTACATCATCGCGAGCGTCGATTGCGAGCCCGCCAGGCCCTGCTCGGCGGCGAGGCGGAACCACTTGGCGGCTTCCGCGGCGTCGGACTTGGTGCATTCGCCCTGGAAGTACATGAATCCCAGGCCGTGCTGCGCGAGGGCATAGCCCTGCTCGGCGGCCGCGCGCATCCATTTCACCGCGGTCGCGCAGTTCTTCACCATGCCCAACCCCACCTGGGCCATCACCGCGAAGCGGTATTGCGCCCCGGGCTCGCCCTGCTCCGCGAGCGGCTCGAGCAGCTGGCGCGCGCGCGCGAACTCCTTCGCCTCGAAGGCCGCGATGCCGCTTGCAAGTTCCATATCCAGACCCGACATGTGTTCCTCCCGGGTTTATTATCCCCCAATGCACCGCAGGGACCGACCGCCATGGGCATCATCAGCACCCGACCGACGATAGCGCTCGCCAAGACCCGCTGGCGCAAGAAGGGACCGCGCTCCCTTGCCGACCGCGCCGGCGTGATCGGTGCGAACGTCTGGAAGATCTCCCTCGAGATCTACAAGCACCTCGAAGGCGAGGGATTCCGCTTCGGCTCCGACCGCATGGCGACCGACGTGCTGTCCGAGTTCATCGCCTTCCTCGTGCAGCTGGTGGACCGGACCGTGTACGGCAAGATTCCGGAGGCCGACCGGGCGGAGCTCATCGGCGCCCTGGCCTCGCACCTGGCGGCCACCATGGAGAACAACCAGCTCGACCTCTTCGGGCCGGGGGAGTACCGCAAGCCCTTCGTGGACTTGCTCAATGCCCGCTTCGAGTCCTATAGCGCCTTCGAGTATCGCGACGGGGAGCCGGGGTTCGCCTGCCTGCGCTTCTTCGCCGGTGCGGCGGCCGATGCGATGGCCGGCGGCGAGAACAAGTGGGTCGTCGAGCAGGTGATGGAGATCGAGGCGCCGGAAATGGTGCGCCTCGCGAAGCGGGTGGTGGACCACGCGCTGGAGACCTAGCGCGGGCATCCCGCCGCGTCCCGCGGCGCTTCGCGCGGGAGCAGCGCCTGCAGCGCGGACTCGCGAGCGGGCCCATCGAGCGCCAGCAATCCCCGTGCGGTCGCGAGCCAACGCTCGGCGCCTTCGCGCGCGACCCGCGCGAGGCACTCCAGGTCCGCGCCCCGCAGGATTTCCCCGTAGGCCGCCAGCGCCTCGGGAAAGAGCTGACGGCGCGGGGCATCGAAGGTGGCGAAATGGAAGTGCAGCGCCGGAAGGTTGGCGCGCGCGACGAGCTGCGGCAGCGTCGAGAGGCAATCGGCGAGCAGGTCGCGCACCGCCCGGGCGACGGGCTCGCCGGGAGTGCGCGCCACCGACAACACCACGTCGCGCCAGCCTTCGCCCAGGAGCTCTCCGGCCATCGCCTCGCCCACCTCGTGCAGGATCATGCTCTCCACCTCGTTGTCCGCCATGCGCTGCAGCGCCGCCTCGGTGCCGGAGATGAAGTCGTAGCCGGCGATCGCGCGCTTCATGGCGTTGTCCTGCTTGCGCCATTGCCACTCCTCGATCTTCTCCCACAGGTAGCGGCGCGCCGATTCCATGCGCACGAAGATCGTCCGGCCCTGCAGCATCGCCGGCGGCGCCGCCAGCTCGCGCGCGTACTCGCACGAGGAGACCAGGATGGTGAAGCCGGCGCGTTCCTCGACGCGCAGCAGCCGGCCGAGGAAGAACATCGGCTTTCCGAACCGCCCGTAACCGGCGCTGTACACGCCGCCCCGGGGAAGCAGCTCGCGGTTGGCGCCTTCGGCGTCGAATGGATCGAGCGCCCCGCCCTCGAGGGGAAGCGGCTCGAAGTCCTCCGCCTCCACGGTGTCCCAGAGTTGCTCGCGCCGCTGCAGCCAGTCGCCCAGCTCGTCCCTGGGCAGGCTATGGGCGAGGGGCAGCTCGTTCTCCCAGCGGTAGTACTCGCGCATCTTCAGCAGGAAGGTGCACAGGCCGTAGTCGCCCGCGTGCCGCGCGTCGGAGACGTCGCAATTGCGCTGCACGACGCGCGCGATCTGGGGAAGGTTTCGGATCATCGCAGCGGTATATACTCGATTCCAGTATTGCACGCTTGCCCGTCGTAGTGCGTATGTCGCGCGCCCGCGGCCCTGAATGCGCGCCGCCGCCGCGTCCCGATCCCGGAGGACAGGACCATGACCAGCTTGATGGATGCGATCGTCGGACGCGACAGCGACGCCGACAAGGATCCCCGATTCCCCCATGCGCCCGAGGGCTGGACGCCGGTTGCCGCCGCCGAAGCGGCGCGCAAGGAAGGCCTCGAGCTGGGCGAGGAACACTGGGAGGCGTTGCGCGCCCTGCAGGAATTCTACGCACGGCACGACCCGACCACCGTCCACCTGCGCGAGCTGCACGATGCGCTCGACGAGAAGTTTCATCGCCAGGGCGGCATCAAGCACCTGTACGTCCTCTTCCCCGGCGGACCGGTAGCCCAGGGTTGCCGGATCGCGGGACTCCAGGCGCCGGCGGGTGCGACCGACAAGGGCTTCGGCAGCACGGCATAGCCTCGCGCGCCGCTCGCCGACCGGCCGCGACCGCGTGAGCAACGGACTCGCGCAATACCACGGCGCGCTTTCCGTCTGATTAACTGGCCTTATCCATTCATTCGGATTACGGTTTTGCGCACCGCGCCGCGCCTCCCGACAATGCACCCATTCGATTCGAGACCCTGAATCCCTTGCCCAAGCTGGTTTCTCCGCACGGAGGTGGTGCCCTCAAGCCGCTGATGCTCGACGGCGAGCCGCTCGTAGCCGAGCGCGCCCGGGCGAAGAGCCTGCGCACCGTGCGCGTCACCTCGCGCGAAAAGGGCGACCTGATCATGCTCGGCATCGGCGGCTTCACGCCGCTGGACGGCTTCATGTCCCATGCCGACTGGGATGGAGTGTGCCGATCCTTCAAGACGGCATCGGGCCTCTTCTGGCCGATCCCCATCACGATGTCGGTGGACGCGGCCACCGCGGAGGCCATCGTCGTGGGCGAGGACATCGCGCTCGCCGATCCCGACGACGGCAGCCTCCTCGCGGTGATGAAGGTCACGGAGAAGTACCGGATCGACAAGGCGCAGGAATGCCAGTCGGTGTTCAAGACGACGGACACCGAGCATCCCGGCGTGAAGATGGTGATGCAGCAGGGCGACGTGAACCTGGCGGGCCCGGTGCGAGTGCTTTCCGACGGCGGCTTCAAGGCGACCTACGGCGCGCTCTTCATGACGCCCGCCGAGACCCGCGCCGAGTTCGAGCGGCTGGGATGGACGCGGGCGGCCGCGTTCCAGACGCGCAACCCCATGCATCGCTCCCACGAGTACCTCGCCAAGGTCGCCATCGAGATCTGCGACGGCGTGCTGGTGCATTCGTTGCTCGGCAACCTGAAGCCGGGCGACATCCCGGCCGACGTGCGCACCCGGGCGATCGGCACGCTGATCGAGAAGTACTTCGTGCCGGGCACCGTGGTCCAGGCGGGCTATCCCCTCGATATGCGCTACGCCGGGCCGCGCGAGGCGCTGCTGCACGCTGTGTTCCGGCAGAACTACGGCTGCGCCTACCAGATCCTCGGGCGGGACCATGCCGGGGTCGGAAGCTACTACGGGCCGTTCGACGCCCATCGCATCTTCGACGAGATCCCGCAGGACGCGCTCGAGATCGAGCCGATGAAGATCGACTGGACGTTCTGGTGCTACGCGTGCGGCGGCATGGCTTCCGCGCGCACCTGCCCCCACAAAGAGGCCGACCGGCTCCTCGTGTCGGGCACGAAGCTGCGCAAGTGGCTTTCGGAAGGCAGCCCCGTGCCGGCGGAATTCTCGCGGCCGGAAGTCCTGGAGATCCTGCGCGCGTATTACGCCGGCATCGCCGAGAGCGACAAGGTCGAAGTCAAGCTCGCGGGGCATTCCGCGCGCTGACGCGGCGCAATCCGGGGCTAGGCCCGCACCCGGCCTCCCGCCGCGCGCACATCGGCGGCGTGCATTTCGACTAGGCGTTCCTTCGCGAACTGCACGAAGCTGTTGACCAGCCGGGAGTGGAACCGCTCCCGCGGATAGACCACCGAGAGGTGGCGGATCAGGGGCGGCGAGAGCGGGATCTGGACCAGCTCGCCCAGCCGGATCTCCTTCATCACCGTCGATCGCGACATGATGGCGAAGCCCACGCCCGTGGCCACCATCCCCTTCAGGGCCTCGGGGCTGCCCACTTCCATCATGACCTGGAGCGAGTCGGGACCGAAGCCCGCCTTCTGCAGGTAATGGTCGATCACCTCGCGGGTGCCCGATCCCGCTTCGCGGCTCACGAAGGCGTGCTCCATGAGGGCTTTGGGCGTCGCGACCTCGAGCCTCGCCAGCGGGTGCTCCGGCGCGCATACGACCTGCAGCTCGTCGTCGCAGACGACCTCGGCCGCGATCGACGGCAGGTGCGAGTCCCCCTCGATGAATCCCACGTCCAGGCTGCGCTCCGCCGCACGGGACTGCACGGCCTCGGAATTGGCGACGAAAAGCCGGGGCACCACGGAAGGATGCTGCGCCTTGAACTCGCCCAGGATCTGCGGCAGCAGGTACTCCGCGATGGTCGTGCTGGCCCCGATCAGCAGCGGGCCCGCCATCTGGCCGCTCAGCTCCTTCATCTGCGTATCGAGCTCGGCGGAGAGCTCGAGGATGCGCTCGGCATATTCCAGCGCCACCACGCCGGCGGGGGTGAGCGAGATGCGGCCGTGGGCGCGGTCGAAGAGCCGCGTGTTGAAATGCTCCTCGAGCTGGCGGATCTGGAACGTCACCGCCGGCTGGGTCATGAATAGCGCGTCGGCCGCCTTCGTGAACGAGAAGTGCTTCGCGACCGCGTGGAAGACCTGCAGGCGACGCTCCGCCATGACATCCCGGAATCGTGATCAAAGATTCCTATTCAAGCATAAAGCGGAGCCTTCATAAAGCCTGGGTCAGGCTCCGCTCATGAACTCCCTCAAGGCTTGCGCGCGTGAACCAATTTGGCGGCGCTGTCCTGGAGCTTCTTCGGCTGGATCAAGCCATCGAATGGCGGCCAACCGCTATTTCGCGGTGGAAGGAAAGCCCGCCTCGGCGGTGGCCCTGGTGAGGAGCGCCACGTTCGCCTTGCTGTCGTCGAAGGTGACGACGGCCTGCTTCTTCTCGAAGCTCGCCTCGACCTTGCTCACGCCGGGCACCTTGCCGAGGGCCTTCTTGATCGTGATCGGACAGGCGGCGCAGTCCATGCCGGGAACGGACAGGGTGACGGTCTTCGTCTCGGCCCAGGCGGGTACGGCGAGCGCGGCAAGGGCGACAGCGACGGCGAGGGGTTTCTTCATGCTGGCTTCTCCATCAATAGAACAGCGGCGCGGCGTACGGAAACCCGAAAGCGACCAGCACGAGTGCGGCGACGATCCAGAACAGGATCCGGTAGGAACGATTGACCCGCGGTACGGCGCAGGCCTGGCCGGGCGCGCAGTCGGCCGCGGGACGGAAGATCCGGCGATAGGCGAAGAACAAGGCGATCGCGGCCGCGCCGAGGAAATAGGGCCGATAGGGCTCCAGGGCGGTGAGGTTGCCGATCCATGCTCCGCTGAAGCCCAGCATCACGAGCACCAGGGGCCCCAGGCAGCAGGTGGAGGCGAGGATCGCGGCGAACCCGCCGGCGACGAGCGCCGCCATGCCTCGCGGGTCCCGCTCCATCTCACGTGCCATCGAATCGCCTGCGCTTCGTGCCTGCATGCATCGCATTCTACCGGTGGGAGACGCGGAATTCCCGCAGCAGCGTCGGATCCGGGGTGGCCCCCAGGCCGGGCGCATCGTCGAGCACGATGCATCCGTCCCGCACTTGCGCGGCAGCCCCGCACGTGAGCGAGCGCAGCGGATTGCGATTGGCGTCGATCTCGAGCATGCCGCCGCCCCCCGCCGCGGCGAGCAGGTGCGCCGAGGCGAGGAGTCCCACGCCCGCGCCCAGGTAGTGGGGACAATAGCGAAGGCGGGATTGCAGGACCTTGCGCGCCACGGCGAGGCAGCCCGAGATGCCGCCCCACTTGGCGACGTCCGGCTGGATCACGCGCAGGGCGCCCGCCGCCAGGGCGCCGTCGAAAGCCTCGAGGCCCGCGAGGTTCTCGCCACCCGCCAGGGGAATGCGAGTGCCTCGCGCGAGCTCCTGCCATTCGCGCCACGGACGATCGGCCCGCAGGGGCTCCTCGATCCAACCCAGGTCGAACCCCTCCATCGCGCTCGCCATCGAAAGCGCCGTGGGGACGTCCCATGCCTGGTTGGCGTCGACCATCAGCGCGCAGGAGGCGCCGAGCACCGAGCGCAGCGCGCGCAGGTTCGCGAGGTCGCGCTCCGCCCCGAAACCGACCTTGAGCTTGAAGTCGCGGTGACCTTCCGTACGGCACCGGGCGGCAACTTCTTCCGGCGCGTCCGGGTTGATCCCGCTCGCGTACACGCGCACCCGCGGATCCGTTGCGCCGAGGAATCGCCACAGCGGCTGGCCCGCGCGGCGGGATGCAAGGTCCCAGAGCGCGATGTCGATCCCCGCGATGCATTGGTGGATCGGGCCGGGTTCTCCCGATTGGATCGCAAGCACGCCAGTGCGCGCGGCGAGCTCTTCGCGGATTTCGGCGGGGCCATCCATCGCGCGGCCCTCGAGCAGCGGCGCGAACACCGTCTCCACCAGGCGCGCCCGATGCTCCGCCCCGCAATCGGGGAAGTTGCACCATACCTCGCCCCAGCCTTGCGCGCCCTCCTCGTCCTCGATCCGGACGAAGACCGCGGGGCGCTCGCGCATGACCCCGAACGACGTGCGCACCGGGGTCTCGACGGGATAGCGATACACCTGCGCCTCGACGCGGCGCAGGCGCGAAGCCCGCGGGGCGCCTTCCGCCGGGGCGGCGCCCATGCTCACGGCTTCATCTCGACGTCGAGCTGCACGAAGTCGCCGCGATAGGTGACTTCCGCGAGGTAGATCACGGTCCCATCGGGGGCGTTGAACACGCGCCGGACGCGGCCGACGGGGGAATTCACGGGCACGCGAAGGTGGGCGGCCTCGTCGACGTCCGCGGTGCCGATGGTGAGCGTCTGCCGCGCCCGGGCGATCTTCACGCCCGGCAGGGACATGAGGAGCGGGATCACGAGCTCCTTGCGCACGCGCCGCGGCGCGCGGCGAAAGATGCGATCGTCGAGGTAGATCGCGATCACGCAATAGGGCACGCCGTCCAGCGCGTGCACCCGGCGCATGTAGAAGTACTTGGGGGCCGCCTTGCCTTCGTGCTCCTTCAGCCCCGGTGCGGCCGAGGCCTCGGAGAGGTTCAGCAGCTCCGGGCGGGTGTCGCGGTAGAGCTCCGCCAGCTCGCCCATGGTGGTCACCATGTGCAGCTTGCGCTCCTCGGACTTCTTCCCGGTGATGAAGGTCCCGCGCCCGCGCTGGGGAGAAACGAGGCCTTCCCGGGCGAGCACGTCCACGGCCTGGCGCACCGTGACGCGCGCCACGTCGAACTCCCGCACCAGCTCCTCGAGGGAGGGCAGCTTGCCCTGCGAAAGCCCGTGGCCGCGCGCGATCCGCTCGCGCAGGATGTCCGCCAGCTGCACGTAGCGGGGGATCGGGCTGTCGCCGAAGATGCGATGCATGGGCGCGCTTGACCTAACGTATGGTCTATAGTACGTTTAACCTTCCCGCAGTTCAAGGTCCGCGGCCGCCGCATCCTGCTTCGATGCCATCCCGTTCCGACTCCTCGCCCTGGCGCACCGGCGCGCTGGTGCTGGCGCCCTGGCTCGCGATCCTGCTCCTCTGGTACGCGGTGGCGTACAGCGGGCTCGTGAACCCCGCCCTGCTGCCCAAGCCGCACCAGGTCTTCGCCCGGTTCCGGGAGCTCCTCGCCGATCGCCTGCCGCTGGATATCTGGATGTCCACCCAGCGCGTGTTCATGGGCGTGACCCTGGGGATCGTGCTGGCGGTGCCGGTGGGCTTCCTCCTCGGGTGGTACCAGGGCGTGCGCACCTTCATCGATCCGGTCATCAACTTCTTCCGCGCCCTGCCCCCGATCGCGCTGATCCCCCTGGTGATCGTCTACTTCGGCATCGGCGAGGTGGCGAAGGTGGTGATCCTCTTCTACGCCTCGTTCTTCGCCGGCGTGATCGTGATGTACGAGGGCATCGCGCAGATCAGCCCCCTCTACGTGCGCGTGGCGCGCACCCTGGGCGCGACCGACGGCGAGATCTTCCGCAAGGTGATCCTGCCGCTCACGGTCCCGCACATGCTCACCGCGCTCCGGGTGGCGCTCGGCGTGGCCTGGGCCACCCTGGTGGCCTCGGAGCTCATCGCCGCCCAGCAGGGGCTGGGCGCCCTGATCCAGAACGCCTCGTCCTTCTTCCAGCTGGACATCGTGTATCTCGGGATCATCTGCATCGGCTTCATCGCCCTCGCCATGGACACGGCGCTGCGCATGGTGGCCCGCCGCCTCGTTTCCTGGCAGGAGCGCATCGCGTGACGGCGGGCGCCGCCGTGCAGCCGGCGCGCATCCGGTTCGACCGGGTGAGCGTCGATTACGCGACCGCGGCCGGCCCCCTCACGGTGGTCGACGACGTCTCCTTCGACATCCGCAACGGCGAGTTCGTGTCGGTCATCGGGCCTTCGGGCTGCGGCAAGACCACGATGATGAACATCGTCGCGGGGTTCGTGAAGCCGGACCGGGGCCGCGTGCTCCTCGACGGCGAGCCCATCGCGGGGCCGGGCCCGGAGCGGGGCGTGATCTTCCAGGAGTACGGCGTCTTCCCGTGGCTCACCGTCGAGCAGAACATCGCGTTCGGGCTCACGCTCGCCGCCAACCGCGCCCCGCAGCGCGAGCGCCGCGAGGTCTGCGAGCGCTGCATGGCGCTCATGGGCCTGTCCGATTTTGCCGGGGCTTATCCGAAGACGCTCTCGGGCGGCATGCGCCAGCGGCTGGCCATCGCCCGGGCATACGCGGTCAAGCCCCAGTTCCTGCTCATGGACGAGCCGTTCGGCGCCCTCGACGCCCAGACCCGCAGCAACATGCAGGACCTGCTGCTCCAGGTGCTGGCGGCGGAGGGCAAGACCGTGATGCTCATCACGCACTCGGTCGAAGAGGCGATCTACCTTTCGTCCCGGATCGTGGTCGCGACGGCACGCCCGGCGCGCATCCGCGAGATCGTCGACGTTCCCTTCGCCTATCCCCGCGACGAGGCCCTGCACGAGCGCGCGGACTTCGGCGAGCTGCGTTCCCATATCCGCGACCTCGTCATGCAGGAATACGCCGCGCAGCAGCGGCAGGTCGCCCGCAACGTGAACTGAACCCCAAGGAGGAGACATGAGCATGGATCGCAGAGGATTTCTTCATCGGGCGGGCGCGGGCGCGGCTGCGCTCGGCCTTTCGGCCTTCGGCGCCCCCGCCCTCGCGCAGGCGCGCACGAAAGTGAAGCTGGGCTACCTGCACACGCTCGCGGTCGACGGCCAACTATGGCTCGGCATCGACCGCGGCGACTTCGCGAAGCACGGCGTGGAGTTCGAGCTCACCCAGTTCACCACGGGGCTCGAGCTCTTCCAGGCGATGATCGGGGGAAGCATCGACATGCTCACCACCGGCGCGGTGCTCTCGAACTTCCCCGCCCGCGGGCAGGGCAAGGTGTTCCTCATCAACGACGTGGAGTTCGCCACCGCCCAGCTCTGGGTGCATCCGGAACAGGGCGTGAAGACCATCGCCGACCTCAAGGGCAAGAAGATCGCCACGACCGCGGGAACCACCGCGCACGTGTTCCTCGACAGCGCCCTTCGCGCCAACGGCGTCGACCCGAAGGACGTCGAGCTCGTGAACCAGGGCATGGCCAATGCCGTCACCTCGTTCATCTCCGGCGCCGTGCCCGCGGTGGCGCTTTGGGTGCCCTTCAACATCGCCGTGCGCGACAAGGTCCCCACCGCGAGGATGCTGGTGGACGCCTCGGCCTACTATCCCCAGGCGGCCATCGTGGACGGCTGGGTCGCCCGGAACGATTTCCACGACAAGCATCGCGACGTCCTGCAGGGCATCATCCGCGGCTGGGCGAGTGCCAACGACTACTTCATCGCCAACTCCGACGCCGCGCTCGAGACGCTGCAGAAGGCCCATTACCCGCAGGTGCCCCTGGCCGACCTGAAGGAGCAGTTCCACGCCCAGAAGATGTTCACCTCGGCGCAGTGGCACAAGATGTACGCCGACGGAACGGTGACCGCGTGGCTGCAGAAGGTGACGGACTTCTTCGTGGGCTTCGCGAAGATCCAGAACCCGGTGCCCGCGTCCCAATACTTCGACGCGAAGACGTACCTGGAGACGATCAAGGCCTGAGCCGCGAGGCCGCAGCGTGGCAGGCGAGAGCCAGTACGACTACATCGTCGTCGGCGCCGGTTCGGCGGGCTGCGTGCTCGCCAACCGGTTGTCGGCCGCGCCGTCGACGCGCGTGCTCCTGCTCGAGGCCGGGGGATCGGACCGCAACTTCTGGCTGCGCCTTCCGGTCGGCTACTTCAGGACCATCTACGACCCGCGCTTCTCGCGCGTGTTCGACACGGAACCGTGCGAGGGAACGGCGGGACGCAACGTGCCGTGGCCGCGGGGGCGGCTGCTGGGCGGATCGAGCTCCATCAACGGTTTGCTCTACATTCGCGGCCAGCACGGCGATTTCGACGAGTGGGCGCAGATGGGCGCCACGGGCTGGGACTACCGCTCGGTGCTTCCATTCTTCAAGCGATCCGAGCGCTACGAAGGCGGGCAGAGCGAGTACCACGGCAGCCAGGGAGAACTCGGGGTCTCGGAGCTCCGGAACGACCACCCGTATTGCCGCGCCTGGGTGGAGGCCGCGCAGCAGTTCGGCCTGCCGCGCAACCCGGATTTCAACGGCGCGCTCGACTGGGGGGTGGGTTCCTACCAACTCACGATCCGCGGCGGGTGGCGCTCGAGCGCCTCGGTCGCCTTTTTGCGGCCGGTGCTCGCGCGGAGAAACCTCGCCGTCGCTTCCAACGCCCACGTGACGCGCGTCCTCTTCGAAGGCTCCGCGGCCACCGGCGTGGAGTGGCTCCAGGATGGCCGGCTGCGCACCGCGCGGGCCGAACGCGAGGTGATCCTCGCCGCGGGCGCGATCCAGTCGCCCCAGATCCTGCAGCTTTCCGGCATCGGGCCCTCGGTGCTGCTGCGCCGTCACGGTATCCCGGTCCGGGTGGATGCTCCCGAGGTGGGCGAGAACCTGAAGGACCACTACCAGGCGCGGACCATCGTGCGGCTGAAGCGGCCCCTGTCGTTGAACGACCAGGTGCGCAACCCCTTCGCGCTCGCCTCCATGGGACTGCAATGGCTCTTCGGCAATTCCGGCCCCCTCACCGTGGGCGCGGGCCAGGTGGGCGGATTGGCGAAGACGCAGCACGTGCGCGACGCCCGGGCCGACGTGCTCTTCAACGTGATGCCGCTCTCGGTCGACAAGCCGGGCGCGCCTCTGCACCGCTTCTCGGGCTTCACCGCCTCGGCCGCGCAATGCCGGCCCGTTTCCCGCGGGCGGCTGCAGATCGCCTCGGCCGATCCCCTCGCCTCGCCGCGCATCGAGACCAACTACCTCTCCGAGGACCTCGACCGCAGGGTGATCGTGGCGGGACTCAGGATGCTGCGCGAAATCTACCGGCAACCCGCGTTTCGCGACCTGGTGGAAGTGGAGGAGCTGCCGGGACCCGGACGGCAAAGCGACCGGGAGCTGCTCGACTTCGCGCGGGAAAAGGGCGGAACGGTCTTCCACGCGGCCGGGTCCTGCCGCATGGGAAGCGACCCATCGGCCGTGGTGGATCCGTCGCTCCGGGTGCGCGGCGTCGAGCGGCTGCGCGTGATCGACGCCTCCGTCATGCCCGAGATGGTTTCCACCAACACCAACGCCGCGGCGATCATGATCGGGGAAAAGGGAGCAAGCCTGCTGCTCGATTGAGGGCACAGGTCCCGTGGGGCTTGGTAAGATGGCGCGGTCGGATCGGGCTCCAAAGCCTCGACCGCCGCCATCCCGCAACATCCACAGGAGGAGATCCCGTGAAGGATCTCAGGAAGAAGATTCGCCGCGACCACTACGGCGGAGCACTGATGTTCTGCATCGGCATCGGCGCTGCGCTCCAGGGGAGCACCTACCGCATCGGGACGCTGAGCCGCGTTCGCAACGATCCACCCTGTCGCATACATCCACTTTGTCATCTTCTCGAGTTTTGGGATGTCGATGCGATCGGGATTGTCGCGCGGCGTGTGGTAGTCGGCATGCAACAGCGTGCTGAACATGATCGCCGGAATTCCCACGCGCGCGTAGGGCAGGTGGTCGCTGCGAAAATACCAGCCTTCGGGATGCGTCGGACGGTCCCACAG